>Ga0126337_10000862_pt1 | contig 16940 bp, 11 predicted proteins | sample DipCmetagenome_FD_92527 | JGI IMG/M metagenome (GOLD analysis project Ga0126337, IMG submission 92527) | Coral microbial communities from La Bocana,Puerto Morelos, Mexico - Diploria C A metagenome | ecosystem: Host-associated > Invertebrates > Cnidaria > Coral | place: La Bocana,Puerto Morelos... | reverse complement strand
ATGGGAGTGGGTGCTTCAGCCAAAGGCAAAGAGGTCACGTCTAAGGCGGACTCGGCCGACTCGGCGAAAAGTTCTGCAGCACCCAGTGTTCCACCCGCAGCGAAGAGTGAAGAGGTGGCGGAAATGGGAAACTATTTTGGGTCAGGTTGAGAGGACACAGGAAAAATGCCAGCGATTAGTTGGTTTCTGCCCCATTTGGTAGCCGTCAATATGATGATGTCATGAGTAATATACATGTTCTTGGTAGATCAACCCAGAGCTAGGGCAAAAGACTTCATTGTTGGTTGGGAAAGGAATATTCGCGATACAAGGTGCTACCGTTTGACCAGATGTGCGATGTTTCATCTGAGAAACAGCAGACACATGCAAGGCTCCTCAGATGTTTGTTTGCATGGTTTGTCATGGTTTTGATTGGGCCTATTTTAGGCACATCTCCAAGTAGCAATAGATGTTGATAGGCGATGTTTAAGGATTTCAATCATTCAACCGGCCGATCAATCATTGGTTCATTGGTTGATTTGCTAGAATCACTTTGTGATATAGCCTAGTATTCTCTTATCTACCAGGGTGAACTGGAGATGTTGACGCAAATTAGAGGTTACTAAAAGCCACTATTAAGAATGGTTCAGAATTGTAAAGTCCAACATACTTGCCATAAACATCCCAACTCTTCCACAGATCTTCAGGGTATGGCTGGATCCTCAAAGATCGTGGTAAAAACACCTTGACTTGAAACTAAGATTTGGACATTCCTAATCATGCTATATTATCAATAAATTCTTGCCGTGCTAACCTTGTCAAGAACGTGAAGGATTCGTGGTATCCCGGCTATTGCCAGGTGCCTGCCACCGCCACGGGGGAGGAAAAGCCTGACGCAGAGGTGGAGGATCCTGGTTCACACCGGGGGGCGTGTCTTAAAACTAGGGGCCCTGAAATTAAAACTTTGACCCGGTGTTTTTGTTGTCCCATGTTGAATCATAACAGGGTTGGATTGACCAGCTAGATTGTGATCTGGTAAAACTATGTGAAATATGTCTTTGGTTGCGTTTGGTTTTTGATTTATACATGATCTTAGTCATGATGTCTGGTGTAAATAACATGATATAACATTTGCAACATAACCCAACCATACCCAACCCCTTTTTTTGATTGTACACTTTCAGCATCATCAAGCAAGTATCTAAACCTTGGTCATCCTTGGTCTGATCCAAACAACTTCTGCGATTGGTGGATTTCTGGGATTTCGCTTGCCTCCGCAGGAGGTGAAACGACCAGAGCAGAATGAGGAGTGGGTGACAGCCATTCACCTGTGTCATTGGGAGTTCTTCAATTTTTGGTCAATCGGTCAATCCTTTAGTTTCAAAACCAATAGGTTTAGCTACTCAACCGCTTATGCTCGGATAATCTACAGAATCGCTTAGCCATTCTGTTGGCGTCCCTTTTAAGTGAACCCCCAATAGGCCGCAAGCCTTGATGGCTAGCAAAATAGCCGGATGAAGAAAGATAGCAGCGGATACCAGACAAAGATGATATGATTATACGCATACATAGGTTCTTTTTTTACAATGTATTGAACATGTATGACCTCTTTTAGATATGTACAGTGTGTAGAGCCAATATGCTCAAGCCTTGAGCTTCGCCAACTCTCTTGTTTCTTTTTGTGTTCAGACGTATACATATCCTACTTTTGTCAACACACACCAAGAGCATTGAACATGCAGCAATGTTTATGCAGCAATGTTTATGCTGCAATTTCTCCAGTGTCCATCGCAACTCAGCCAAATCTTTCTGGCGATGGAGGAGGGCTGGAAACTTGCATGATTGGTTTCCGTAGTTTCAAAATTGTGTCAAGTCCCTAGGTCCAAAAAAGCAACTTTTGGGGTGGCGAAACGGCCCGATCGGGAGGCAGGAGAGACATATCCCAAGTGGTGCAGGATTCTTTAACAATATGACCCAAGTGATCTCACCAGGAAGCAATGATGCAAGAAGCCGGTAAGACGCAGTTGGAGGTGGGAAGGTATTTGGGGATCGGACAGTCTTCAGGAAAGGTTGGGATTTATGAGCCAAGTAGGATGATTTCTAATATAATGAGTAAGTTCATGACCTGTATTATCAAGAATTCACTTAGACCATGGCCTATATCAAGAATTCACTTAGAGTTTAGATGAATATCAGTGACGTCAAACCATGAATGATCGGATTCCGATTATGGGAGGCATAGGAGATGGCACCCAAAGACACCCACCCTATTCTGTGGGCGCATCTCAAACTGAAGGGAACCACTCCAATAAGATGCCCTCAAAATGTTTAGATTTTACTAAAAGAAAACCATGCAGTGGAATTTTGAGATCCCTCATTTTGAGACATGCCATATCAATTACACTGCCTGAAACGAACATAACTTTTTGAAATAGGCCATCTCAAAAATGAAATTCATCTTCCAACCATCACAGGCCGAGCCAGCGGAGCCACCTGACCCAGTGGCATCGCAGCATGCATCCAACGCATCCCAGGCGTGTTTGGCATGACTAGTGTATTCCCATAGGACCATAGGATCCATGGGAATGGTATATTCACCTACATTGAACCTATGGATATTGGTGAATTATAATCATTTCTTTTGAGTTTCTTGGGTCACCTGCCCCATGTTTTTGCGTGCTGAGAGTGTGATTTGTTGGACTGCCAGGATTTTGGAAAGAAGTTGCAACGGAAATACTACTGGTTTCACTGCCCATGAGGTTGACGCAGATTTATTCAACATAAATGGGACCAACTGGCCCCTGCTGTTAGGCATGTTACTATGGTAATTTCAACATACTAGCAGCAGTTGGCTTGATGGTGCCTGCTTCGGTGCTTTGACATTTGAATGCCCGAAGTTTCAAGTTGTTTCATCTCAGAAAAAAATAAGCCACAAGAGTTACATGCCAAACCCCACCAACATGGAAACTCTTGAGTCTTGATAGAAGAACGTTTGGAAAAGTTTTACTTCCTTGCTGCTACCCAACTCGGTATGAAGTCTGAATACCCAGGCTGCCTCTCCCGCTTCCAAACCGGCAGAGTCAACAGCGCCGGCTGCAGGTGGTGAGGCAAGGTTAGGAAGATGGGAATATGGAGGTAAAAATGGTAAAGGTCAGGTGAGGTTACCAAATTCAAAACATCCGGTGGGCATGTTTCATATTGAGGGTAGTTTACCATGGTTTACCAGTTTACCATCAAATCAATCCTTTAGATTTCTTGAAATCAAGATTTACATTCAATCATTTTGCTTGAAAGTGTTTTCGCTTCACCAGCGTTTCCGGGCACACCTGGCAATGAATGCCAGGTCGCTGTCCCAGTACCGGTGGAAGCAGAAGCACCTGAGCTTTCCGCTGCAGGTGTTTTTTTCCCGGAGCGGATCGATCCGAGTGGACCAGATTGAGGGGTGTCCTTAATATTTGTAGGATCCAAACCAACCTTTTGGGATAGGGAATGTGGTACGGACAAATAACACTGGGTTGGTTTGCCGGATCTCCTTTTTTTGCAAAAAAAAAGTCACCAAGCAAATCATCAGTATTCAACACTTGGTCCATGAGCATTTATTTTTTTTTCCCATGGCCTGCGCAGATGAAAAAGATGCACATTGAATAACGGATTTGGGGTTCATACAATTACCGTAACTACCACATAATATGTGGGAGGGTTTCTGTCATAATTAGAGCCTTCGTCATAGCGGAGTGGTGTCTGTGTATGAGGGTTCCGAGCCTTTGAACATATCTCCCGCGATGTTTGTGGGGCTGTGACAATCTCTTACCAGAAACCTTAACAAATCTAAAATCTATATAACCTCTTAATTATTGCTGGCTTCTGTTTTAAACCAAAAACTCACATCCTAAACTTTCTTAACTTTAACCAACTTTTGAATCGTTTATGGTACTGTCAAATCGCCAGGCAAAGCCTTAGTGGAAGCTGTGGAGGTGGGCATGATATTCTCAGTGGAAGCTGTGTAAGACCACGAAAAAACCATGACTAGGTGGTGGCAACTCAAATACTTTGTTATTTTCACCCCGGATCCAATTTGACGAATATTTTGCAGGTGGGTTGGTTCAACCACCAAGTCGATGATATACTAATATTTCATAATATTTCATTGGATATCCCGGATCTCCAGAACATGTGAGTCTTTTCTGGAATTTGTTTTTTTTGCACAAAGGGTCGTATCGCTGGATTGCAACGTTGGTTGCATGCAGGTGGCAGTTTTGCATCACAATATTCCCTCCAAAGTCACCATTTCAGAGTGTGGATGAATCAGAATGAGTATTGGGAACTGAAAACGGACCTTCTTTTGAGTGGAAAAGACGAATGCCTCGGGGCTTTGAATATTAAGAAATTGTTTGCCATTCCACACAGTCTTTTACTCTCCGCAAAGTAAACATTAGAATTGAACTTCCCTTTTTGCCAATAGAAAAACTAGATACTGTATATTAGATGGTTAATGATCATGTCTTTGCCAGTTACATATAAGATAATTCATCTTCGTTTATCAACAGGGGTAGTTTCTTCACCTGATGTTTTTTTCCTCTAAGATAGATGTTGTTCCAACATATTTCCAACATATATACGTATCTTTTGGCACATGAAGTGGATGCCCTAATGTTTTTTTCCCCCTGGGTTCACCGGAATGTTAAGGGGTGGACATGTGTGGACGCCTGAAAGGCCGAGGACTGGCCAACAGCAGAGAAGTTACTCCATGAGAGGCCAGATGCTCCATTGACCCATTGACCAATCAGTTTCATGGGGTTAGTGGATGTCAATGGGGTATGTTTGAGAGCATTGTGACATGATTTTTGTTTCAAATTGTTGATGTGATTGTTATGAGTATGATTTTTTTAAAGATAGGCATAGGTTTTGATGTGCTGGGTTGGAAGGGACAGCTAATCAATAGATGTTGGATGATATTCATAGCAGTACAGTATATTGTTTGATGTTTTTTTGTTGGGAATATGTCATCATGCGATCGAGTACCTCGTCAGACCCCATTAATCCGCTTGGTATCTAGGTTTCCAAGGTCAAGATAACCCAGGTGGTGGGGTCACAACGGATACACTTTAGCCAGAGCTGTAGATGGTCATCGGCCAACAATTCCCAAATTTGTAGTGGGCAAAGCTAAGCCAAATATATTGACGGCACTATATACACAAAATTTCACCCGCCTCACAAACGAGCCAACAACTCTGACTCAAACCGCAGTCCTGGGGAGTGTGACGTCAATGCGTCCTGGGTGCCCAGTGACTGAAGGCATGTGACCGACGCATTCCCTGTTCAGGTCCAAGGTCCGATTGATGGGTTTCTCTTCTGAGAAGTCCTTGCGTTTTTTTTGTTTGGTGCATGAATGGGGAGATGATCCAGGAATGAGTGGACGTATATAAACGTTGTAAAGACATCCAACAAAAAACACCGACCAGAGTTGGCATGTGATTGTCCATTTAACATATCAAAAATTTCAATTCCAACGCGTCAATGAGGACATCCTTTGAAGGCCAGAAGTAGGCAGATCATGTTTTTTTTAGTTGGTTTCTAGTTTGTGATGTTTTTCCCATGTTTGATTTGTGTTGTTCGTAGTTTCTTTTGGTTGTGTTTTTTTCCAACATAGTTTTAGTATTTTGACAGTCTTAGTTCCCTTTGTTTGTTTCTGCAGTTTTCTTTGTTGTTCTCCATTGCGTTCCCGTGACATTATTGAAGCACAGAATACCACAATTGAAGAACTTACTAGAATGCTTCTAAGAACAACAAGTCCAAGAACAAGAGCAAGAACAAGAACAACAAGAAGAAGAACACCACCACCACCACCACCACCACCACCACCACCACCAACAACAACAACAACAACAACAACAACAACAACAACAACAACAACTGTTCAATACCTCACACTCCGAGGCGGACCGGCGATTGGCACTATTGCCTTCTCCGTTGGGCTCCAAAAGGATACACCGATTGATGGGAATGGCGAATGGTTTTTTTTCCATTCTCCCCGGAAATAGGACGATCAGCAAGAAAGTGTTCATTCAGGGTTGTTACGACCCCGAATGTTTTCAATTAAAAAAAACATGAGAAAAAAACATGAGAAACACCTTATGTTTTGTTTGTAGATGTGGTCATGTTACTCTTGTTGACATACCTAGAAGGCACTGGAATGACCGGCATCTCAGCTGTTGATCTATGGGGATCCAGACCTTGATGAACATAGTGGTTAAAAAGTCTAAGAGAGGCAAGTGAAAGGGAAGAGAGTTATATAGTATATATATATATGTAAATATTTATTTAGATACATAGAAATGATATTCATGGTTTAATGAAAAAGGCAATATCACATATATGTGAATTATGATGTATGTCGAACTTATTTTTTTGTATTTAGATTCATAGGAGCTTTCTACTAAATCCTATGCAGCCATCCTTGTGGCATCATTGGCATGGCAGCTTTTGGAATATCAGGCGCACCGCGGCGCACCCACGGTGGAAGCGCAGAAAGGGGAAGTGTTTTTTTGTGAATAGTTACCCTACCCCCCTGAAAAATTGTGGTGATGTTTGTTTTAAAGCCCTTTGAGGTGAGTGTGTGTTAGATCATTTTGCCATTTGTCTGGTTTTTTTCTTCTCCCTCGTTAGATAGACGTGGAGATGTGGTAAATCTTGCAAGTTGCAAGTTGCAAATGAGCTGTTGAAGGTGCAACTGAAATGGATGAAGAATGTGGTGATGTTGTCCTTATGAGTTGATGAAGCAAGTTCCAAGTTTTCAGGAGTTGTCACGACCACCAATACGTTAAGGGTAGGCATGTCGCTGCCAATTAGCACCAGCAAACAACGTATTTTTTTAATGTATTTGTATTTTATGCACATATCGATGGACAGAGATGGATTGATATGATTGATTGATGAATGGATGGATGCATGGATGGATTGATTTATTGATTGATTTATTTTATTCATGAAAGATTGAGAGGATTCTAGGTTGATATACAGTCAGTCATCCATTGTAGCGGATGTGATGAGGTGGGCAGGTTTGTGACACACACTTTGTACATCCGTTCATGGTACCCTGGGAATGCCGCTGATTTGGAGATCCCGGTAAATCGCATCACAAACTTCAATAGTTCTGAAGGCTGCTTGTTTTTTGACGCCCATTTAGATGAGGAACCATCTTCTTTTTACCTGACAAACCAAAATCGAGTACTTGGTACTCCGATTTTGATTGGTTAACATTGGAATGGTCTGGAAGTTTGTCAAGGAAAATGAGGAAACTGATTCTTCACACTGGTGAACTAACATGGCAATGGAAGTGAATCCTTTGAAGATGTATTAACCTATTGAAACCGGGGGATATTCCATTGCTATGTTGGTTTACCAGAAATCCTTTTGGGTTTACTGAAGCCAAGGCGGATGTCAATGCCCGCGATCAAAACAACATGACACCATTGATGGGATGCATCGTTGGAGGCGAACAAGCTTTGAACAAAATGCTGTGATTCCTTAGGATGGTGACTTTTTTCTGGTAATACTGTTGGTAGACTAACCAGTTGGGATGGATAATAGACTGTAATTTATGTGATATTTCTGGATCAGGATGGTGAAAAGACCGTAGTTCATTGGATAGTTTTGGGTTGGTTGGTGTAAAGACTTCAGCAATTTGGATATTTCTGGATACCTACTTTGCTGGATCTTGTTCATGAACGGAATCAGCCAGTGACCTAGGAACTAAGGATCCCTTTCACTGGAGATTCCAAGTGTTCAAAGTTTCAAGCTAGGTGTCTTGAATAAGGATACTGTTGGGAAATGTAGGGAACCCAAAAAAGTCAGACCGGTGCTTGCTGGAAACATGTAGTTTTGGTAATGCCATGATGTCAAGTTACCCGAAAACACGAGCGTAGAACATGCCCATATACATGGGGTTCCGTGACGCTGGATTACCCTATTGACCTTTTCCTTGCCATGCAAACAGCTGGTTGATCATGACTTAAACAAAAACGGTCATGTTTTCTGAAACTTGGAGGTGGGTCAACTGACAAGAACTAAGGTCACATAAAATTTTGATGCCAAAAAACCGGTGCCCCAAAGAGTTGAGTCATGTACATTCATATACGTTGATATGATGTTATGTAAGGGCCAATGGTTGGAACTATATTGACTAGCTGGTGATTGGAAGGGAGTTAAGGAGTTAGGGGTATCTAGATTCCTATCATCTTCCGTTCACCACATCTTCGAGGATCTCTTCGGTTTCAGGGCTTTCCAGATGACGAGAAACGGTGTGTGTGTTCCATTGCAAAAGTATGTACAATATATACACTCTGGTAAACTATATAACATAATGAACCCTTTGAAGATGTATTGTCTATTGAAAATGGGGCTATTCCATGAATTCCTTCAACAGTTGCAAGAATAGTCATAACAAACTGCCACAGAGAGTTTCCCAGGGTCGACGTGGTAGGATAATGATAAAATTGGTAAAGTACCACAGAAATAGATGGAAGTAGCATGGAAGGACAGGACAAGCGGACTGGAAGCAGTTTGTGTTGCAGTGAAATGGGGAGGTGACTACAATGACATCGTGCGGATGCTGTTGGAGGTGGAAGTGTCTTCTATTTGCAGATGCTGCAGTCGATCATACTGACTCCACTCCATGTTCTTTTTTGTTTTTTTTATACTGCGGAGTCATGAAAAGATAATAAAACATCAGATGGAAAGCCAGGTCACTTTGTTCAGTCTTTTTGTTGGCGAATCTATAGAAACAATGCGCTGCCGTTTTGAGGCCCGCGCTGATACGGGTGCCACCACGGATGACGGAGAGAGACCTCAGAGCAAGGGAGTGTCGTGGGTGTCGTGGTGGTTGAGACTGGTTGGGGCCTATTTTCAAGGGAGTTCATCCCTTGCATACGGGTGTACATTCTGTAACAATGGATAGTAAAGAGGCAACCTTGACAACCAACCGACTATTGGTTGAATATAAAGTACAACCCTGATCAACTGCTTGGAAGTAAACCTGTATAGTACGAAGGCTACTGTAGTGGTCTTTTGACCACGCACTTGATTTGTTTCTTTCCCACAACTGGGCCACAACTCGCATGATCCAGTGGCGATTTTTGATGGCATCATATGGCATCCATCTCAATATCTCAAGGCTTTACCGTTCTTGTGGTTGCCGGGTTGCCGTTAATGGAATCACAAACGCACCACCGGGCCACCTGTCGCTATTGTACTTCCCGTTCCTTCAATGTCAACGGTTTCTATAACTGTTACGGGAAACATGCCCCAAACCACCCTTTCTTGCCCAGGAACTTTATTTGCCAAAGCTTCAAGTTTGGGTTCAATTCCATGTACATAAAGCAAAGGGGAACCTGAAGTCTAGGAGTGAAATTCAGCTGATCACAAGGCTTCACAGCATTGAAATGGGCCACGAGGTGCTGGAGTGAATGGGGAGAGGAGCACATGGAGACACAGAGTTTATGGAAAATGAATTAAGTTATTATATCTAAATGATATAGAACTCGTGCCACAATTTCTAGGGCTGCAACTATTAGGGTATCTATATGGGATGATTTTCAACCAACTGAGTCATTTGAGTATATGGAAAGGCACCTAACAGCTCTAGTCAAACGAAACCCAGTGCATACCTGCATCCTGTTTGTCTGCTGTTTTTTGAGACCTCGACCTCGACCCTCCAAAAGAAAGAAGATTTTGGAATTGAAAACAAGGATCAATTGAAATCTTGGGTGTTGGTTTGTTTTTAAAAGATTCAACAAAGTACAACTCAATTTGGCTCCTGCCTGTGAGTCACACACACAAAATACCTCCCCTTTGCCGCCTTGCAGGCTCAACCGTCACGAGTGCATCGAATTACTTAGGGCTGCTGGTGTGTCCCATGGCTTAAGATTTGCGGAGGGAGAACCCGCTGGTTCTTTCCGTTGTATCATTTCTTTGCTTCAGGTGTTTTGCCAATAGATTCTGCCCACGAAAATCTGGGGTTGGAAACGGGTGGTTACAGTTGAAGTGCCACAGCCCCGATGCTGAAATCAGTCGGAAATGTTGGACTTGGCAAAATTGACTATTCCCCCCGAGCACGTGACTGATTTTTTTGGGGGAGAACAAGTTTAAGCAAAGTATATATTATATATACATATACGTATATATATATATATATATGTATCTAGTTATTTCAATGTAATTACAGTGTATAACTATGAGATTGATGATTAGTCACTATGTTGAGAGTGTTTCATATAATTGTGTTTGATGATATTTGAGGTTAATGATTTATCACCTATTTGCTTATCTACCCGCGTTTCATGATGAAAGATGGATACAAAAGAGAGAGTTGGCTTGAGCCTGGAATTGCAACAAATCCTCCAAAGAAACATCATTGACCCGGACCCCAACAACGTTGCGCAGTTATTCCCAGCTTGCCCAAATCCCACGTTTCCCCCAACGACTTCCATGGGTGAATCCACCCACCTTTAGGATGCACCCTGTAGATGTTCTCAGGACCGGTGCCACTTCTGCCTTCACGTGAGGCTATGCAGCTTAGTGTCTTTTGAGCCCATTGCGGACCTGAAAAAAGAGCAGCATTTTTTTGCCAGTGAGGGGTGAGTGACCAGCAAAACAGGTGTGGATGTAGCAGGTAGGAGGAGATATCCAATGGTATCCAAAGTTCAGTTTTCAGGTTGGCCAAGTATGTCAGTCACGACTAGCAACCAATATGAGACGATTCTTTTTGAATGAGTTGGCATACTACCGTTTGGGATGTTGAAACTCTTCCCTTTGGCCTCATTTGGAGCCCTTATTGATCAACCATGATGTGATTTCAAGGGGCCTGAGATTGGTGGAGTCGAGTCCAAATGTCACCGAATTGGTGAGTTCGGTCAAGATTCCACTTGAGAACCGATGATAGAATGCATACCAAGAATGTGTCTACAAAAGAGGGATGATGACGACCACGATGATGATGATGATGATGATGATGATGATGATGATGATGATGATGTTGATTATGATGATTATGATGATGATGATGATGATTGTATGATCTGAATCATTCCATCTACTTCAAGAATCTGTAGAGTTAGATGAGCAATAGACGTAACCTGGTTGTTTATGGTATCGTATATAGCTAGGGGATTATACTACCCAGTTATGTGGGGATTATGATAAACCATGATAAGGATCCCTATTAAGCAACCAGTATGTTGACTTTTCCGGAAGCCTTTTGTTGTTGCCCTGCGAACACTTCTATGACGCCATTTTGGCTGAAGGGAAACCGTACCATGAAACCGAATCGTTTTTTCTCGCCCTGAGTCAGAGGGCATCCAACAGTGAGGCAAGGGATGAGTCAAGGGGAGTACAGCGCTAGGATTGAATGCCCTCCAGGGAACCAACATATCCTGGAAAAAGGAAAATAATCTTCAAAAATGACTTTTAATATCTTTTAATGGTCTATATATTAGTTCCCAAGGAGGGTAAAGACCTTTGCTAAGTGTACTCTAAATTCAATAAACTTACAATGGTTTTCTGCATCTGTAGCAGCTTGTGCAGCAATATCACACGAGCTCCCTGTCAGTCCCTGTCCTCTGGGACCTTTTATCAAATTGGTTGTTCCCATCAACTGGGTGCTTTGGATGGTTTGTTGGTTGAATTTTTCGACTCCCTAAAAAATCTGAAGCCCAAAATTTCTGCCTCCCCAAAAATCCATAACTGCAAAAATCACCGACTTCTACGGTTGAAACATCTACAACTGCTTCCCAAAAAAATTCCATCGCTGATGGCAGGATGAAAACCGTGGGTGCTTTCGTTCGCTATGCAAACCCTTGGAAGTTCCTCTTAGTCGTTGGGGAAACCTGGGTGTGACCTCGGTGACCTCTTGAGATGTAGGAATGGTCACCTTGGGTCGATAGGTGTTTTGCTTCAAGGTGTGGTGTTCCAGGATTTTGGTATGTATATATATATATATATACATGTACATGACTTATAAGATATTCCCCCCCCCCTCCAACACGACAGTGACCACTGCATTTTTACAGTCACTACAACATATCATATATCTATATGTTTTAGTGGAGTGCCCGCATATAATCAAAAAACCTTCACTTTCCATGTTGCTGAGGCAACCTCCCAAGATTTAGCAACAATAACTCGCTGACGCACCGTTTGAGGCTTCACCGAGCGCAGGCATCCTAGCTACAGCGTCCAGGTGGGCAAATGGATGGATAGGTTGATGTTTGCCACTTACCAGAAGCACAAAACTCCATGATAAGACCCTTTCATGTTGTTTCCCTTCACTGGGGAGGCAAATCCAATGTTGCAAAAGTTATATATTATAATGATTTATGATATACATTATACATGTTCAACATCCTGTGACAAGAACTCAAATTCTTCGAATTGGCATGCTTCAAAAGTTGCCAATTCGGGAGATGTAGATGTCCATCCCCCCACCCTTCCTGACCAGGCCATCAGATTGGAGCACGGCCGGGAGACCTCAACAAAAAACATGGGATTTTGTTGGACATCGGAGATTTCGTGTCTTTTGTTGTTGAGGGTGTCAGGTACTGTTACCGAACGAACAGGTTCTTTGATTCAGCTTGATAGTCCCTTTCATAAAGGACATTTCTCCAGGTGATAGTCCCTTTCATAAAGGATTCTTAGGATCGTCAACCACCAACATTACACATCATTACAGTATAAGCATGATTAAACCACAAATTCAATTAGGTTCATTTCTTTAAAATCCCTATGTAGATATGATATAGATATATGCAACAGGTATATGTAGATACTCTTTCACTTCAAAAGTCATGTGCAAATCGGATACACGTGTTTCTGTTGGGCGACCCTGAGGGTGGAATCTCCAATGAGGATGGCGTGTGGAAGCCCATATGTTACACCTTTGATTAGAAGATGCAGATCCTAAGCAAAATGGGAACAGGCCGAACATCCACTGGTTGTTTACAAGTTTCGGGAGTTTTTTTAATTGGAAAATCCTCCCTAAACTCATCTAAAATGATGATGCTTTTGAGTCGAAGTATTGAGTGGTTTTACCTGGTCATTTTGGCGTTTGATTGATTGGTTTTGCGCATGTGATAGAGGCGTATTTAGTGATTGACAGGATAGCTAACATTTTCGTTGGTGGTTCCGTGGGGGTAGCTTCTACAATCATTCTCAAGGAATAATTCTCTGTACCTGGCAACCGAAAGAATAAAGATTGTTTGGCTGAACTGAAGTATAACGATGTCACACGACATCACCCGCACCAGATTGCTGAATGATTGAATGATCATAATTTGCTTATATATATATATATGCATATATATATATATGAGTCATGAATCATATTCTCTCAACATTTCTGAGAATTCAGTAGCACCAGCCACCAAAACCTGTATCGTCTCCTCTCTTGAATGGCAACTGGGGGCTGCTTCTAAGGGGGCTTCTTCAGCTCATATAAGGGATGATTTAGGGCTACATTTTCCTAATAATTTCCAACTCTTTTCCTTAGACAAGGGATGCAGGAAAAACCTGGGATTATACTGAGAAAAAATTAGATTGCCCAAGCATTATCACCACATATCACCACCATCATTCTCAAGTCATTGTTGATCCAACCCTGGGTTTCATGGTGACATCAATTAATTGCATAATATGGAAAGGTGTTTGGGTTCAAGTCTTGTGGGTTTTGTTTGGGGAAGCCAACACTCGGTTGGCTTCCCCAGTGAATCTCTTTGGGCTATTCGCAATGCCCAAGAGAAGAACCAAAGGTGTGGTGGGCAGATCAAGCCTTCCTCCAGGCTATATGCATTGGAGGCCAGAAGGCTATGTCCCATGGGCAAAGCCATTCATGCAAGGTCCTGATCCAGGGTTTGGTCCTTGGAGCCCTGGATACCAACAACAAATGGTGCCCCACCAACAGCAGCAAGTGGATGGGGATGGTGATGATGAACCTGATGATGGGGAGTCTGGGTCTGATGCTGGTGAGTCTGAACAAGGATCTTCTTCCAGTCTTAGCAGTGACAAGCCAAAGTCATCAAAGCATAAGAAACTTTGATTGCAACTAAGAAGGGCTGGGTTTCTTCCAATGGATTGAGGTTTGAATTGGTACTAGTCATTCCCTCATAATGATGATGTTTAATAAGTGATGAGAATGATGAAATGAATTACTGATAAATGGTTGAATGGCTGTTTTCAACAGAGTAGTGACAATTAATTCATATAAATTATATAGCTTATATTATTGGCTTCAGAATTCCCTTTCTTGTACATAAAGTGATGATGAAAGGATGATTCAAAATGTTTCTCATGAATTGATCTAGTAAATCAAGTTAAGGTGGTTATTGTTTGTGAATGTTGAACTGATGTATTGATTCTAAGGCCTTTTGATTCCAAATGAATATTGGTGGGGTGATTGAATGCCACTGAATCCAGCCTGCCATTGTATTTGTGGATGTCATGTGATTCCAGTCTGGAAAAATCAATTGTGAAAAATGTAAAGGATGTAAAGGGGTCTTTGACAATTTGATGAAAACACTGGGTCTGAGTTTTATCTAAGGAAAAGAAAGAAGGACAAAGCCAGCAGCAGCAAGAGAGACAGACACAAAAAGGTGAAGAAGGAAAAAAAGAAGAAAGACAAGAAGAACAAAGACAAAGACAGGTCCCTCCAGGCCTCAGACTCTGATGATGAGAACAATGACACTATACCCTCGCCCTTTGACTGCATCCTTTAAGAAAAACACACTGATGGCAATGGCAGTCCTTAGCATAAATATGATGGGTTTGCTTGAATAATTGGATGTGCTTGAATATATGGGGCCCAAGTTGACTCTTGCAAATTGATGATATGAATATGCACATGCATTCAAAGGTACTGCTGAAATCTGAAAAATGTTTGTATGTCAATATCATTACCCTCCCTCAAACTAACAATAGCACCTGAAAATGGATGGTTGGAATACCAGCTTCTTTTTGGGGTGGCCTATATTATTTCAGGTGCTATGTTAGCTTTAGGGGGTGTATATTGATTCATGATGAAACAGTGTGCATTACATATGTTAGGTGTATGATGGCACTTGTACATGCGCATACACTTTACATTACACTAAAACATAACTTACATAGCAACATGAGTGTATCGCCACCCTTCATGAAGCAAAGAATGGCCATTTTATATGAAGAAATTCTCTTTTGAAGTATCATATGGAAATTGCTGTAAGATGTGTGGGCTTGGGTTTGGAGTGGTTTGGAATCCAGCTGAGGCATTGGATATATCTTGGGCCTGACATGGGCTCTGAGGGGCTCAAAGCCTCTGTCAGAAAGAACTGTTGTAGGAGGGCAGAGCGTGTTCGCCATCTTCAGGCAATTTCCAGTGACAGGTATAGTCCAAGTGACTCAGCTGCACTTATCATCATGGAAATACATGTCACCCATTCAGACTTGTCTTTTGATTTGTGGCCCTTTGTTCCTTCAAACATGCTTGCCATGCAATCAATCAATTGCCAAATCATCAGTGTGAGTTATTGAATAGGCACCTCTTCAAGGCTAGATGGCTAGATTCCAGATTTCAAACCATACCCTGCCTTTCTTCTACTGGCATCCAAGGTGCCATCAGCCATTTGACAGAAGTGGAATTGGAGATGCTTCTCTTCTGTGTAACAGGCCTAGGTCCTAAGGTCTCAATTAGAGACCTGCTGGTCACCTCAAGGTCAGCGTTGTGACTTTGAAGCAAGTCATTGTTTCATAACTTTGACATTCATCAACAGCTGATTCATCAATCATCAAAGCTCAGGCTTGCTCAAACATTCAATTGCATGTTGTTTGTCATGGTTTTTAAAGGTTTGACTATAGAAGATAAGAAGTGTTGTTTGATTCATTATGTCATTGATGATGGTGTCTCTTGCTTGCCTCTGCTGTTTGTGACTGGTTTTGAACCATGTAAATCCAACTAATGAACACTTCTCATAAATCAGGCATTGAAATTGAAATGCTATGGATCATATAATATTGAAAAAGGGTTATGTGTATGAACTTCCTTGTGCAAATGCCAGCACTGGTTGCATAACCATCACATGACTTGTGAAATGGCAAGCCCAGGCAGAAATGCATGGTGGAAGCAGCAAACAGGCTTCAGAAGACTTCCCAAAGGCAAGAGAACATCAAGGCCACTTGGATACTCAAGACAAGGGGATGGCTGGCTCTTGATTCAATTGAAAGTGCACACTGTCTGTGGATGAACATTGGGTTGTTTCACTGTTATCCTTTCTCCAAAATAGATATTGCTATGTGCCTGAACCACTGCTTTGTTTCAAGGTTTGAGAATATATCAAAATATCTCTATCAAGTTAAAATGGTAATGATGACTGATTATGGTATGTGTGATGGCTGCTTCATTCAAGGCAGACTTCAGCAATGTCAAAGAGTTTGCACTTCAGCTTGGATGGGCCAACTTCTGGAAGAAGGACAAGAAGAAGGACAAACCTTCTACTGAGGAGAAGTCACTTGGTTAAAAGGGTGGCATGACATGGGGTTGACCAATGGGCTCAACAGGGCATGAGTGATTGGCTTTGCTGAGTCAAGTAGTTTACCTTCAGAAGAAGTGACAGTGAAGCCATCATTGAATTTTAGTGCCTTTGGTACTTTCAACTCAGTAACTGCATGTATGGGTTGCCTGGTCAAGACCTTTGGCAAGTAAGGATCCCTGAGCCAGAAAGGAAGAACCTTGAGAACATCCCAAGATACTTGCAGGAGAGAGGGCTGCTTGTCAGCAAAGGGGCTTGAGGTGGCAGGGTGAGAGGAAGTTGGCCTTAACTCACCCATCATCATCATCATCATCATCATCATCATCATCATCATCATCACCATCATCATCATCATCATCATCATCTTCATCTTCATCTTCATCTTCATCATCATCTTCCATCAACATCCCT
>Ga0126337_10000860_pt1 | contig 16954 bp, 4 predicted proteins | sample DipCmetagenome_FD_92527 | JGI IMG/M metagenome (GOLD analysis project Ga0126337, IMG submission 92527) | Coral microbial communities from La Bocana,Puerto Morelos, Mexico - Diploria C A metagenome | ecosystem: Host-associated > Invertebrates > Cnidaria > Coral | place: La Bocana,Puerto Morelos... | reverse complement strand
GGAAAATTACTACTTTGTATTGTTTTGATTTCTTTTCTCGCATGGAAAGAGCGTGTTTGCCGATGAACGTCAAGTTTACCTTAACCGTTCGCATTTAGACCCCCAAAACCCCCCAACAAACACTGCATTTATCCGCTCGGGAAAACTACGGTAAACGTGGCGAAAAACGAGGTGTTCAACGAAATTCTTCTTATGCAGGAAAATTGCTAGACAACGTCAAGTTTTCCTGGTATTAACCCTCAACATGTAGACCGGAAAACCTTCAGACAAACACTACATTTGCTCGTTCGAGAAAACTACTGAAAACGCGTATGAAAACGATGTGTTCAATGACAATTTTTCTAATGCGGGAAAATTGCTAGTGAACGTGTAGTTTTTCTGGTGTTAACTGTCAACGTATACACCCGAAAAACCTCCGACAAACACTGCATTTACCCGCTCGGGAAAACTACTGTGAACGCGTATGAAAACGATGTGTTCAATGGACCTTTTCTAATGCGGGAAAATTGCTGGTGAACATCAAGTTTTACTGGTGTTAACCGCCAGTATTTAGGCTTGGAAAACCCCCTACAAACACTGTATTAATCCGCCCAGGAAAGCGAAAGAAAACACAATGGAAAACAATGTGTCCACCGGCGTTTTTCAAAAGCACGAAAACAATGAATTAACCTCGTGTTTTCCTGGCGTTCACACAAGGAAAATGCCGACTTAACAGAATTTTTCCGACATCAGAAAACGGACGGTTTATATAGGATTTACGTGGTATTCACCGTTTAGTAAAATTAACGGTCAACGAGGGTTTTCTTGCCGTTTTAGCGTGTTTCCTTGAAAGTCGCTTAAATGTGAAATAAGACGTTTTCGTTATTTGTTTAGTTGTATTTAACTATCACATTTTTTTTTCTTTTCTAGTTCAACTAGCCGGTGGGAATAAGTTGTTTGAAAAGATCATATCAAGAAAGACAACGAATAGTCCATCAAGGCGTTTGATAAGTCTTATCTGTAGAATTTAAAAGACCAAACTTTACTCAAGGATAATTCCCGTAATAGAAGATCACAGCACACCTAGCAACCCCACTTCGCCGCTTCAGTTCGTCTTTTGTCTCTGATTATTATTTTTATGCAACATGGGCGTTTCTAACGTGAGCATTAAAATTGGCATTAGGAATGTAAGAAAGGTTATTAGTCTTAGCTTGACACTCTTTCATGCTGGTCTAAATTGTTTTTCAAAATTTAATCGTGAGCTCAAGGTTTCATTTATTCTCATTGGACGACTTTTTTTCTTATTCTAAAATAAGTAAATATTATGAATGCACCCCAGATAAATGTAGCTGAGCATGCACTGTTTTAACAAATGTAAGCGGAACTTCAGTAATACTTTCTTTCTTTCGTTTTATTTCAGTTGTGATACCATATTGTTACATATTCATGTCAGTAGCATGTAATGGCTTAAACAATGACCGGTTATTAAGCTAATTAGGCACTTAGTTTCACACTGTCAATTTGTACATATCCATTAACTTGTTTGCTTCAAATTCGCTATCTATAATAAGACAAATGCAGTTGTCGTTATTTGATAAGTTTGCCGCTAATTTTCAGCGTTGTTCTTTTGGAGCTCAAGTTTAATCAAGAACATTTCTAACTGTAAAGTTGATTGCCCTAGCAGCGCAACCCACAATGCATCAGATCAATTGCAGGTTTTTTAAACTCCTGTGAATAAAATTTAATAAAGTACTTTGTAAACGATTCATTGTTCTTCCTTATATGGTTTTAACCAACTTATGTGCCTGGGTGGTTATTTTCGAAGGTAAATTTTTAACGACTTATGGAGGAATAATTTAAAAGCATTGTTTCGACATGAATCTGGGTGAGGTAGTTATCATGTTTGCCTGAAATTTCACTGAAATTTGACAAACTTTGAGAGCCTTTTTTGGTCGTTTTTGAAAGTCACGTTTTCCTCCTTTTGGAACTAAAATTTGAATTTAGTAGTAATTTCTGAAAACCAATGTCTAAACGCTTTTCGATTTATTTCAGAAAGAAAAAAACAAAAAAATCAAAAAACAAGCAGCTAGTGACCATTTGTGATACCTTATGGTAATATACAAGTAATTTGTAACGATTAAAACAATGAACGATTACTAAGTTTCATACCGTCAATTTGTATGTATCCTTAGCGTGTTTGGTTGAAATTCACTTTAATGCGACATAACATGTTCTCATTATTTGTTTAGTTGTATTTAACTATCACATTTTGTTCTTTAAGAGCCCAACCAGCCGGTGGAAATATCATGTTTGAAAAGATCATATCAAGAAAGACAAAGAATCGTCTATCAAGGCCTTTGATAAGTCTTATCAGTAGAATTTAAAAGACTAAGCTTTGCTTAAGGATAATTCCCGTAGTAGCAGATCACAACACACCTAGCAAGCCCACTTCGTCGCTTCGGTTCGTCTTTTCTCTCCGATCACTATTTTTATGCAACATGGGCGTTTCTTACCTGAACATTAAAATTGACATTAGGAATGTAAGACAGGCTGTTAGTGTTAGCTTGACACTCTTTTATGCTTGTCTTATTTGTTTCTCAAAATTTAATCGTGAGCGCAAGGTTTCAGTTATTCTCGAAGGAAGATTTATATATATTTTTTTCTTATTCTAAATAAGTAAATATGAGGAAATGCACCCTAGATAAATGTAGCTGAGCATCAACTGTTTTAACAATTGTAAGCGGAACTTCAGTAATACTTTCTTTCTGTCGCTTTATTTCAGTTGCGATACCTTATTGTTACATATTCCTCTAAGTAATGTGTAATGGCCTAAAGCAATGAACGGTTATTAAGCTAATTAGGCACTTAGTTTCACACCGCCAATTTGTACGTATCCATTAACTTGTTTGCTTTAAATTCACTGTAATAAGACAAACGGAGGTTTCGTTATTTGTTAAGTTTGCCGCTAATTGTCACGTGTTGTTTTTCGGGAGCTCAAGTTTATTCAAGAACATTTCTAAACTGAAAAGATATTCCCTAGCGGCAGATGACAAACTTGCCAAGTCTACCCCAATTCGACGCCTTTTGCCGTCTTTTGTTTACAACTGTAATCTTTGATCGCAATTTTCGTGCGCAATACTAGCCATAAACATGACATAAAGAATCCAATAATGGGTGTTGGTCTCTTTTTTTTTTTTGCGGCTAGTCTTGCGTTTCCTAAGGTCTCTATCATGACTACAGATTTTGGTTTTTTTCGCTGGACAAAAATGTTTCGTTAAGCAAATATTGGGAAGGCCACCCTAGACAAATGTAGCTGGGCATGCGCTGTTTTCAGTCTCTAGTGCCCAAAAGTCTTGGCAGTTGTAATTTGATCTTCAACAATGTGCCTATTGAAACTAAGAGCTGTCAAGATCTATTGTAATTGTTTTAGAGTAAGGTGTTCCTTAAAAAGAGACAAAGCAGAAGACAAAAGTCAGTTCTCCACAGGGAACAACCCTGTTGAAAAGGTTGGTCTACCTCGGAAGACGATTTTAAGGAACAACTCTCAAGGAGAAGTCTGTAGTGCCGTAAGGATTTTTTTTAAAATATCAGCTAGGTGTTATTCATCAATTATATACACGAAACGAACAGATTAGTTTCTCTCATAATCTTTTCCTCGTTAATTTCAATGAACACAAGTCCGGATGATATATTTTAACTGGGAGCCCCACCAGAATCAAATCTCTTAATGCTGACCCGCATATCAAAAAATAATCTCGGTTATCGTACCATTGTTTTGGAACCACTTGCCAAATGTCAAAAACAGTGTTCCATTGTGGACTCTTTTAAAGCAAGATTAAAACCTTTTTTAGAAGAACGTTCTCAGATTAGGGATTTTAATCTGTATTTTTGAATTATTATTTTTTGAAAGAAAAAGCATTATAATGTCATTTGGATTCATTATTCGTCTTGGTTTCGCACGGTGTTAACTCTGCGGTACTGTTCTTTTCTCGGTTGGAACGTTTTGATATGACTCGTCAGCACTGATGTTTAACATGACATTAACTTTATATGACTAAGAGTTGTATAACTTTTAACTTTTATTCATTTCTCAAAGATCGATTGACTATGAAGCGTTTTGCTTTCTTTGTAATAATTTGGACCTTGGTGGCATCATTCCCTGATAATCAACCTCAGGTAGGTGTGTGACCTTCGCTCCTTCGTGCTCAGTTAGGTTTCTCAAGGAAGAACTGTCTAATTACTTTATTGTCTAAAATCATTTTTCGTACTCATAAATGATGAACTTATTACTTTAACAGAACGGATACCAACACAAAAACCATGGTTAGTGTATCAATTGACTTCCTTTAGCAGTTGTTACTAGCAGTAAAATAATTTTTAGTTTTCATTTTCTAAAAAGATGCTTGTAAATTGCTACAATATTGTTGCGAATATTTTGAAGGAGGGACAAATGAGGTCAGCAATATGGGCGTTCTGTAATATTTGATCTAGAGGTAAAAAATGTTCAAAACTACCCCACCAAAGGACTAACAGCTAAGTCATGCAATACTACAAAGCTCTTAGGCTCGGACATCGAAGAAACTAAGAAAAAATATACGCAGAGCAGTATTGTTACGAAAGATTGTTAAGTCAGGTTGTGGAACAATCAACAACCGGGGCTCATTCAGCCGTGACCAATTTGTATAGGGACCTTCCAGAACGTTATTTCGTACGTAATTTCCCTAGATTAGAAACTGTGTCAAACTACTTAATTTAGCCCCTAATAGAAGTTTCTAGAGCTTAAAACCTCATTCATCGACCTTAGTGCTGTGTAATCAACTTGCGGAAATAAACTAGTTTGTTGCTAGTAGCGGCGACCTTGAATTTTGTCTACAACGATACTCGTAACAAGCAATGACCGCCGAATAATGCCAAAGCTTCACTTTCGTTCGCACAAAAACAAAATGCCACTGAATTCAATCGATTGATGGAATTTCAGACAGTTTTAAAGTGGTACTATGATCAAATTTTGATTAGATTTTTCTAGGTGTATCACATAGAATTCCATGAAAGAATTAACAACGCTGGTTGGTTCTAGAGATATCTGTGTTTGAAAATTTGTAAAATATGCAATAAGATGACTGATGACGCCACGCACTCAACCAAACATTATATGAAGTACATCAATAGAGTTATCTTGGTCAATTTGCATCACAAACCAGTGAGACTTTGTAGGCTAACAGTTCTACAAAAAAAAAAAACATTCTGTTCCCATGGCAGCTCACCCTTTTCCAGTCCACCCCTTGATTGCAATATCCTAGTGATTTTCAGCTCGAAAAACATTAAAAGAGGCCTTAAACTATGCTCAATCATGCATACCAGGCACAATAGGCAAAGATCAAAATGCAATGCCAAGCGTAGCCCGAAAAGCCTTTAATATTGGGGAGGTCTTGAATCCAATATGTTTCCATGGTAACAAAGCTGCTGAGCTTGTATTGTGGAGCACATTAAGTAGAATCCTTCTGAAAGGAATCAATCATTTCTGGTAGAAATTGGCTGAGATATCTATCTTCATGTTATTTGATCAGAATTTGGTTTAGTAAATGATGTCATCAATTGGCTGATTTGCATATTTGGGAAACCTGAACGAAAAGAGATTTTTAAATATAGTAAGTAAATATAGTAAGCACAATAATTCTTCTTATGCTGACTACATTTTCATGTTTTAAAATGAGATAGAGGAAAAGATACGATTTTCGTCATAGCACCGCTTTAAACAACACGTTTTCTACCTTAAGATAACAGACCCTGCCTCAACAAGATTTCACTCAGTTAACCATTAGAAATTGAAGAAAGCGAGGAAAATATCGACAAAACGGCAAGGGAATCAAATAAATTTTGACTGCTAACATAAACAATGTAAGCTTGTGTTAAACGACGCTAAGCAAAAGCGAAGTTGGCACTCGACCATTTCGCAGAATGTAGACAGGACGACTTCAACACTACCCTTCCACAAGACTAGAAGTTCAACACTTCCGAGACATCACACAACTTAAGATTAGACAGTTTGAGAAACCGAGATATTTTCTCTAGCTTCGCTAACTAAAACAAAAGCTAGTACAGAATTCTTGGCAAAGAAAAAGCTCACATCTCCTCTTCAAAAAAGAACTGAACCATGCTGAGGCTTCACTTAGTTAAACATTGGAAATTATAGTATAACTTAGAAAAAGATAAACGACAGAGTGACTAAAAATTTCTATATACTTAAGTTTAATGATCTTAGCTTTCCGATTAGCAGGGAACCTTAATTGTGCAAGAAGTCTCTTTCTCTTCGCTTCTCCTGCTTAAGGATCAACATATGTTTCAGGCATTCGATAAGAGACGAATGGCATCTGGGTTTCTTCCAAAGTGGACTGATCTGTCAAAGTCAACGCATCTATATGTTTTATTTCCTTTTTTCTGTACAGGCTTGAGTATAAGGCTTTTGTTATTTAGTTATTATTATTTATTAATATTTATTTATTTTTTTATCTTGCGACGTAGCTAATAGAATGTATTAAGAGATGTATTAAGAAAGAGAATATAAATTCATACATAAAAACAAGCAAAGTTAATATTTCTCGACGAAAAGGGGATGGTATTTCTGTTGAAATCTAGTTTTAAATAAAAGTCATTTGCTATGCTGCTATGATAAAAAAAGTAGTGTTGCAGTTTGTAACTATTTATTATGTTCTATTTTTTTCTGAATACCTGAAAACAGATCTTTTAGATATTTTCGACACTGCAAAAGAATTTCACGAGAAGGATTTCCGCACTCTTGACAAATGTGAGTAAATTATTTAGCAATATATTTAGTAGAAAACGAGTTTCCTTTTTCTCAGCGATCACAAAGCGCTCCCGAAAATCACCTCCAGGATAATTTTAAAAAAAATACTTGCAAGTGTGTTATGAGTTTTGTATTGCGAAAGCGTGGAGTTACAATGGTCACAAAATACAACTTTTCTATGGTAGGTTTGCTTTATACCTCTTTTTACCTGAGCAAGCAGCAATGACGGGTAGGGTTAATTTTGTTTCTTATCTTTCCTGACATATTTATATGAAAACAAAATGACTTTTTTTCCCTCTAGATGACGTACCTAAAGACGATTTCGATAGTTCAAGGGAATTTCGAATTCCGGAAAACAATTTCCAGACTTCTGAAGAATGTGAGTAGAGACAGTTGAAGATGAATTGCAAATACACCAATGCCTAATCACATATAAAAAAAATATATCAGTTCCAAAAATGAAAAGAAAAAAAAAATAGATCAGATTTCTCTTATTTTCAGTTCAAACAAGCTTTGGATGGTTTCGTAGAAATCTCCCAATACTGAAACAATAAGATTTTGTTTGCGACTGCAACAGATACAGGCTTTCTATTGCCTGTTGCGGAAAGTTGGTTTAATGTTGGACTAACCTAGCCAACCCAAAACATTTTAAAGCAAAGAGATAGCAAAATTAATACCCATTCAATCTAAAATACCCAAATTGTCTCGTGCCAATAGAACACTTGCACCTCCCCATTTCGAAGCCCATTCCTAAATGCCCACCAATACAAGCCAAAAGGGGAACTGAAGTGATTTGGGACATGCATTTGGAATACCCTCATTACATTGAAATTTTGATTATTTATTCTGTAGGTTACCTACACGGTTTTAGTTTGCTGCTATCAATTCAATTCCGTGGGTCAAACTTAGTTTTGTGTATTTCATGCATGTATTTATCTCTTTAGACTTGCCGAAAGATTTTTTAGGCAAAGATAGTAGCCTCCACAAAGATCATTTGAGTCATTATTGGAATTCAAGTAAGGTTACTTTTCATATCTTTTATATTTTAATTTCATATCTTTCATATCTCATTTTCTTACTTTCTCAGTTCATTCAATATGAAACGTCGCAGGTTAAATAGTTGTATAGCATGTATTTCGAGTTCGGCTATGATCTATATTAAAGTGGCCCAGGGTTTATGCCATGAATAAGATTGTCGAAAGAAGAAACTTTAAAATTTGGAAGGTTTGTAAGCATTTTTCAGTTTCCGCCATTCTCTTGCCTAGTCCTGACACATCTTTGATCGTGAATATTTAATTTGATCCACCATGGTTTGTGTAAGACGTTTACATTACTAAGGTAATATTTGTCGAAATATTATATGAAGTCTGATCGACTTCCAAGATTATAACTATTAAAAAATTTAATTTCAGTTGAAATGTTATTTTTTGGCATCTGATATCAACCAAAACACTAATTTTTAAAGAAAAATGACAACAAATTGAATTTAGAAATTCTCTCTACATAGAATACATCGCTTATATAAAGGTTGTAGCATTGACGGGCACCGTTGATGATGATCCAGGTCAAAGTAGTCGCTGGGGTCCAAATCCAGAACTGGTGATCGTTTTGAACAATGGAAATAGGTACAAAGCGGAGCTGGCGAATGACAAGAATAAAGGTGAACGATACGAAATAGAATTGTCTGCCCAATACAATTTCATACCGCGTCTCATCTGCACTCATCAAGACATCAAGGAAGTTTATCTCAAGGCCCTAGGCAATGATGGATGGTATGTAGAATCTATCGATACCTACACAGCGGGAAAAAATGAACTGTACACTAAACTGACCACTGATCCAGGCTTCAGTATGTGGGTGGACAACGATGAAGAGTATCGTTACCCTTACAACGCCAAAACGCATCTTCTCACCAATGCTGTCGCAGGATCCTGTATCACCTACATACGCGTAGATGCAATTACTGGAGACAAGGTAGGTGCCAGTTTCTCACACTACTACGGAGAGAATCACTTGCTAGTTCTCATGTTATCAAATAACGCCAAACTTCAGGCAGAACTTGAAGGCCCTATGATGCGAAACCAACCGTATATGCGAGACTTACACTTTGCAAGCCGGTTTCAAACTAGAGAGTGCGTGTCGTTTTCTGATATTACGGAAATTCATCTACAAACTCAATCTGGAGGAGATGACGGCTGGTACATTGCATCAATTCGCACTTCTGCTAAGGCTGGCGATACGCAGTATGAGGATCTGACAAATGATCCGCTCCTCAACAAGTGGCTTGATGATAATGAAGAGTATATTTACAATGCGAAAGACATCAAACTAACATGGGTAGATCAAGAAACCCTCAATTGCGAATATGGCAATCCAACGTGTGAATGTAGAGAAGATGTACAAGTCTGTACATTTAACCTTGAAATTGACGAAATTCGAACGTTCACCAGCTATCAAAAGTTGTCCGTGGATGAACCTACAGGAATTGCTATGCGGGGATCCCAGGGAGTGATCTATTATTTCAGTGACGATGGGACACCTACACCACTACAAACAGATAGAATATGTTCATCGCAAGACAGCGCGAAATGCACCTATCCTCAGTTTGTAGATGGTAAAACGTACCGTTTAGCGATGGCTGTCAATGGGCAGATTCCTGGACCTACCTTAATAGCTCACGAAGGGCAAACTGTTGAAGTTCATGTTCACAACAATCTAACCATTGAGGGTATCTCGATTCACTGGCATGGAATGCACCAGAGAGGGACCCCTTGGATGGATGGTGTGGGTCAAGTGACTCAATGCCAGATAGGGCCTCAAACAAGCTTTTCATATATCTACACTGCCAGTCCTTCAGGGACGTTTTGGTACCATTCTCACAGTGGTGCTCAAAGAACAGATGGATTCTTTGGTGGGCTTATAGTAAAAGAAAGACCTGCAAGAATGAGCCAAATCCGAACTGAACTGAAAAAGCATGGTGCATTTGAAGACCTTCCAGACAAGCACACCTTAACTCTTCTGGACTGGCAACATGAGGCATCATTGGACCTGTTCACGCAGATACACGCTAGCTTGGGCTTTTATCCAAACAAACCGATTGGCGAGGTGCCTACTCCAGATGATAAAAGGTATAATTCCACACGTAGTTTTGAAGAAGGAGAGGTTGGGCCTGTCCCGTATTTTTCTGGGATCATAAATGGGAAAGGCAGGCATGTGGATGTTCCGTACATCAAAACAAGACTGAGCATATTTACTGTTCAGGCCGGAAAGACTTCGCTTTCGCCTAGTTGGAGCCCAAGGACTATACGCTTACAGATTCTCCGTTGATGGTCATAAACTGACTGTGGTCGGTACTGACGGCTATTGGCTTGAGCCTGAAGAAGACGTCGATTACATCATCATTCATACAGGAGAGAGGTATGACTTTCTCCTCAATGCATACAATACAGATGGGCCGAATGACTACTGGATACGTGCAGAGACTCTAGAGATTAATAGTGGTGGGACTGGGCCACCTTTCCAGTCACTAGGACATGTAGCAGAGGCTATTCTGCACTACAAGCAGCCTGGGGACTCAGATGATCCGGATGCTGATGTACCATCAACAAAATACCAAAACATCAAAGATAAATCTCCTGCCATACAATGCACCAAGAACACGCCATGCAAAGCCGTGAACTGTCCATTTGAGAGATTTCATCCATCATATCACATCGACTGTGTTAATGTACAAAGTATACGTTTACTTGAGCCAACTCCAAATGACGAGCTTCCAAATGCGAACCCTAAAGACCCTGAGAAATGTCCAGATTGCCGACATTTCATCAACTTCAATTTTGAAGGTGACTCTCAAACTAGTGCTGTAAACGGGCGCAATTTTATTCTCCCTTCCTTTCCTCCCCTAACCCAAAATGAAGAATTCGAGAAAAATGACATAAAATGTGACCTTAAGGCAGACTGCAATCCATCGACAACCGAGTGCTCATGTGTCCATGTCATAGACATTCCACAAGGGGAAACTATTCAACTGGTGCTTACAGCAATTGGTGCTTACCACAACGCCCACCCAATTCATCTTCATGGCCACACATTTCATGTTGTTCATGTTGGATATCCAGAATATGAAAGCACAACTGGTTTTGTTGGAAAGCATAGCAGTGATATACACTGCGACGATATTGACTGTACTAAGGAGGAGTGCGACAAAAGGAGATGTACCAGACCAAGATGGAAGGATGGGTCAATGAATTTCTTTATCGATAGATATACGGTCCGGAAGGACACTGTTATCGTTCCTGCTGGGGGGTTCGTTGTCATTAATTTCCTATCTGATAATCCTGGCTACTGGTTTCTTCACTGCCACATAGAAGTGCACCAGCTCGAGGGAATGGCGATAATTGTCGACGAGACTGCTGGCAAGCCGATCCAGCCACCGGCTGGGATGAACAAGTGTGGAGACTTTAAATTAAGTGTCGACACTTTTCGCTCGTACAGCTCCAGTGTGATCCTATAATTGAATTAGGCAAGGTCATAGCATTCACAGCACCAACTGGTCTCAAGCAAGCTTGTAATTGAAAAATACTCCGCTAAAAGTCTTATTTCTAGTTATCCTAGTAAATATGGAATAAATGAAGGTTCTATTGTGATTGCATTGATTTCGATTCCCTCCCCCAGCTTAAAATATGCTTACCAGACTTACTATTATCAAGATCCCGACTGCCGAAGAAAACAAGGCTCCTGGAACGAATAGTACGGATTCTCAATATTTTTGCAAGAAATTGACTACCCAACAAAAACAAACATGTAAAACTGGCTTATAAGGGCAGGGGAGATAAAGAACGAGATTCACAACAGACGAGCTTTTTCTATTTTCAAATAATGCAGAAAGGTTGAAAGCTTTATTTCAGGCTTTACCTTTCATCGCCCATAACGTACCCGGTTAAAAAGTTCACTGAAAACTAAACGTTTTAGATGCTCCTCGGTAAGTTGGAATCTTTGAAATTGCCAGTTAAATAATGTCTTTGTGGGAACACTCTTCATTTCACTCTGGTAAATTCAGAGTATCCCTGCATCCTCTAAGGCTTTAAGACACTGGAAAGACAGTGCCGGTTGCTATGGAAAGTCCAAGTCACTATTAGAGATACTTGTTTCAAAGAGAAGTACAAATAATTTCTATTCGCGTGACAAGTGTTTGGATAAGTATTGGAAAATGCGCGAGGAAAGCTCTTAAGAAAAGGGACCCTCGAAGTCATGATCAAAGTGGATTGACAAAAAATGTAATTATACTTGAACTAACTACTTTTGTGGAAGTTACACTTTGAGAAAACATCATGCCTCCGGTAAAACCGACTCATTTTATTTGTTTTTTTTTGGTTTCCAACCGAGATCACTCGAATTCATTGAAAATGTGGTGTGTGTTTTGCGTATCGAGGTCAAAATGGTTAGTGTGGCACATGATGAGTAGGCCCGACTAAACGAAGAAGTACGAAGGACACTTTGACAACTCGCTATTCGTCGACGAGTAAGCAAACCATTCAATATTTAGGACACGATTACAACACATGATAATTTAAACTATTTTTTGATTGTTTACCATAACGGCTGTAATTGTTTTCTAAACTTCTTGTGCTTACATATATCCCCTAACCTACCAAACTTAAATTCATTTTCATTTCTCATTTTTGTCGACAATACTACTTACAGCTGATGATCACAGCACTTACAGGTATTTGGGAATCACTTTAAGACCCTCTGTCGAACAAAACTGTTTGTTTCTGCCGCTGAATAAAAGTAGAAGAAATCCGAAAGGATCTGGGGCATTGGAGACCAAATAAAAATTTATTGGTAAAACAGATTTAAGGATTTTCCCGTGTGTCTTAGAATTACAGTATTTTTAATTCTGGCCTTTGGATATATGAAACCAACGCAGAAAAAATTTACACTTAAATTAAGGCCAAGAGAGTTTTATCAAAATATCACACACAACGCCATTGTTTTTCGTGGATACAAAACCAAGGAGCGTCCCTAGTTTCAATTATTTTTCACTATTTTCTCAGTCTGAAGTTGTTAATAGTTGTCACTTTTTAATAACGTCGATTGTTTAGGCGCATTCGGTTTTGGTACAGTCGAACTATTCATAACCTCACAAACACCTCTGTTACAGACAGTTCACTTTGTTCCAGAGAATATACAATCTCAATCTGAAAGTCATACAATCTCTAATCTTCAAACAAAGGCACCCAACTCTACTACGAGCTAAAGATGGTTAAAAAAGAGTACAGATTTTATTTTTCTAGGGTGCAATTTTTTCAGGAAAAACCTTGTACCTTGCGCTAGCGGGATCACAAACTGTTTTCTTTTTTAGCAACTTTCTCGTAATTATGTGCAATAAAGAGAGTTGGTAGACCTTGAACACTAATACAATAAATATTCTCCCCTCCTTGGCTGCCGCCAGCACAGAACCATCTCTCGTAGCTGCCTTTATTCGAGTGGCAATATGACCAAGCGAACTCTTCAGGCAAATAACGGGAGGTAAGACAACACCCAGTAAATAACGTCTTTAACAAGATGCGGCAATGAGTATCCAATTAGGGTGAAATTGCCTTTTCGATACTCTGACACTTACAACTGATATCTCCATCATATTAGCGAACGCCGTTGTTCATAAATGCGGAAGCCTTGAAACCCTCTAGTACATGAGTATAAATTATTTAGTTAAATTTCTTAATCCCAGTAATTGGCAGTTTCTGTCTCGCATTCCAAGTTAGTTTGCTGGCCACAAAATTATTTTCCTTAGGTGGGAAGGTCAGGCATCGACTTTCTAATTTCTGTTTTTTTTTTTTGCCGAATATTCCAGGCAATACCAGAAACCGTCCCCGGAAGAAAGAGCTACTATAGTACGCAGAGAGAAGTTTCTTGGCATACCTTTTGTAACATAAATTACTCAGCTTTCTCCTTCTTTAAAAAAAACAAACAAACAAAAAAAAAAAAAACAAAAAAAAAAAACTTTAATATAGTGTTTTGCGTGTGATAATTGAGGTCGGCTGCTCGGGTTAAGCAGCCATTTTCTATCGTCTTTTTGTTGGTATCGAGAGGGTTCATAGTACTTTAAACCTTATTATCGGACCTAATTATCAACTTCAAATCCAATCGACATTTTGGCATGTTTTTGTTTTTTAAGTTGGTTGAAAAAAAATACTCTCCTTAATAAGTGTTTTCTTATTAATTATCTGCTTTTCAAGTGAAATAAAAAATATATATATATATATATTAACGTTTTCTCTTGAAAAATGTTATTTTATTCGTAACAAAGGAAACTTAATGCAAAAAACTAAATTTATTCTTGCTACGATATGACAAAAAAACGTTAGACTGATAAAATACGAGGCCACTTATTAAAAAAAAAAAGAAAATACAACGCTAAGTTTAAAACTAAAATCTCAACGCATAAGTAAATTGTAATTTTCGCTAAGAGTCGCAGATGGGCAGCACAGAGGAGGCTACTTACAAGTGACGACTCTATCTTACTACCAAACACCGTGCGCTCGAAAACTGGAAGCGCTGAAACCCTTATTATACAACTGCAACAGATTGATCCAGTTAAATTTCTTTTGCACAATAATTACCTGTTTTGTCTCGCATCGATACAATACTACAACAACTTATGGTTGTTAATAAAAGAATTTCCTCTTTCTGATACTTTGGTGTGCATTTCCAACTTCTATTCAGGATAATTTTATCTCAGTTGATAAAACTACCCTCAAAGTACCCAGATCGATTGTTTTTATTTATTTATTTGTTTTGAGCAAAAAAAAAAATAAACCAAGGAAGCGACACCCTATATAATCGTACTATAAATTGCCTATTTTGTTTGTTTATCCTAGTTATTATTTTTTTTTTGGCATCTTTACCTTGCTTTAATTCTCTTTGCTCTATTTATTTCATTTTGACGACGAAGAAGTATCAGCTGAAAGGCTGTTTAGTAAACTGGTTACGAATGCGATGAAACCACAACAATAAAAACACGTTACCAAGGTAACAAAAATGCCAATCCTCCGATTTTGGAGGCGTAGCGACGGTTCCTGACCTGGCAAAACATTCAGTAGTCTCTAATGCCTATGAAATATCATTTGGAATCAAGCCAAACGTTTTGATACTCTTACCGTGGTAAAGTCTTTTTGTTTCCAGTTTTTTCGCGAAAAAAAAAAAAAAGAAATGGATGCGAAATCGAGTGGGTGGTGTTTAGAGAGACAGCCTATAAATGTTACAAACAATGTCGACTAGTACCATAATTCTTAAGTTTTTTTCCGCAAAAACGCAGTTCTTCAGAATGAATCTGAGAAAACCGCAATTACTTTATCAATCTTCCAGTTTCTCCTTTCTAATATGCTTACAGAATTAAGTCCAAAGTGTTCCTGGAGCATGAAAAAAATATCGATTGAGTGTCGTAAAACCAAAACCAAATTAAACACTCTAGCCAATCACAAGGGAGACAGACAATCCAGGCAACCAATCAAAACTACAATGTAATTGCACGTAGCTGACGCAACGCGCGGGAAAACGTTAGTGAACGAGTTGAGAATGATTTTGGTTTTTTCTCTGATTGAATGAAAAATTCGTTGGCAAAGGTTTCTCAGCCAATCGTGTAACTTAGCGATTCAAAACCACTAGCGTTTCGTCACTCAGATTAAAACCACTCTATCAATCGTAAAAACCGCTCTATCAATCGTAATAACGATGAGAATGTCACATCTTGTCACTCAGAATCGTAATAATAAATACTATCCTTCTGGAATTTAGGTTGTCGGTCAAAAATAAACAAAAAATAGCAAGGTTTCATGCAGAAAATTCAAACTGATTTTAATTGCTTGGTGGCTAGCTTCGATCATTTGCTTCGAAGCATTTGTTTCATGTTTTAAAATTTGTGATTTCCACCAGAGTTTAATTTTTTGAACAGAGTGAAAACTACCAGATAGCGTCAATTAGAAAATTACCGAAAAGTCTAAAATATTCATGAGTTGTAACTGGGATAAACACTCTTTCCGGAAACAAGCAGTTCATCCAATTTGTATCCAGGATATTTTTGATTTTATCCAAGTGTTTTGTACTTTGGACTGTCAAACACTGCACGATATCTCTTCTTTCCTTTTAAGCAAGCGGCTTCTTGAAAGTGCGATTACTTAAGATTGTCGAGACAATGCATGTTGTTTTTCTTTTTTAATATGTGCCTGCCAAACTTCTAGCCTAGGTGAGTATAAGATACCTCTAAGAATGGCATCTGGACACACCAAATGTTTTTCTTCTGACTTTCTACTAATAAAATTGTTTGAAAGCGGCAAAAATTGTTGACGTTGTAAGTACCGTAGTTGCCATTATTTGAAGGATGCGGCGACCATTCAGTTGCAAAACAATAAACTACTCGGAACTACCAACTCATTTTCTCTAATTTCCATATCAAATAAAACACTGGCAAAGGTTATCTTTCACTGACTGCAAGCAAGATTATCGTACATCATCAGGTATTGGCAACTTTCGTGTTAAAAAAAATTGACAACCACTTTTAAGAATACAAAGGATTACTTCAGCCTCATCTTTTTTGTGTTTATGAATCTGAGGTAAGCAAAATTACTAATTTAATGCTCCAGTTTTCTCCTTACAATATGTATCAGAAAAATGTAACTTCGCAGAGGAATATAAAATTGAGTCATGAGAATTCTCTGTGCAAAAGACCAGACTGCGTCAAAATTTTCATCACCCAAAGAAATAACGTGTCACCGCATTAAATTCCAACTAAGGTAACAGTGTGACATCCTGCTAGCGAACCGTGCATTTGTTTCGACAAGCATGAATATCTGTCTGGATTTTCGGTTTAATGTTAGTTTAAAATCTAAATGAAAAGAAAAAAGAATAAAGCGCCAACTTTGGTTTGCGTTACAGGCCGCTCCTATGCAACAAGGCTACCCTTAAACCGATGAAAAACTTTGCGATATCTCGTTTTCTCTTTCAAACAAGCGGGTTCTTAACACCGCGATTACTTAATACTGTCGAGACGTTGCATCTTTTTCTTTTAATTTGTGTGTGCCGAAATTTTCGCCAAACTGAGTTAAACGAACATCTAAGAATGAAACTGGACACATCTAAAGTTTCTCTACTGACTTTCTACTCACAGAG
>Ga0126337_10000858_pt1 | contig 16956 bp, 16 predicted proteins | sample DipCmetagenome_FD_92527 | JGI IMG/M metagenome (GOLD analysis project Ga0126337, IMG submission 92527) | Coral microbial communities from La Bocana,Puerto Morelos, Mexico - Diploria C A metagenome | ecosystem: Host-associated > Invertebrates > Cnidaria > Coral | place: La Bocana,Puerto Morelos... | reverse complement strand
TTTTTTAGAAAAACTTCGCCCACATTACCTTTGCCTCTTATCGAACACGCTGATGTTTGTCTGAGTCTCGCGGGGGGTCCGAAAATATGCAATCTATTTTTAGACCTCGCGCGCTTCGCTATTAACTTTGTGGCTGTGCTCATTTATCCGAAATCAGAAATTATAATAATTCATCCCGTTTCCCCGGGCGACGTAACCGCTGATCGCAAATCAACATAACAATACGCGCATGTGTTGCATTGTGGGATAAAACATTTTTACTTCCTCGTACGAGTTTGAACGCAGTTGCAATGATTAGCCGTTGTTGATACTTAACAGATACGATGTCCCTAGTTATTTGCTTAACTTGGTTGCTGCTGTTTTGCCATGAAGCAGGTAAGGAGCGGGATTACCTAGAGAGTATCACTGAGATGGAATTTCAGCTCCATCTAATTATTTCGAACTTTACTATAAGACGTTGTTTGTACTGTCTTCCAAGATTCGAATCGAAGTGCTGCAGCCCTTTCAAATAAATTTCGATTTAGGGAACGTATATAAAATAGTAGAAACCAGCTCAGTTCACCGGTTACGGGACGGTGTTCCACCATTCTAACAACGGACCGTACGTTTTAGTTAATTAAGCCAGGATTTGTGATTCACGACAAGAAAGTTGTCGCGGTCGTTCGACTCGCTCAACGAAGTACTAGCTTGAGCTCTTTGTCGCCGTTGGTGATTGTTGAAAAGGTAGGGAAAGTTTGCCTACACAACCATAACAAAATAGAGCACCATATACTGTCGCCTTGCTATGTAATCGAGTAAGACAAGCGATACCAAAATATGAAACGAGCTAAAATAGAAAATGTAAGGCTGCATGATTAAAGGAAACAAAATGATTCAATGGAGTTAAGATCAATAGTGATAATCTTCGCAGAATTTTTTCCACTTGTTTTCATTAGAAACGGAACTTCAGGGGTAAACTATGTGGCTAAATTAAAAGACCAGCATTATGTGGCTGGTGCACTGTACTACCTGCTACCATGTACATGTGCAAAATAAGGAAATAACACTTCGAGAAGTTTAGATTTAGCCAAGTCTAAAAGTGGAGCTCCTGGGCCGGATTATGCAAATCCTATTAAAGCTAACCCATATGCATGATAATCAAGAATTTTGATCTCAGTTTTGTACTTTGTGGTGAACCTTTCTGTAGTTTTGTTTTACCTTCTGTTTTGAGTTCGAATATTTTCAAACTACACCAAGCGAAAGCAGTGAGAACATTTGTATACCAGTGACAAAAGCTAAATTTTGACACCACTCGGCATTCGGTCGAGTGACTCTGTAAAGGTGCTTACTCAGTGAAATTTTCACTCTCCCAGAAAGATGCATCCCCTCAATCCCAAAAAATCCCTGCATTAATTTTCGATTCATAAACCATGGGTTTCTCAGTATCCTGTAATTACGGACAACCAGCTTGCCATTTTGTGTTGAGTCTTCATTCTGGTCCATGTATGAGACTCCTCCTTGGGATTGCAGCCAGAGTTTATTGTTTAATCTTCATTATTTTAATCATCAACTTTTGACACTCTGGAAATATTTTGACACTTCCATAGTTTTAACCAAACAAAAACTAAACAAAGGTCAGTGAAATCACCTGATTATCGTAACATCATTGCTTTGAAAAGCTCTGTTTTTAAAACGTGTTCCATCCACACAAAGCTGGAATTCCTCCAGATTGAGGAACATTTTGTAAATCTCTGTTTTAATGATGGATTTGTGTGAAGTGCTCAATATTAGCATTTGTCCGGTCCACTAAAAAAAGAAGAGTAAACAAAATTATGGTTTGGACAACCATTTTTCTGTAAAATAAAGGCCTGATTGTCCAAAATAGCCCCAAATTACCATGCATATGTTGTAGATTATATTGTGATGTAAATGGGAAAAGTTAACCATGAAAAGGGCTACTGCAGCTTCTACTCAGTGTCTGAATTTTTGACATGAATTTTTTGGGTACGTTAATAACAGTATAAATGTATTACATCTTAAGCACAATTTGAGTAATGGTAATTTGTGGTTTATTAATCAAAATTAAAATTTTAAGAGGTGTAATGTTACATTGATCTTGAGATTGGATTTTACTTTTTGATTGAAAGGTGTCATTGAAATCATTGTTTTAGCACAGGATGTATTTTTGCGCATCAGAAGTGTGACTTATTTGTTTACATTCTAAACACAGTTTCTACAATTCGCAAATTAACAGAATCCTGAGTTGTCAAAACTTTGCTACATGAACTAATGTAGGAAGATGGATGATTTGAAATGAAGTACTTAAAGTTACTTAAAGTGCTACTGAAACAAAATTTTCATATCCTGTTTTCTTCACCCAATCTATACTTTCAAAGGTGCTTATAATCATGGTCAACTTTAATTTGTCAAACCCTTATTGAAAGTGCTGTTTTTAGCTGCTGAAATCAACTTTATGGAGCAAAACCATGTCTGGGCTCTGGATCCAAGTTTAAGGACCTTGTGATGTCACTGGTTCTATTCACACAGAAAGTGCGATAGATTCTCTCTTGTTTTCACATGATTTATTCAAGTTTATATTCAAGTCCTCATTTTCATACAGAAGGCATCATTTTTTGACACTATTTGCATTTGCACTTTTCTGGTCCTTCTGTATGGAATAACTTGGATGAAGAATTAAAGACATTCTACATTCATTTAAGCAAACTATGAATAAGCATTCCTTAACCCTTTACCTTCTAAGGGCTTTTGCATTTTTGAAGCGATTTTCTGGATACACACACCCCATGGGCTTTCATGACTCCATATTTAACATTACCATTAATAGTGCTGCTGTTCTAAAACACTCAAGGCTCAAGTTTACTGGAAATGTCAATGTGACTGAAGAACACAACAAGCGTGAAATTTGGGTGGTAGGTCGGAGTGGCTGTGGACTTAGTATAAATATGAAATATGTGGGGAAAGGAACGAACGCTTTCAAAAATTGTGCCAGTTCCCAGCATGCAGTGCGGTGGTGATGTTGAAAATCGAGGCAAGGTCAGTATGCACTAAACGAGAGGATGTAGCTAGACCCAAGTAACAAATGAGAGCAAACAAATATGCTGCTAAGCTAGGACTAGGACTAACGTTTGCTGGGAATGTTGACTTTTACGGTTGTAACGAAGATTTGGAGCGCTTATAGAATACCCGTCCACTCAGACACCACTGTAGTTATATGATCCGCGGTCCGCAGTCAAATTGCATATATGGAGATTACTGTCCGTAACCGCGGTCCGCAGTCCGTAGTGAGAATGGGAATATAGAACTAAGTGTAACCGCGGTCCGCAGTCTGTAGTGACAATGGAAATCTAAAACTAAGTGTAACCGCAGTCCGCAGTGAGAATGGAAATATAAAACTAACTGTAACTGCGGTCCGCAGTCCGTGGTGACAATGGAAATATAAAACTAACGTACTGTGTAATCGCGATCTGCAGTGCGTAGTGAAATGGAAATATAAAACTAACGTACTGTAACCGCGGGCTGCAGTCTGTGGTGACAATGGAAATATAAAACTAAGTGTAAACTAAGGCCGAAACGGAACACCATGATGGATGAAATTAATGTTTAATTATGTTATTATTATTACATGATGCAATAGATAAGATATATTAAAAATTGCCAAACAATAAGTGTGGTTCATCAAATGTGTAAACCTTAATGAAATACAGAATTTTAATGAATTTAACTAAGTAATTGATGCATTCTACTTTTTGACGAAATTGAGAATAGAAGTCGAAAATATTAAGTTACAAATTATGGAACAAGAAATTTATATATAAATTTAGGTGAAATTATTAAGCGAGAAGTACATTTTCTCTGAGATAAATTCTCATTGGCTCTGTAATGTCATTGTGTATTTCTTTATTTAAAGAACTTTGGAATTGTTCTTGTGATAGAGTGGCGTTTGCTGGTCAAGTTGGTGGCGTTGATTTGACGAATACTTTGCATGGCTGTCGTGCTCAAGGAATCCTAAACTCGACCGTACGTCCAAATCCATCGGCTTCAAGTAACGTTGTGGCTCTGTGATACTCATGTAGGCTCAGAAATTACGCGCAAGTTTCTCTTACACCTGAACAATCGAAAGGAGGTCACCGGCCGTGTTGCTAGGAGCACATTTTCTCAGATCTTCTGATAGGGTGCGATAAAAAATTGCAAATTATGTGAAATTTTCATGGCAGATTATGCGATTAGAAAGGCCAATTATGCGATAAATAATGAAAATTGTGCGTTTTTTTTTTCTGAACAATTTTAAGCCTGTTTTATGCGGTTTTAGGATAAGAAAAACACTTTTTTGTTGTCCTAAAGACATTTTGAACACAAAGGAACGTGTGTATTGGTGCGCAACATTAAAAATTGAAAGGACATAGTAACGTGCCCAGTTGACTGTACAAGTTGCCTACAGGAAATTTTGTCACCAACAAAACTTTATTCACCACATTTCAAAAGTCTCACTGGTTAAAAGTTTGCAAGGTGCTTGTGTAACGCTGAGTCAAGGTGCTTGTCAATCACGGACTTCCAAAGATGGTCAATCACAATATCGCACAACAAGCAAAACAGTCCGTCGTCCACGTGGAACGTACCTGTCGCATACTTTCTTGTTCGATCGTGAGCTATCAGATTAGGCAAAAAGGTGGGAACTTGGCTTCTTGGTCGAAGAAACAGCGGGCGTTTTCACTAAGGTTTTTATCGGTAGCGCTTTCAGTAAGTTTTAATTAGTTTTCAACGAAAGAAACTACATTTTGCCGAAAAGCTTCCAACTTCGCTTAATATTCTTCCAACAAATATCAGCCATTCAGATTGGCTAATCTGAACAAAGGGCATCTTTATGTTACACCAATAGGCGATTCTTTAAGAATGAGACTCGTACCAGGCCCCCAACATGCAAAATAATGCCTTGAACTTCGAATGTTTACGAAATCGAAGGTGACAAAGGTTTTTTTAGCCTTTTGCCGAAGTAAATCATCTTAAAAATGGCGTATTTATACAGGAATTCCTAAGAAAATTGTTGATTTATGTTTCATTTTATGAATGTTCTGCGTTCTTTTATGAATTATGCGATTTTTTGTGAATTGTGCGATCGGATGCGATTTGAGGTCAATTGTGCGAAATCGCACCATCGCGTAATACCAGAAGGCCTGTTTTCTTTAACAAACTCTTGTGTTGGCTGTGAAACGGTTTTGTTACAAGCAAGTTACAAGTAGGATTGAAAAGAAAAGATTAAAAATGAGGGATTGATTACTTTTTGGTTATAGAAGGATAAAATGTTAGAACTAGGAGAGGTCTACAAATTAAAATAAGTAACAGGTCAAACATAGATGACTGATATTGTATGGCTGAAGTAACTATCGAATACACCGAATCAAGAAAGTATTCTAATATGGGAATGGAGCTATGCACCACAGAAAGGAACGACCGATCGAAAATGAAAGAACGAGAAATAATGATATAAAGTGGCTCATAAGTAGGCGATTAATTAATGCATTGTTGTTGTTGATTATTACATTGGAATGGAAATAAGCGTTGCTTAAAACGATTTTGTTAAAGTAACTGCAAATATAATAAGAAGCACAGTGTTTAAATACCTGGCACAGGATGTCTTTTTGACTTTCGAGATGGTTGACTAGAGCTGTCGCACTCTCAAGTGTAGTATGTGAAATTGTTGTTGGTGGATCAGTAGCAGTCGCGCCGTTTAGAAGGTCCTCCATGAAGTGGTTAAATACATGCAGTGCTGCGGCTACTCTTGGCATCAGTTCAGTTTTTTTTTTACTTTGGCAGTACTCTTCCTTCTTGGATGGCTTTATTGACTTCTGTGTCGAATGTGTCCATCGTTTCTCGCATTAAAACCTTCCCGTTTGCATCAAAGGTGAATCTGGTGCTCTCGTCTATGTCATTCATTTTTGCAAATACTGTGTCAAAATCTTGAACATTTCCGTTTCCAACCATGCCTTTGCCTCCTCAATTTGAGTGAGGGTTGGACGTAAAGCCACTGTAGATAAGTAAACGGTCAAAAAGTCTGTGTCCCTGATCCATCTTTGCAATTAGTTTCGCTGCATTGACTAGTTACGTTGATCCTAGTATGCTAAATGGCACATTCTTATCGATGACTCTGTTGTCAATGGTGGAGTAATGATACGACGATTTCTCACCAGAGAAAAGTTTGCACAGTAGCTGTATGTCTCTGGTAGCATTGTCGTCGTCTGATTTTAACAGCTTTGTTAAAATGTCGCTGATCTCTGGTGATAGCATAAAAGCCCTATTGTTGCTGGATAAAAGTTTGACAAGTCCAGATGATGTGGATTTGCTGACGATGGACGGTGCGTGTTGGATGTTTTCGAGCGGATCTTGTGCTGCATATTTTACTGCTGATGATTTTCCTATAAAAATGAGAGAAGGTATGAGTCATCTTATGATACAGTGTTAAATAAAAAGTGACATAAAATGAAGTACAGGAAATGTTTTATATAGGTTTCGGGCTATTACATGGTAATATATGTTTACCTGTTCCTGGGTATCCAAGGAAGATAGAGTAGAGGTTCGTGGGACGTTGTTTCAACCACTCCCCAACTGCAAGCTAGTACAAATGCTGTGGTAGTTAATAGTGAAGGAACAAAGTAACTGTCACAGCTTCCAACTGACATGGCCTTATTCTTGATAAATTCGTAGACAGATTCTGGGAATGGGCTGTTGTACTTGAATTGAACATCGTTTAGACGTTTTTGTAGGTTGATCCACGTCTATTCGTTTTGTTTGTTGTGTTTACTAAGAGAGTACACGTACATGTTGATCGGAATAAACTAGAGTAGCTGAGAATGTGTTGTTTCACTCACGAGTTCTAACAGCAAGTGATGGTGAATGATAATGGAGTGCTGTGGCCATTTCAGTTGATTTATTCAAGGATAAATGAAACCGTAAAAAGAAGAACAAAGGAACCATATTTAAAAACAGTAAACTGCGGCTTATTAAAAAGGGTGCCGAGAGGTGTGAAGTTAAAGAAGACAATGGTAGCCCAAAGAAAGGCTTCATTTGAAAGGGTGTTATATCTATATGTAAGACAGAAGCCGATTAAGATGTGAGTTGTTAGTGACATCACCTCTAAATCATCAGTAATCTCTATGTTGATACAAATTGTGAATACAGGGAAATATTAGTGTCACAAACTAATGGATCAAAATTTATTGCCATCTTTTGTTATTGAACTACACAAGGGCGACAGTAGTTTTTATTAGACTGTCAAATGAAAATCATCTTTAATCAAGACGACTGGGTTATTAAAGAATGAGAAAATAATAGTGGTGCAAATGAGTTTTTATTAACTGTGTGGGTTATTTAAGAACAAGGAAATTCGATATGTAGTTTACAGTAGTTGTAATGTTTTGTGCTTGTTACTTCATTCTATTGTAGACTACCAGTGATAGTTGACTGCCGACCGTGGCTACACCAAGTCAACCTATACAATGAAACGTGTGAGATTATTCTGTTGTGGACTACCTGTGGTAGTTGACTGCGGACCGCAGATCATGCTAACGCATGGTGCCCTTAAGAGTGGACGGGTATTCTATAGCCTAGCCGAAGATTTCAATAAAAAAACTGAAGGAAAAAATGTGCTATTTGTTGTTGTCTGTGAGGTTGAAAATAGCCATTTTTGTTGTTGTCGAAATTCAAATGCTTATCTTTTGCAAAAATCGCTGACTTTTTTGTGTTTATTAGTCAATTGGAAGAACCTTCTAGTCAATGCTCACAACTGATAGATAAGGCAAAGTTCGCGCGATTAAGAAAGTTGCAATTTTTTGAAAAGCAGTGGGTCTTGTAGTGCCATATGGCACTCTTAGGGGTTAAAGGGTTAAGTTCTTATGGCTAATGCTGGCTTAGTGTTTTAATTATTATTATTGTTATTATTATTATAGTGCCGAGTTCAATCCATGAGCCAAGGGCAGTCATAAGTCTGATGGATTACTTGATGGATAGAGTCCTCCTAAGTATGTGAGCAGTTCAAGGAGGACGATCTTCTGTAGCTCTGTTATTCTAATATTGCCTGGGATCTTGCCAGTGTAGTTTTCTGTTCTCTTCTTGACAAGCCTGAAAGCTCCAATGATCACTGGGACAGTTGTTGTTTTTATTGCCCACGTTTTCTCGATTTCAATCTCAAGATCTTTGTACTTTGTGAGTTTTTCCATTATTTTCAAGGAGGTGTTCCTTTCTGTGGGGATAGACATATCAATAAGCAGACAGGTTCTTTCCTTCTTGTCTTTGTCTTATTATTATAATTATTATTATTATTATTATTATAATTATTATTATTTAAACATTATTATAACTATTGTTATTATTATCATTATTCCTTTTTTTTCTCATTTTTTTCACTTTAAAGGTCAAGTCTAGAAGTGCTAAAGAAAACAAGATACTTATGTAGACTTAAAGTACTTAAATTAAAGACAAGTTCCTATGACAGCAAACAGCCTCCTTTAATTTTTACCCTTCATCTTACATATTGAAATTAGTTTCATGTTATAGTTAAATAAGGGTACTGGCAACCTGAAATAACCAGTGGATTAAAAATACCAGATTGCCAGTTTACAATAATGTACAATACCGGTATTTTTCTATGCAAAAAATGGTTGGACACACATGTTGTAGGTTAAAATAAAAATTCAGGTTAAAAGGCCTTTAATCTAGTTTGATTCTTAACCCTTTCACTCCCAATAGTGCCAAATAGCACTACAAGACCCACTGCTTTTTAAAAAATTGCAACTTTATCAATTGCGCAAACTTTGCCTTATCTATGAGTTATGAGCATTGACTGGAAAGCTCTTCCAATTGTGATACCCAATAAACACAAAAACGTCAGCGATTTTTGCAAAATATTAGCATTTGAATTTCAACAACAACAAAAATTTCTATTTTCAACGTCGCAGAAAAACAACAAAAATCACATTTTTTTCCTTCAGTTTTTTTTATTGAAATCTTCATTACAAGCGCAAAAGTCAACATTAACAGCAAACTTCAATCCTACAGTACCGTTCAAATGTAAGTTGACAGTCTCGACTCGAAACTCAATTCTCGATCCTCAAAGTTTTCGAGAATTGAGTTTCAAGGCTTGAGTTTCGATTTTCAAGGATTGAGTTTCAAGTTTCGAGACACTCGAAGAATTTTTTTGAACAGAGATTTCAAGAAAACAATTAAATTCTCGAAACAAAACAATAGCAATGAACAAAGCAATTGAGGCGCAGCTTTATTCTCACAAACCCACTTTGAATATATGCAAATATTTTTTTGTGTTGTGCATTTTCTGCAAGGCACATGCAGCTTGCTTATATGTATCTACACTGAAGCAGATAACTCAATGACAGCAAGCTACACAGTGTAACGTTCCAGAAATATGGGTTTATTTTTATAGCTTTATCTGTCGAAACGAGTGTTTTTTTTTTCTTTGCGTGACTACAACCCAGAGCGAGTTTGTTGTTTTTATTTGTGTGACTTCAACCTGCTACCAAAATGTAAACAAATGCTAATTACGAAAAAAATATGTTTCCTTACGAAATTCGCCTGACATATAACTTGCGGTCGGTAATGTTATCGCTTTCGGCCGAAATAATTCGCAAGTGCATGAGTATTGATATTTCTTTTTTACATACCATACAGAATGGTTTCACATGCGCGAAGCCGTGCAATTTGTGACTAGAGATCTTTAGAGATAAATTAAGGTGATGGAACACAGTTTTCAAGAGCCTAAGCCTAATTCACCGTTACTTTTAAGCCATTTATACTTTGGCGCCCGTTTTTTGCAAGAGTCAACGTTAACCTCTGAAGATTTTTGGCTAATGTGTGTGCTGTTGCCATGGCAATGGGGCTGATTAAAAACAAGGCTTAAAGAATGGTTTTTGTTTATTTAACAAAAATTTAGTCGTTAGATTTTTTTCATCATTTCCCCACTACGAATTGACATAAAATCCCTTCTGTCAACACTGTTTTAATAAAATTTTGACATAGGCGATTTTCATAATTCTTCGTAAATCGTTTTCACTGCATGTTCTATATTGTTAAAAATTCCCTATGTCAAATTCAGATTTTTTGCGATAGATCATTAACGTGGTTTCTGAACTATTGTTTTGCAAAATTTCTTGAAATTCTAACGACTGGGTCATTAGAAATCCACAGGTTTGTGCAAAATCAATTGGTCTCAATTTTTCAAGCAACTGCGCATGCGCTGCATTTAACTGGGTTCTTTCGGTAGCAAAGAAAAGCTAAGAATTGCTGGGTTCTTTATGTCATTACCTTTTCTAACATATCTTTGTAACAACAGACTAAAGCCATCAATACACTGCGTTCAGTAATAGAGAAAAATAGCGCATATAGTGTGGGTTTTGAATACATAAAATGATCGCTCTATTGACGACATGTTTGTTTTTGCAATCCTTGTGCGCACGCTGAATCGCATCAGCAAAAACGTGCCCGAAAACTGTGTTCGGCCACCTTAAGCGAAGACAAAAATATTTCTCTCACAGCGTGGCGCAACAAACTCAGTAAAATCTCGCGCGAAAAATAATGACCTTAACAATGAATTTGTTTGCTCTTATTTGTTACTCGGCTCGAGCTACAGCCTCTCGTTTAGTGCATACTGACCTTGCCTCGATTTTCAACATCACCACCGCATTGCATGCTGGGAACTGGCACAATTTTTGAAAGCGTTCATTCCTTTCCCCACATATTTCATATTTATACAAAGTCCACAGCCACTCCAACCTACCACCCAAATTTCACGCTTGTTGTGTTCTTCAATGGTTGCAACTTCCAAAATATGCCGTGGTACAACTGTAGGTTAAGAAATTCATCCGGAGTCGAGTCCCAAGGCTACTTCGTTTCGTTGCCGCCATTTTTCCAGTTCAATGAACAACAAATTCACAAATGGAGTACAACACCTAACTTGCTTCATTGAGAGAGTGGACTCTGAACTACCTTGAAGCTTAATGATGCTCATCAGGCAGCTACTAAAGATGAAAAATTTTTTCGAACTTACCGAAAATCATTGGAACACCCTATTTCAGTCGTTATTGCAAGTCAACAAAGCATTATGGGAACGTCACAGTGACATTTCAAATAAATTTGAGCCTTCAGTGTTTTAGAGCAGCAGCACTAACTAACTAATGTTAAATATGGGGCGCGATCCATTCAACCAAAATTTTCCCAAAATTTCAGTCTAAAACTGAATGGATCGCTTCGCTCCAAACGGAAAAGTTTCGAATAAGCGGGTCCACCTTTTGAGGAGGAGCACTTTTCTTCGGTTGGAACAACAGGAACATATCCGAAGATTCCTGAAGGCATCCAAAATTCTTCCAAATTTCCAAAGTCTTCCAAGGATGAGGTTATCAAAAAATGCTTTAACCACATGGACCGAAGACATTAGTTAATCATGACATCAGTGCTATACTACTGTACTACTGAGTGACTTTTTAGGGTTTATTTTGACCAAATTTGCATACAATTTATTAGCAGCAGCAGAAACAGTCCTGACATGCCCCAGTCTCAGTCTCGGAATGTGCATTGCTAAACACGAGCTTACTTCTAGTTCTTTCTATTTGGAATTAAGAGTGCTCTATCTGCTAGAAAGCTCGGATCACTTGTATTTTGTGCACCCCTCGACCGATATATCGGTCGACATATCCACCGATGTATCGGCCAATATATCGACTGACACTCGACCAATATGTTGGTCGACATATCTACATGTACTGACACTCGGCCGATATATTGCCTGCAGTGCAGATATCCCTGTTTTTAACCCCCGCTTTTCAGAGGCTTCTTTGTATAAACCTAGCGTAGTCAGTCGAACAAAATCGAACCCAAAAAAAACAATGGAACCCGATCCCAAAAAAACAATCAAACTCAATCGTACCCGATCGGTTGGATTTTTTTCGATTGGTTCAGATTGGATTTTTTTCGAATATTAGCGAACTGGAACTTTTCGGTGAGTTCGATTATCAAATTCAATCGAACCAATCAAGCTCCATTTATTTAGAGCAGTTTGACAACAAAAACCTTTCAATTAACCCGGAATTAACTAAAATCTTTATTATTGAAGTGATTTAAAATCAATAAATTCACAATTAATACTGGGAAACATTCGAGCACAGGCACCAGTATACGTTGCAAAGGTCCTAGTTGGTCGCGGTCATAAACTTTTTACCGCCACTGACAGTGAAGGCGGTCACTAGTGGTAGCCTTTAACCATCGTTTCCAGAATGGTTCAAGTTTTCTGCCTAATTTATTCCTATATAAATTAATCACTATTCAGTTGGCTTTATCCTTTTTTTCCTTTTTGAAAGACAACATTATTCCAATTAGGTGTATTGCTTGCACTGCATTATAGAAAGGGTGTTTTGCAACTGCAACTGAACTACGCGTTTAGCTGTCGCTTTTCCATGTTGGATGTGTTTTTTTGTTTTTAGGCTTAAAAACAATGAAAAATCCAACAGGCAAATCTTGTTTAAGGAATGTGGGAGGAAGCTTTCTCCTGAAGTGTAACTTTGATGTTTGTTCTCTCCCCCTTACTCTTCCCTGTTCCTACAAGGAATGTCTTACGTCCTGGACTGCTTTGATGGGGTGGGATAACGAAACTTTAAACGGTATGTTGGAACAGTAGATTTATTTGCACCCAAAACAAATCAGTCTATTACCCACAGCTGATAAAGATGGGAATTCTAACAACTGAGAATATGCTAACTGAGTCAGGAAACTTCCTTGGTTTTAATGAGTTGAAGCAGAAAGAGACAACATTAACAATGGCCAATTACTTCCTTTGGTTGGGAATCGTTCACTCCCTCCCTTGTGGGATGCGAAGGATGATTAAGGCGGGCAATATCAGTTCATTTTCTCAACCTACACTGCCAAGGAATTTTCATTCCGATCAGATACATGTCAAGCTTGATAAAAATAATGTTGTTAAAATTCAAGCTTTAACTAGCAAACAAATATACAAACCAAGAGAACATTACAACCAACAAGCAAGGCCAAGTTTACAGCTATCTTTTCCGAAAACAATTGGGATTGGGCAAATATCTATAAATTATAAATTCCATTCAACTCGACACTTATATGAGAATGAAATGCGCATAACTGGCAGTCTAAGCTTTTGACTTACATTATATGGCAGTCGACCGATATACCACCGACAGTTGACCGATATTCCACTGACAGTCAATGGTCAACATATCGGCCGATAGTTGGACAATACGTCGACCGACACTCGGCCGATACTGCAGCCGATTTATCGGTCAATATGTCAACCGACATATCTCGGTCTATATATCGAGTCTATGTATCGAGTGTTGGTAGATATGTCGACCGACATATCAGTCGAGTGTCGGTCGATATATTGGCCGATACATCGGTTGACTATCGGTCGATATGTCGACCGACATATTGGTCGAGGGGTGCACAAATTAAAATACATGTGATCCGAAAGCTCTGAGCGCTTTTTACATTAAAAAGACTGGACAGCCCACTTATCAACAGAATGTCTTTTTTATATTGTGTGGTTTATTTTTTCAGAACCTGCTGTAACAGCTTTTGGTTCTCTGAAGCCTTCAAATCCAACTTTTGTAATTGAGTGGGAAAACATCACTCTCAAGTGGAACTACACTATCGATGGATCAATTGGGCAAGCACAGTTTTTGAATTCTACTGATGAATCAGCAATTGCAGCCAAGTTTGGAGATGGAGACGTGAATATGGGACCCAATTACCAAGTACGATTCAGGGCTGATATATCAAACACTTTTTCACAGTTGACAATTCTAACAGTACAAAGATCAGACAGTGGACGATACAAGTTAATACTTACCTCCAGCAAGGTTGTTACTATTACCAATGAAGTGGAATTGAAAGTACAGTGTAAGTAGTACTTGAAACTCACACAAATTTGCTGATTGTTTGGACACATTTATTTAATAATCTTTATACACATCCCAGTTTTTCCTTGACCCTTAAACATACATGTACATTTGCACCAGCAAATGAAGTCCAAACTTTTGTTAGCCTCAAGTTTCATTTTAAGGGGTGATGTCACAAATCATTGCTCAAAGGAGGAGGTTACTTCAAAAACATATTTTTTTTTATCTACACAAATAAAATTCTTGCACTAACATTAGCTACTCACTAAGTTTCAGCCTCTAAAGCATGGGTTTTCCTTATGAAATTTGTCCCAAGAGTTCCATGTGGGACAAAATGCCATGTTACATGCTCAATATTTGGTCATTTTAAGTTATCAATTCGAAACAGCAAAACGTTCTTGGACAGATCTGTTGTTTCAAACTATAAAATCATACCCCTCTTAATTATGTGACATGATTAACCACCCCTACAAATTGAGGAACTTTTTTCTAACTTGTAAACTTTTAAGGTCAAGTTAATCTCTAACAATAACTCACTCATTAATACTGCAGAATACTGCGAAGAATAGAGATCAAGAGATAAGAAAATTTGCTTACTTTTTCTCACTCTTTTCACTCTTTCACAGCATTTTCATTTGGTCATTGGACAAATACACTTACAGTAGAAAGAGTAAAATAGTATCCCATTATCATTATCTTTTCTCCTGGGATAAAGAGTCTTCAGCAAAAGAGTTCTCCATGATTGAACTACTTTGCTTTTGGATCATTCTTAAATAAGTGAATCAGATTGTCACAAAACCAGTGCAGCTTTTGTCAACTTTCTAGTAAGGTACATATAGTCATGTTTCATGCTTTTAAATATTCAATGGAATGAAAAAATGTTATACATTTTCATTACAGTACGGACTTGTGTTTTTTTTTTACGACTATTTTGCAGAAATGCAAAATAGAAGTTAAGTGAGCGAGCGCCAATTGTCTCGCTTGAATTGGTCGGTCGATTGGTCGATCCTTCCTTGGGTCGTAAACTTTTGTTTGTAATTCTGCTGACCAATGTACAACTTGACTTGACGAAGAGAAAAATGTCGTCAAATGGTTCAGCAAATGTGAAAAATAGTTAAATAATAAGCCACCCTCCAATCAATCACCCTGCAAAGACAAACTTACACAAAAATATCTGTCCAGGAAGAGAAAGTCATCATTTATTTAATTATGGCTTTCAGTAAAGGGTTGACCAGTCAAGACTTGTCAGGACCATGTGGTTAAAAGTGCTTTCAATACTTGTGGAATGATTTGTCCGTGGTGTTGTTTTCTTATTCTTGTTATTTTTTCAGTAATCAAAAAATGATGGACAAACTGTGACAGAGTGTTGTGTGACATTTTTACTATAATATTATTTTTCATTGGTGTCACCATTGTGGTTTGCTTAATTAATCTCCTGCTAATAAGTTACCAGTACACTATGTTTGGTTTCGTTGATCAATAAAATTAATGTTTAGTGCAAAAATCTGCTCTTTCAGATCCAGCAGACATCACTCATATCTCTGGAAACCAAACTGTAAATGAAACAGATGTAGTAACACTTAACTGTTCAGCAGAGGGCATGCCGACACCAAGTATTACCTGGACAAGAGTTTCTGACAACAGCTATGTGTCCTTTCCTTTGACTATCACTGGTAAACAGGATGAAGGAGGCTACAGATGTACTGCTGACAATGGTATTGGTAATCCAGCAAGCCAAGATGTCTACATTATTGTTGAAAGTAAGTTAAAATTGTCCACCACACATGCATACCATGGTTTAATTAAAACAGAAGTCTGGTGTTTGACCAAAGTGACTTTTTAGCCAACAATTTTGTGCAATAAAACAACTACTGTAATAATTATTCCAATTCAGTAGACCATAATTTCCCTACTGCACTGTCAGGCATTTAACTGAAGGAAGTGTCCTGAGATATTACTGCCCCAAAATGATTGGCAAATTTGTTTAACTTGAACCCAAATGTTCAGGTTTTGACAAACACTGACCCCTACTGACCCCCTACATGTAACTCACCCCCTATACAATCAACAAGAAAACAAAAAAATCAAAAGAGCCCAGGACTATCAATGGGACCAATTCAAGTTCACAAATAAACATGCCATCTGACAGGGTGAAGAAAACAACAACATTATAATTATACTGTTTAAAAAAAAGCCAAAAAAGTGGTGGAACTGCATTGTTGGATATCATCAAAGTATTTCCATTATGAAATGTTGCTTGAAAATGGAAATTTAGGAAAATGTTATCAATTGCAATGTTTCATCCCAATTTTACAGGTAGGCCAGTTGCATTAACTGAAATAGCAACCAGCTGGTTGTCAATGCAACTCAAATGAAGAGTTGGTGACTAGAATTTCAACGCAGTTGCCAGTAGGCAATTGACTTTTTGCATCTTCTTTTTTTTATTTTGTTTTTCTTTTACGGGCTCTCGAAAAAATTTTGTTTTAAGGTATCAGTTTACCTATAAGGGGGCAGACGTTGACATCATTCAAATTATTCTCCAACACAAACCAACGCTGCACCGGAAAAATGTTTTATAAGACAGAAACTTCAAGCGTCTAACTTGTCAGATTCTTTAATACTTGAAATTCTATAAAAACTGAAAATATAATGATTGATAAAACTGATTGAATTACTACAAAATCTAAGCCAAAAGAAACGATCTTAACTGAAACATGTGTGGCATGCATACCAGCACATTTAAAAATACCAATGAATATAAACATAACAAATCTCGCACATGAAAACACACGGTCGGCAATTGATCTAAATAAAAGAGTAAACAAGATAACATACCTCTTTCCCCGCTTTTATCACTCTGACTAGTAATCGCAATGATCCTTCGATCCATCCTTTTGTGAAGATAACAAGTACCTACAGTACCGCTCAAAAGTAAGTTACCACCTCTCGTCTCGTTTCTCGCGAGACGAGTCTCGTTTCTCTCGAGACGTTTCTCGTTTCTCGCGAGCCGCGTCTCGTTTCTCTCGAGAATCAC
>Ga0126337_10000854_pt1 | contig 16974 bp, 12 predicted proteins | sample DipCmetagenome_FD_92527 | JGI IMG/M metagenome (GOLD analysis project Ga0126337, IMG submission 92527) | Coral microbial communities from La Bocana,Puerto Morelos, Mexico - Diploria C A metagenome | ecosystem: Host-associated > Invertebrates > Cnidaria > Coral | place: La Bocana,Puerto Morelos... | reverse complement strand
TCGAAACAATTATAAACGCATTTCATTCGAGATATAAATGGGCAATTAATGGCCAACGTAGATAAATAAAGAAATTGGGAAAGGTTGTATGCAATAGAATTACTAACGACTAAGAAAACCCTTATGTGTTTTTCATTAGAACAGACAGTAACTGAATGATAATGACCGATAATGCCTTACGATTCTTTGCATCCTACTTATGTAATAGATTCCAAAAATCCAGTGTCAACGAAGCGTTGTCCAGTACATGTAAATTAGCCTGCGGGGTTCGCCAGGGAAATACACTGGGACCTTTGTTCTTTCTAATATACATAGTGATCTTCCTACAGTAATTGCCACGATATATCCTGTGCAAAAAATGTTATCCAACGATAATGACATCACCGCCCCTGGTTGGACTTTTGCCGAACCCGAACAAGCAACCAATTCTGAACTTACCAATCTTTATAACTGGCTAAAAGCAAATAAGCTTAGTCTAAACATCGCGAAAACTGAGTTTATGGTGGTTAGTTCTCGTCACAAGCTACTCGCAGAAAATTGTAGTGAACTTGAGCAGGGTTGAAAAATTCAAGAACATATGAATACGGACGCTCTTTGAGGAGCCATTCAAAACGCGTCTTTTCAGAGCCACTACGTCACCAAAACACAAGTCTTGGTCGACGTTTGCTTTTAAACTTTCGTCATTTGAACGACATATGGCTTTTCCAAAACAGAACAACCGGATCCTTATATCATTTGAGCAAACGTACCGGAACCCATTTATATAAGGAGCCCGATAAGAGCCAGAAAACCTCTGTATACTACAGTCCAAGATAAAAATAGCGTTCAATTACGTTATCACGTCAAGCGCGGTATTCTTGCAATGTAGGAACACCATCAAATGAGGACATTTTCAAAGCGAACGTCAGGATAAGTAGCACGGCATAAGCGCGGGGCATTTTGGCGTCACTCTGAAGAGAAAAAAACTATCTCATTTTAACAAGATATAATTTCCGCCGAAGTAACTACAATAGATTGGGGTCAGACGCCTTCCACAAAAAAGTCGAGAAAAAAATCAAGAAAAAAATTAGTACGTAGGGAAAGAATCGGGAAAAGAGAGAGAACGTGGGCAAAACTTCAGGGGAGATTTAAAACTGAAGCGTAATTTAATGGCTCTTTATGGGCTCCGTACAAAAGTCCGAGAAAGTAGCCCGACCTTGACTTCCTTTCAGATAGGTTTGTCCGAATCATCAGCGTTTTGCCCGGAAAATTTGAAAACCTTTTGAACTGGAGGAGGGGGGGTTGGAGAGGTAGCTGAGGCCCGTACGCCAATGAAAAGATCAGTATTAATTAGAAATTTAACCAAGGAGTTAAAAACGTAAAACAGGCTGCTTACATACAAATATACAACAGTAAACCTAAAGATGCATAAACGATTTTTATTTTTCTACTTTTCTTTTAAAGCATTGCCACTACATTTAACGCTTGCATTTTAACTGCGTTTTATCGATTTCTGTGACAGACTCGTTACGCCTTTTCACTTAAAGCTCTCGGCTACAGCTTTTGCTTACAACAAAAACACGTTTCTATCCTTCTATCTTCCATTTTTTTTTACCTGGCTCTTTGTTACTTTTTCAAATGTATCATGCTACGTCGTCGCAATTCTACATGTCATGTGTGCAGTGCAAAATCGATGCAATACCGGGAAGTAAAACGTTGGCCAACACTGAAATAAGACGAGTCACACGCAATTCTACCTTGTGGATGTCCTCTTGGAAGGTCACACAACGCTTCTCCGAAAGAGCGTCACGTGACGTGGTGGGAAGTATCGGTTAACAGGGACAATGTGCTAAGATGGTTAGCCTAATGAAGAACCAGTAATCAAAACGCTGATTGTGTTACCTTCTATTCATTTAACACTTCTACACACTCAATTCAATTTATACTATGCAAAGCCGACAGATGGTACAACCTGAGTAGTCTCTAATCAGCTAACCTAACAACGGGTTCGTTTTTCATTTTACAGCAAGCGCTGAGCAGCAGCAAGCAACCCTATCAGCAACACAAGCTCGGTGATGGGAGAAACCGGAGTGGAAACCGACGTTGGAGCTAACTCGGTAGTTTTTGCACCATCACAGGACTCCCTTGCTTCCTTGTTGTCGCCGTAGTCTTCCCCAAGGAAAGCATTGTAGTTTCGCTTGTTGCTTTCAACGGCCTTCAGTTCTGTGGTGGAATCTTTGAAAAGCAGATTGTAGACTTTGTCGTCATCGGAGTACTTGGTGGAGTTGAACAGTTGGAATTTGTTCCAGTCTGTCTGATTGCTACCGTAGTTGTCGCTCATAGTCGTTAAAATCTTAATGACGTTGTCTATGTCGGTGTTGCCTTTTCTTGTGACCACTGCATGCCCGGGATTATTACCAAGATTGCAACTCTCATGGCTTTTGCCATCAACACCTGTTAAAAGAATAAGGATATATTTTATTGTGATATCAAGGTGATTTTAAGAATACGCCCGAGGTTGAGATTTTGAAAACAATGTAATATTTTATGTGCGTTATATCTGGCCCCATAATTACTTCAAAGCCATCGAAGTCGATGAAACCGAAGTGCCACAAGCCGGAATCTAAGAGCGCTGACAAGGCTCTTGTATTTTTTTTTTTTGCTTAAAATCGTCAGAAAAAAGTAATGTTTATCTGGGCCAGAAAAAGAGCCTTAAATAAAGGAGTGCGCTATATAATATGTTGTAAAATGCTATAGAGCTATAGAGTGCTTTTCAATTGAGTGACACTTTTTCATAACTTTGAGAAACGAAATTTCCATGTTTTAAAGTTCGCAGCATTTTGTACTGAAAGGCGTAGGACTATAAGGGCAATATGAGGCTAGGCAAGTGACGGTATGTCTATTGATATGTCCTACCTATTCTACTTCCATCTCTGCATAGGTATACATAATCATCCACTTTTCCATATCCTCCAGCTCCTACCACCTCTTCTGTAGTTGTATGTTTCACAAAGGCCACATCACCCTTTCCTTCTGCCATACACTTGAAGGCGCCATGGTAGCCTACGTACCTATTCTTGCTCGAGTCTTTGGAGCATTTGTACTCTCCGGTACCATCGCAGAGTGCGCATAGGTTGCTGTACTCATCACCCTTCAGATAAGTATCAGCCCCTAACAAAGCAAAGCAAAACGAAAGTTTTTGTTTTGTTTTTGCTGTAATTAAGGGTGTTTTTAGCAGGTCATACTGTTGTTTTTGGTAACCTATTGTGTCATAAAAATGACTCTGAACGTGTTCACCAATGATTGGAAAGTTTTTTGATACAATTATTGTGGCAACGCCTGATAAAGAGAGGTTATAATAACTGGAAACTGTTTGAGTTACCATAATCTACTCAAATCATTTGTCAGGGTAGGGGAGAAATCTTTTCCTTACCCGGTGCACAGCTCTTACTGAAGAACTTGGAAGCTGCTTTTAAATCGTAGTAGTCTCCTCCATCGCACGGAGCTTTTGGCATTAATTTGGTGCGCAGTAGATATCCGACCGGTACATTCCAGCCAGCAGTTCTTCGGACTCCAGTGTGGCAGGACTTCTTGCCCTTCAGTTCAGTTATGTTGAAGCCTGTATTGTTCTTTTTTACAATAGCAACACCGTAGTACTTCACTCCGTACTCTCCATACTGCTCACTAACGATAGGCACGAGATCGTTGTCCTTACCTGTGTTGCAAGAAGATTACGACAACGATCACTAACGTTAATCTTCTTACCGTTAATTTACATTTTTGCCTTCTGTTTTAGAATGAACTAGTAAAAGACAGACCTGTGCTTTTCAAGCGATATACCTGGAAATTACCCCTGAGATTAGCTGGGAATATTGAAATTTGTAATTCAACAAATATTTTCGCTCGCACGCGATTGGTCGAACGCGTCGCTTGACACATGCCCATGGTAAAACTAGGAAATATACGAGTAATTTTGCACAGTTCTCAAGATCCTGCTTGGAATAAAGAAAGCTCCTATTTGGCTTTAAAAACATCTGATAAGTTTGAAAAAGAAAGAAAGTTTAAACTCTTGAAGCCTCCCGAAACGTATTTTCCTGTAGTTTCGAGGCAGTGAATGACATAGTGTTTGGTTTAAAATCGTTCTATGTAGTTTCGCTTCCAAAACAATCATCAAAACCAAAATTCGTAACTTGCCTGCTATGTACACATCCCCGCCATCTAGTGTCACCAGGTCAGCTTCGTCATTTTTGATCTTTGTTATGCAATCCTCAGGGGTGCTTGTATTAACACACTCCACATTCACTACCAGACTCATATTTACTGCAGTCTTGTTCACATATTTTATGAATTCCCTACACTTTCTCATTTCTTTCTGCATGGCACACCATCTGAAACCGATCGATGCTGAAAAAGATTAATTTCAAAACTGATCACTTAATTGAACAAATAGTACCAGAATTGCTTGGTTAAAATAGTTAATACTGTTTTGTCGACCTGTTAGTTACGAAAGATCAAGTACTTTGCGCGTGATTAAAGGAACGCGTCAGTGTTTTTTGATATTTTATACCAAATTAACAAATTGACGTCAGTTTTCATGCGTCTGTCCTGTTAATGACCCCGAATTTCGTCTAATATTGTCAAATTATCTGCTCTCGATCGTTGACGCATCGCATGAATCATAACTGATTCATATGTTCGTCAAAAGCAAATTTTCTCGCCTTTCATTCGGTGTAATACCGTAAAAATTGACAGACGGGTAATAAATACTCAAATTAAGTAGGAGCTTGTTTTTCAGAGAATTTTTTTACAACGCTGAAAGACATAATCTTCAAAACTCCAAATAAAACTGCCTCTACAAATCCTACTTTTTTCGTGTTTACATTTTTTGTCCCGCCGGATGTAATGAACTGTAAAAATTTTGGAAGATTTACTGAAAGGAATTCAAAAAACTGTAAAACAATCTCTCTTTGGGAATTTATAAGATTAAGAGCCAATATTTTAACAGAGATGGCGATGGTAACTCAATATTTCATCATTGCTTATTACAAGAAAAAAGTTTGAGAGGACTGGCTGTAAAAACGAATGCAAATAAAAGAGCGGAACGCGGTAAATCAGTAGCGCCCTAATGAGGTGCCTTAATTAAGCAAGGCTATTTTGGACTGCAAGTCTTGGCTATTACAACTTGTAGACAATTCTCAGAAGACAGTAATAATTTGTGTTACACTGCGATGTGGCAAATTGAAATACCCCCAAAGATTAAACGAAAACGCTGTTTAGCTCTCTACCACTATCTTACAAACGTTTCAACGATGAACTTTGAGCGGCGTTTGGGCTGGGCGCAAAGAGGGGGTCCACAAAGAAAAAAAAAGGGACTACTGAGGTAACATGGTGTGATTCTGGCGTGAAATTCCCTATCTATTAAAAAAATTAAAAACGAAAATTAGAGATTACTTCTAGCTTATGCCAGGAGCCCAGCACCATTAATGGGCTCCTGATTGAGTTCCTGATTGAGCTCGAGTGTAATTCGTCCAAATCAGCCTACTGATCTTTAAATCTGGATAAATCAACGTTTCAAGGACACGTAAAAGAGACAGAGGACAACATTGCTTTGCAAGTATCATTTTTAAGACCTGCCAGACTTTGGAATCGCAAACAAAACTCCATAGTCCGCTCTGAAGAAAAAGACTATCCTTTACAGGATCGGAAGGTCACGCAAGTTTGGCGACTGCAAAACCGCACGAACCTTGTAACAATAGGTTTATTGAAAGTTTTTTACTGGGGCCGTTCTTGGCATTGGATACTTGTTGTTGGTTCTGCCTATAACACCCGGGTAAACAAGAAAGAAGGAAGGAGGAAGGGGGAAGGAAGAACGGGGATTTTTGTTGCATCATTTTGGTTTGAGCCTAACCTCTTGTGCTTTTGTTTCTGAGGCTGTTGTTGACAGATTGATTCCAGGTTACTGGTCATCCTCTAAACTGAAGTATTTTCTGTCACAACGCTGGCCGACCCAGTTAGTTCCAAAGGAAAAAAACAAGCGAAACAAAGTTTCGATTCATTACGTGCTGTCTTTTATTCCGGAGATTCTTAAAGCTTTGTTTTTAAGAGGAAGGCCATCCTCCTATATTTTCCCTTAGATAGCCTGATTGACCCAGTTACTTTTCAAGAAAAAGTTTCGACTACTGATCGCGTGCCCCCTTATTTTCGGGTGTTCTCAAGTTTCACAAATGCAAATCTTTGACTCTGAAACCTATTTCGAACTACTTAATTTTTGAGCCTAAAATTATGTTGAGCAGGAATTCAATTCAATAGGTACACTTTTATTTCACTTTTATTTTTTTTTAAAAAAAATGGTCAAAATATCTTACGTTTCCGGAGTATAACTGTCAGAATTGGCATTGTACCAGGAGACGAGACAGTCGGTAAACGATCGCTACAGACATACTACGCTACCTTTCGATGGCAGCCTGCAGGGCAATATTACATAGCCAATCAGAGAACCAGTGGTGGGTGTGACAGGTCAATCCTGTAACAATACTTAGACTCCTTTCACTGAATGAAAGTAAATGTTTACATACTTCATTCTCCATGTAATTACAATTTTCCAGTTTTAAACCTCCTAGTTAACACAAATGACAGGATAGTCTTTCAAGACTGAAGTTTTAGCAACTTTCAGTCACTCTTTAGCAGAAAAGAAGCTAATACCAAAAAAGTACCGCACGTGACTACTTGGCATGGGGTTTGTGACTGTTTTTTATAATCCTCAATTTGCACGCAAAATCTGTAGAAAATGCACGTCAGTATGAATATTTGAATATTCAAAATCAGTTCAAGACAAAGCAGCTGCATAAACACTTCTAGAAAGAGTAGATAAAAAGATGTGACAGACGCTAGCTACATAAACGACTGAAAACTTTCCATAACAGGCATTTCATCGACACTTCATGAAAGCGTCTACAAAGGGAAGCAAGAAATCTTTGCCATTGCTTGTGATTACTTTCTCAGTAAAATCCCGAACCTGGTTTTCATATTGCAATTCCGTATGAAACAGTTTTCAACGACATACCTCGGCTCAATGTCGCTGCATTACGTACAAACCTCATTGTTTACTGCAAGCGCAATCTCTACAGTGTCATGTGTTTGCCTAAAGTTGAAATCCGCCTACGTATTTCGAGAAGAAATAAACCACTAAAAGGAGGCAGATTTAAGTTCTGGTGATGTGAAAAAAGATCTGACACAGGCGAAAATTGAGATCGATAGCACCTAAGAATCGTCGTCTATGGTGTTCGGAGTTGCAAAGGCACTGCGCGCAACAACGTTGACAGCGTCTAGTATCGACAAATCTGAAATTTTATTCAAAAGTCAAGACTAACGCCACTTTGCATTGGCAAGACAAGGAGATTAAACAAAAGACGAAACACAGACAGAAAGAATATAAAAACAGAACTACAACTGCAGACACAAAATATACAGTGGGATGGACCCTGCGCGCTAGCTAGTTGTCGGGGAAGGTTGGCCCGACGGAAGAAACCTTGCAATCAAAAGCCTGTACACAAGATTTGAAATACGATTCACAAATTGTAGATTTTCTCACCTGCTAATGCATACTGGATTGTTAGCAAGGCCATGAAAGCAAGCAAAGTTTTTGCGGCCATCTCTACAGAACTTTTGAAGCAGCCAGACAACACCTTCGAGTGATAGTGAAACCAGTGTTGCAGAGCTAATTAAGGCGTTGCGGAAGTTTGCGCAAAAGCTGTCACTCACTCTGAAACAAAAGCCAGTCTTACCCAATAAACGGGAATCATTGTTAGATTAGATTAGATTTCGTTTCTCTTGATCACGTGCTGTCGTTCAAAAACAAAACGACCAGGGGGAGTCAACGAGTGGAGAAATTGAGAGTTTGTGACAAATTTCTATTATGGATAAAAGTGACGTTTGATGCAGTGGTCTAAAATAAGACGAGGTCAAACTAGCTCAAAGAGAGGCAGTGATGGACTCATGAAGCGATCTTATGGTGAAATTTAATACAAAATTTACCTTTCGGCGCTTGACGCTATATCTAATTTGCGCGATTTGTACTCGATTTTTCTCGCTAACGAGCAGGTGATTTGAAATAAGTTAGTTAAGTTTTGTTTGTTTGTTAAGTTGTGGTTAAGTTTTTTATCTCATTGAGCTGATTAAAAGGTCTCGATACATCGATTTCCTGGTTGTGAGGAACAACAGTTCACCGCTTTTGTCTTAGTTTGGGCCGGTTCGCGCGAGAGCGAATTCAACTATGGGCCCGGACGCAGTGAGCAAATTTTTGTTTATTTTCCGAAAAAAATCTGTCACCAGTTCTTTAAGACAAGTGCGCCCGGTGATTTTCTTATAGATCCACCAATTTTTGTCAAGGCTTACCAAACTTCAAAGACGCCGTCGTACTGCCTCGGAGCAGCACAAACTTTTGTCAGGCGTGATATCTGACAGAATTGTCAATTTACAAGCGATGATATTTGAAGGAGAATGTCAGAGTGTTTCAGTCCGCAAAAATTATTTCATATTTGCGCGGCAATCCAAACGGTCAAGATGCAAGATTCGTCATACCCGGCTCCGGCGGGTATGCTGCATGACGATCCTTTTTCAGAATACAACTATTACGATTCCCAAGTTTACGTCCCATCTGTATCTGCAGGGCCAAAATACTGTTCAATTTGCACATCCCTATGCAAGGCGACCAAATACGAACCACCCGACAGCGTTTATTTCCGCGTGGTTGACACTTCTGGTTAACAAATATTTTCTCAGTGCGCTCTGACGCTTCACAAAAATTGAATTTGGCAGATACATATTTTTGGAAGGGCCAAGCATGTTTTAATTTGTCAGTCCCGCCAGTGCGTCCGGACGGCTATTTTCAATTTTTGGCACGGAAAAAAAATCATGTTGGAAAAAATCTCGCAAGTTCCAAATTTTGGCAGTGGTCGCATTAGAACAACATGTTTGAACGAAAACGTTACTGATTGAAATATACATCACGAGATCTATATTTCTCATTTAAGTATTTTATTAAATTCCATATAAGAGTTCAATTCTTTGCAGGTATTTTTCCACGCCCCATTTTATTGACTCTCCATCCTCGAGTTTGCTCGCTTTGCCCCTGTGTTATTGTTTCAACTTGCGAACGAAGAAGATTGCCTCGCTGACGCCATCTCTTCAAATTGCTCTCAGTAAAACCAGATCAAAGTACCAGTCATAACAATTTGAAAGAAGAAATCGCCGCTCACATTTTTCGTTTCCATTAAAATATCTTTAAAAAAGAGTCAGATGGACCCGGTAGAAAATGATTTTGTCCCGCTATCCGGCACGCGACAAAGTGGACTAGCCGAACAACGGTTATTTTCTCGCTGTAATTTATCCAGACATGTTCTAAAAAAATATGACAGTTGAATGGTAAAAAAAAAAAAGAAAATTGTTTGCCTTGCTAAAATTTAAAAAGCCTTCGAAGCAGGATAGTATGGAACCAGGACTGGACTCTGGATTCTAACTCTAAACTCTGGACTCTGGACTCTGGACTCCAGATTTGAAGAAAATAAAACAAAAATAGAAAACAGAGCCGAAATTGGATAATAGGATGCTGTAGCATTATCAACGGGGAGCAATTATTTTCGCGACATTAACTTTTCAGGTAAATAAAACGTCAAGTCTTAAAACAGACAACCTTGAATGCTTTAAATTGGAACTGATTTAACGAAACTACAGTATTACCCGGAGGTAGATATTTTTTGACCTAATATAGCCGTAAGGCTATCGTAATATATTATCCATATACAGGCGCCCATGGGCTCCTGCCATACATTGTTTTCAGCAATTGAATCCTGGCAAGCGTGACACACGTTAAGAAATACACCAACAGCACGCTCAGATCATGATTACTACAGTTAAATACCGAAGTCTGCAGGGAAATGGGAAAAAGTTCGAAATAGCGGGGTTTCGAAATAACAGAGGAAGCGTAAAATTCGTAACAATGAATCATTACAATGTCGCATGATCAGAATAGAGACAGCAGAGTTCATACAGTTAGTATTTCAGCCGGATGAACAGTTCACTAACCGTGCCTTTTGGTTTGTAATTAAATAACACAGCTGGAATTTCTAAGCGGGACACGTGAGTCAAGTATTTTTATTCATTAATTACGCAACAGGAGCTCAAATAAAATGCAATAGGTTTCCAGCTGTGCTCATATGTACGTACTCTATTTTTGACTAGTTCGAAATAACGGGGTTGAATTAAGGTATAGGGAAAGAAAGATGAGTTCGAAATAGCGGGGAATTCGAAATAACCAAGCTCGAAATAGCTGATGGTAAAAGACTGAAAACATAAGGTTAAATCCAAGAGAATTCGATCGTCGTTTGAAATAGCTTTGACTTCGAATTAACGGAGTTTCGACTGAATCTTTATTTATCCCTTATTTTTATTATTTCTTTTGTTTTTATTTTTTTCTGATGTCCAGAGACCAGAGTCCAGAGTTCAGAGTCCAAGGTCCAATCCAGATATTATATTCCTTCCGAGCTTCTTTGAAGATTGGTCAAATTGTATGGCAATTTTGAAACTGGGGGTCGCACTTGTTTTACGCTACTTGCTGACAGATTTATTACTTACACAAACAAAACTGGCTCAGCAAATGAATATATGAAACATCATATATTTAGACTGCGAAGAAAGATATGAATTTATGATTTATCATCGCAGTTACACGCAACTAAAAATTAAAGCCTGAAGAAATAAAAATCAAAGGCCTCTTTGAGGCTACGACTATTTTGCATGATGAAGTACATGCATCAGTATAAGCAGAAAAGATGAAAATTTTTGGCTTTGTTGCAAAAATAAATTTCTTTCTTCTGTCCCTTATTTAAACCTCTTAATCACTGCCCTAACTCCGCAATATAATGCATAACGCGGCTTTTACTTGGGGTAGAAGAGCACAGAACACGTCATCAGAATGGAATGAGTAAAAGCTTAAATTATTCATCAGAATGGAATGAGTAAAAACTTAAATTATACAATGCATAATTTTCTGCATTAATATATTATTGAACGGCTAAATAGTTAACGTCCTAAGCTTGGTAGTCTGGAAATGTGGAAATATGCGTGGAACTCAGGGTTTAATCGTTAACATACTAAGCTTGGAAGTCTGGAAATGTGGAAATCTGGAAATGCGGAAATATGAGTGGAACTCAGGGTTTGATCGTTAACGTACTAACCTTGGTAGTCTGGAAATGTGGAAATATGCGTGGAACTCAGGGTTTGATCGTTAACGTACTAACCTTGGTAGTCTGGAAATGTGGAAATGTGGAAATGTGGAAATATGCGTGGAACTCAGGGTTTAATTGATAACGTACTAAGCTTGGAAGTCTGGAAATATGGAAATCTGGAAATGTTGAAATATATGTTGAACACTGAGTTTGTCGCGCCGCGCAGTGAGAGAACAGTATTTTTGTCTTCCCTTTATTTCTAAATCTCTAGCCTGGACGATTTGGCCGATTTGCGTGTGATTTGATCCATCTTATCGCCGTGAAGAGTTAAACGCTCTGATGTGTTGTAAATAATGTTCAAAGACTCACATTTTTTTCGAGACATTTTATTCATCTATGAAAACACAATTCGAATTGCATGGACTCGCGCATGTGAAACTATTCCGCGTGGTATGTAAAGCTGAAAGAAATATCAATACTCGTGCACTTGCGAATTATTTCTGCCGAAAGCAATAACATTACCGACAGCAAGTTAATATGTCAGCTCAGTACGTTAACTATTAAACCGTTCAACGCATATTTCCACATTTCCAGACTACCAAGGTTAGTACGTTAACGATCAAACCCTGAGTTCCACGCATATTTCCACGTTTCCAGACTTCTAAGCTTAGTAAGTTAACGATTAAACCCTGAGTTCCACGCATATTTCCAGATTTCCACATTTCCACATTTCCCGACTACCAAGCTTAGGACGTTAACCATTTGACCCTTCAATAGTATATTAATGCAGAAATTTGTTATGCATTGTATAATTTAAGTTTTTACTTATTCCTTTCTGATGAATAATTTAAGCTTTTACTCATTCCATTCTGATGACGCGTTCTGTGCTCTTCTACCCCAAGTAAAAGCCCATAACGCTCTAGAGACATACACGCTTTGCGGACCTATGTGTTAAGTTAGCTCGTGAAGGGCGAGAGTTCGAGTCTCGGGGTTGCAAACGCACGAATTTTTTTTTTATTTTCTTTTTTCCCTCCGACGTGTTTTTCTTTCTTTTTATTTCCCGCGTGAAGCTAATAAGTGCTTTCCATTTATAATAATTTATTATTTTGCTCGATATTCATGTATTGCATGCATCATGTTATTAAAACCCATGCTTACCGGGAGCCCGCGTTCATTTGGTAACTAGGACAACAACTGCTTTCTAGGTTTTCTTTAAACAATTCAAATAAGAAAATGCTTGCACCACATGCTGTTGACATAGCAGTAACTATCTCATCACTCATTACTTCACTATGTTTCACATTTGCCGAACCATTCGACGACATTTTTCTCTTCGTCAAGTCAAGTTGTGCATTGGTCAGCGGAAATACAAACAAAAGTTTACGACCCAATCGATTCGCGCTCGCTCACTAAACTCCTATTTCGCATTCTGTAAAATAGTCGTAAAAATCAGGCCTAAAGGCGATTCGAACCCATGATCTCTGCGATATCGGCGCAGTGCTCTACTAACTGAGCTATCAAGCCATCTGGCAGCTGGTCGCATAAATATTGTTAGTTCGTAATATACCTGATAGAAGGTAAAGAATGCAAATAAATAGCATTTGAACTGCAGAGAAAGATATGAATTTATGATTGATCATCCCAGTTATACACACATTGTCAGTTCGTAATATACCCGTACAAGGTGAACACTACTGCTACTGCTACTGCTACTGCTACTACGAATGCGACTACGGCTTCGGCTACGGCTAACCGTAACAGACACCAAATAAATTCGAAAACAGTAATAATCTTCGCACGAGGAGAAACGTCATTGTTTTTTCGATATTTTATGACGTCAACATGGCCACAAAAACCAAAACATGAATTTTCTCGCCTTTCCTTCTGCGAAATTCCGTAAACTGGTAGTAAATATTTTACTTTAGTCGGAGCCCGTTTTTCAGGGAAATCTATGATACCACTTTTTTTTCGCAGCGGTGAAAGACAAATCCAAAAAAAATGCCTTTAAAAACCCTACCTTTTCCATGTTTACCCGCTGGACTGGATGTACTGTAAAAATTTTGGAAGATTTCACCGAAGGAAATTCAAGAAAATCACGAATGAAGCCATATAAAAGAAGCAAAAAACAGGACTTATTTGGGCATTTATAATTCAAGGCTAAAGCCCACAATTTTGAAAGAGATGATAGTAAACCACTTTTTAATTATTGCTTATTACATTGGGTGTAAAATCGAATGCAAAAACAGCTTTCAGAACATAACACTTGCGCGCGCAACGCCATAAATGATTTCCCTATAGAGCCCCACCTAAAATGAATTTATTATATGACGGAGAAAATTACTTCATTGCGATTGGCTGAGAGTAGGCCAATTTATCGTTAACTGCTAATTTGCACTGGAGTGTAAATTAACACATACCCGTTCGGTCAGTCATATAGTGCATTAGTAACCGTATGAAAGCTCCAGCAATTAAAGAATTACACTACTCGTGATATTTGAAACACGGAAAACCAGATCAACCACATCTGCCTTAATAAGAGATACAGGCGATCAGTCCAGGATGTGCAAGTGTACAGAGGAGTGTCAGACCACCAACTAGTAGTGGCCACACTGAGACCGAAGCTCAAGAATACTACAAATTTCAAAGTAGCACCAAGATACATCACCAAACGCCTCAGTCAAGATCCATCCACACTTGGAGATTTCCAGATTGCACTTAGCAACAATTACGAGGTCCTGAGCGGACCTAATGGATGAAGTTCAGCAGCAGAGTATAGAAGAAGTATGGACGGGGTGAAAGCTGGTACGGGTAGATACATGTTAAGTGATCCTAGGCTCACAGCAGAACCAGCACAGAGAATGGATCTCCACTGAAACCCTGAGCAAAATTGAGAGCTGGAGAAAGCTAAAAGACACGATCAACAGCACCAAAACAAGGACTGCCAGTAGGGAAGCGCACCGGCAGTTCAATAAAGCCAGCCAGGAGGTGCGGAAAGATATCAGGCGGGATCAAAGACGTCTATTAACGATAAGGAAAAGGAAGAAGCAGATAAACACAGAGTCAACAGCAAAGAAACACAGGATGATAGATTTATATGACCTGACAAAGAAGTTAGCAGGAAAGAAGAGCTGTCATCAAATCCCATCAAGGACAAACACGGTAACACACCAACCAAGCAGGAAGACCTTAATTTACTTGAGTGCCCTTTAATTTAATACTTTGTTTCAGACCTGTCATATAATGACTTCCCTAATTCAGGCCATTGCTAAGTTGTCATAAAAATAATTTGTGAAGGGCTTTTGTTGATGGTCCTATCGATATTGATGAATAAAAGCAGCTTCTTCTCAAAAACATACTCATATCAAGACTAGAGTGCAAAAGTGATACCCTATTTATGAACAAAATAGTTAAAATCCATACTCTATTTATAACCAAAACGGCTGAAAGACCGTACCCTTTGGGGCCGCATATACCTGTATAGCCCTCGTATTAGCCTCATTTGCAAGCTAGTTCTATTCCGACACCAAGATTAAAAACATGATCTATTTTTCAATCCCTCCACACAACCCCCACTCTCTTCTTTCCCGGAGTCTCGGTCTCTCGGACCTACAATGGAACATTGTGTTGCGTTTATGTGGGGAGGGAACAGTGCCGGTAAAGAGATAAAGACCATTTATTACCAAACGTTTAAGTTCCCCCAGACGTTTGGCCCAGAGTATACCAGTCTTTTTATTAGTCTATACTGGCCTTATACTGAAATCTGTCCGCAGCCCAAGTCATCAAAGATTTTCTTAATTGCCCTCCGGAAACTGAGCATTCTGAAAGTGTATAATACTGGATTGAGGGCAGAATTAAAAAGGCCAAAAAACACAACGCCTCGGAGGATGTGCTGGTCGAGTTTAGGCTCACGATATTTTATAGTTTCAACGACAACAGAGGGAAGCCAGCATAATGCAAACGTGCCATAAAATAGAAAGATGGCTTTGGTAACTTGCTGCTCCCGTTTGCGAGCTGTAATGTATGCCTGCCCAGGCGGAATCAGTGTTGCTTGATCATGAGCACCTTGTGCGAGAAGTGACTTGTTGAACTTTCGGATGATTACAAACATGCGGATATACAAACCGAGCATAACAAACAGCAAGAAAAATCCAATACCGGCAAATAGAAACAGAGTATACTCCTGCTGATCCCAAAAGGGAATTATCAGGGCGCTTATCACTGATGCAGCCAGCCATATCAGAAAAATAGAGATCTTCACGGCTGGACCGTTAACGAGCTCTTCTCTCTGCAAGGGTCTCGCTAAGACAATATATCTCTCTATTGTCAGAGACAACACTGTGAAATTGGAGGCTTCAACTGCCAACGTGAGAATCACGTTGGCTATGATGGAATAAATTGATTTGTTTGAGCCACTTCCGTTCACCCAGTACTGAAGGGCCCAAATAGGCTCAACTACAAGGCCCACTATCAGGTCAGCTACTGCAAGGTTCACCAGAAAGTAATTGGTAGTCGTTCGTAGTTCTCTAAATGGGTCCTTGTACAAAGCTACAACCACCAGAAGGTTCCCTGCTGTAGTTATTACGGCAAGCGCGATAGCAATGGCCATTTCATGAATCATTACTTTCTCAGGCAAAAACGGCTGGTTTTCGGCAGGGTCTGCTGCCATCTTGCTAATGGCAATACAAGCAATTATGCTAGAATGTCAGCTGCAGAACTGCAACAAAATATCAGAAATATATTAGGTGGTGCCACCACTTTGGACGTTTTGGGGAAGAGTGTGTTATGTGACACTTGTTTTTTTTTAGTGGGGGAAGCAACTGTTCAATTTATTATATTTTCAAAGTAGCGTATAAGTACGCAACAGAATCAAAATGTATATCAGTAAAACAGAAATCACTACCATTTATCAATGTTTATTGTTATATTTTTATGTATCTCAACGACGCGCGGTACGGATCAAGTTTCGTGGCCTTTCACAATACATGAGCGGTCCATGACGGAACGTGTGAAGAATGCAAAGCCTCACTTAACATCAATAAGGCTAATAACTAAAACGTTGCGTAATAAGAAATGGTGAAGGACATACAGATCACGTGTTCATCGCATGGGATGTGCGAAAAGCCCAGTGAAAGTGACATCCAATCAAAATCGAATTAAACTAATCCCCCCTAGAATATGAAAATGACAAATATAATAAATACCAAAGAAACTGTGAAGAGTGAAAAAGAGACAATGTCGTTGGTTTTTTTAAGGACTAGCTGCCTCACCTACCAAGCAAGACTCAACCACTCCTAGGAGTAACAGATTTCTATTACAATCCTTTAGTATCGTTGTCAAACTCGAGCTAACATATTCATATGCTTGCTGGATCATGCATACGAGGCACCATTAGCAAATACCAAAATGGAGCGCCAAAGGCGCCAGAAAAGCCTTTAATATTGGGGAGGTCTGGAACCCAGTATGTTGCCATAGTAACAAAAATGTTGAGTTCATATTGTAGAGCACATTCAGTAGAATCTTACTACAAAGAAGCAAACATTTCTGAGACAAGTTGGCTGAGATATCTTTCTTCATCACATTTGATAAAAATATGGTTGCCTGAACATGACGTCATCAATTGGCTAATTTGCATATTTTAAAAACTTGGATACACTCTTTTTTTTTTATAAGAACCTTTTTTATAAGAACGTTGAGGCTGAGATTTACCAAAATTTTAAGAACATGCTAAGAACATACCCCAGGCTGAGAGTGAGAAAACGTCTTTATTTTG
>Ga0126337_10000852_pt1 | contig 16981 bp, 20 predicted proteins | sample DipCmetagenome_FD_92527 | JGI IMG/M metagenome (GOLD analysis project Ga0126337, IMG submission 92527) | Coral microbial communities from La Bocana,Puerto Morelos, Mexico - Diploria C A metagenome | ecosystem: Host-associated > Invertebrates > Cnidaria > Coral | place: La Bocana,Puerto Morelos... | reverse complement strand
TTTGTATATTGATGTTCTAAACGCAACAAATTTTCTTTTGCAGGTAAAACTGATATCTACTGGCAAAGTGCATTGTTGATATATTGGACAGACAATTTGTGAAGAATGAATTGTTCAGTGCCATTTTGTAAAATTTTCAAAATATCCTAATTCATTTTTGATCCCAGCAGCAAGAAAATGGCACTTACAGAAGGTCTGGGTATGAATAAATAAAAAACCATTTGGTGAAGATTCATTACCTCTTTTTTGTTACAAGCTATTCAACCAAAAAGTCTTTGTTACCAGGGTTTAGTGAGAAGGGACTTCTTATCAAAGGGCTTACTTGTGTACGTGTACATAGACTGGTGCATAAACATGGACCTCTCATGAGATTTTCGTGTTCATAGATTCCATTGTAACACCATTCACAACAGGCAAAATTACACAAATTAAAAATAGATCTGTTCATTTCTAACTATAGTGTACAATGAATGCCCTGAATTTGTCGGAAGAGTAATTTAATTAAATGTAAACCTACCTGAGAGATAAATAAATGGCAATTTGATTTATTTTATTGCAATCCTTGTTGTTTACAACACAACAAAGAACACCAACATCAAGTATTTGTGATTCAATTCCTTTTTTTTTTTATTGTTTAGGGATAACAGTCTGTGAGCAACACTGATGTATCTCTATCAGTACAATTTGAAAATAAATGTACAAAGAAGGGACTAAAGCACAGTTTGTAATATAATTAGGTGCACATATAAGAGAGAGATTACAGAGGGAAAAACTGTTAGTCAAAATGTGGAAATAGAGGTCCTGGAGTGGTATAGAAATGTATTTGCTAGTGTGAAGCATATGGTTATGGCTCATACTAGTAGAGCAATCATGCTTTGAAAGAAAAGTAGTCCTTGCTTCTACACAAACGTAACAGAGTTTTGCCACTGACAATATTATTTTTAATATATAATTCAAAAGTGTATTACTATTTTTGGTATTAGCTTCTGAATCCAACAAACACAGCTGTGAATTGAAAGGAAAGTTGCTGAAAGCAATTGAATTCTGGGATTGAAACAAATCAAACAAACAGCTAGTCATGTCAATTGGCTTTTAACATGATATTTGAAAATAATATGGGTATAGTAAAACACCCTTATTAAGTGAACATCCCTTATATTTTCCTTTAAAATGAACCCTTATTCAGCAGACACCTACATTGTATTAAGTAGATGCAGACACTAAAAATGAACTTTATTTTGATAAATTCTGTTGTCAAAACCCTCTATGAGGTATGGTAAACACTTACAATGTAGTGTTGGATTATGTTAATTAAGTCCATACAGTTTACAAACACCACTGAGTTAGTCATAAAAATGAATTTAGAATAGCTTGGATAAGAAATCTGGAACTATTTTTATTAGAGAACCTGTAAAGTGTGAACTGTCAACAAAATAGTAAATGATTTGAACTACTGTCAACAAAATATTGTGCAATCATAAGCTTCTATAAATCGAACACCTGGGAAGATCCCAGGTGTCTGATAATACAGGTTTGGCTGTGTTTTTAATTCTTGAGTGGTAGCCTAAAATGTTTCATAGACTGGAAAACCTTTGAACCATGAACATTTTACATGTAATTCAGCCAAACCTGTACATGTGGACTTTGTGCAAAAAAGACTTTGATGGCAGTCAAACAAGTGAAAAAACAAGGATCATGGCAAAATTAGAAGTTCTTGAAATACAAGACTTGAAATACAAGAGCCTTGACATACTATAGCTAGGTTGAGATAAACATTCAATTAGAACAAGCTGCCACTATTGTGCTAAAAATACAACCTGGTCAATCTAAATGTCTTCTTTACAAAACAAAACTGAGCTTAAAGAAATATTTTGAACAACCAGTGTACCTATTTTTTGATTCAGAAAAGATCTATTTAAAAAAAAAAACACGTGTCCAGTGATTTCAATAGGACCAGGCACCTCCAATACTCTCGTAGTTAGTCTGTTCTACATGACCATCGCAAGCTTTTTTCAAAAACTGATTATCAAGGTGACTGTAAGACTGGTGTCCACTGTCCCTGTTATTTTACCATACTGCTCAGTTTTATCCAAGAGGAACTGCTTTCTGTCTGCTCTCTTTTACTGGAGTTTAACTCGCATTTTTACACTCTTACTTGGAAGTCTGAAGAAGACACTTGAATGTGGCTGTAAAGAAATGCAACTAAGCAGTACAAGCAAGCATAGGAGTTATTTATGTACTCTGATCAGGCTCTTTAGTCAGACTATTAAAGTTCAAAGAGGGATGGAAGATCCCCCTCTTCCTATCAACGTAAATTTTAAACTTCTCTAGTTCACACTGGCTGCAACTTCTATAGGAATCCCAAGTTATTAACATTATTATCTCATGCTTATTTATCACCTGTTCTCTCTTCTGTAACCTGATAACATAACCAAATAATAAACCATACCAAATAAAAATCCACCAATATGTGCAGCATGGCCTATCCCATCTGATGAGTAAGCAACAAGTGAGTCAAAGAGTCCTTTACTTGTCCTTGTACTGTCAAACAAGGGAATCAAATCAGCCAGTAAAACACTGATCACAAACCACAAATGGCATACTTCATAAAGCACTTCCTTCGTCGTGCGGTTATCCCATTCATCAGCAATCCCTAGTTCTCGTCGTCTTCTCAGTTCTTTGTATTTGCCATACAATGAAACAACATTGGCACAAGTCTCGATAGCAACAATGGAGGAAATAGCAGCACTGGCACCCCTGCATGGTTTTGCTTTATGGACTGAAGTAAAAACTTTATCCAGTGCAAGCCTCTGCCAAATTTCAGCTTTGTTTCCCAGAAAATCACCAAGAATACCCCAAGACTTGGGTGATGGTAAAACAGTCCCCCACTGGATCTGATGGAAAATGTAAAACCAGAATTGAGAGAGATTTCCAGCAATACCTCCCCCAAAGAATGCTGCCAAGAGATGTTTACGCCCAAATCGTCTGTGGACATGGTACCCATTCGGTATAAGCACAGTCATATTGCTCAATAGATGTTGCTCATCTGTGAAATGAAAACCAAAAACACAAAATCAGTTTATTGTAATTCACCTGAGAAATGTTTTCTAGCTCTTCGCATCAGCTACAGTCATGTATTTGTTTCCATTTTTGGTCGACTGGAGCACGGGATAAATTTGTATGCGTACTTTGCTATTGGTCAGAGTGATTTATTAAATTGTTTTGGTTTTATTGACAAAATTCGGTTGAAAACTACTCTATCCTCCTCCCTAATATCAGTCTTAACTTTGAATGGCTGAGTTAACAAATGAATGACTGGCTTAATGATTGACAGATCGACAGACAGATGGACAGTCAGTGGACTAACTAATTAAGGAAATTGCCATATTGAGTAATAAAAGCAAGGTGAGATGCATACTGAACTGATCATGCACATAGCAATCCTGCAATTTTTAAAAGTGTTTAACTTTATAAATGTAGTAAGAACCTGCAATTGATACAGCTCTGCCTGGACGTTTTTCTTTAACAGTTTTTCAGATTCAGTCTGAAGCTAATTCACAGATGGCAACAGGAGAAGAACGCGATCGAGTAGGTCGTCATTTTAATTTAAGTAAAACTGAACCTTACCATGATGGTTAAAAAGATTCGTTACCAGAGTGTGATACCGTCCTTGAAACAGGTTTTTAGGAGAAAAAGAGAAGTGTTCATTTAATGTTCCTGCCGACATATTGAACGGGAAACCAAGGGACTGCAATTTAGCCAGGGGAGATGAGGGCGAAGCGGCAGACACTAGGCATGGAACCTGCAATCCTGCAAGACCTGCCAGAGTTAATGACCAATCTCCCAGGTTTCTAAAAGTCGTTCCGTCCATTCTGTCCATTTTTTTATGACTCGTTTGATCGCAAAGCGACTTCGTTTTTATGGAAAATGTAAATGGCAGAGAGAAACTGAGAACAAGTGTTGAGATGTTCAAGGACTAAGCACTTCATATAAGGGGCCTAAAAAAATTCACCCTAAACGAGATTCGAACCCATGACCTCTGCGATACAGTGCAGAGCTTTAACAATAAACAAAGACAAGAGAAAATGAGTCATTTTCTCTTGCAAAGAGGAAGATATTCAGTCATTGTGAGCCGAGGATGTACGCTGATGACACCCACCTTACATACGCAGGTGATAATGCAGACTGTATTCAGTTCCGCCTAAATCAAGATTTGAGCTTTGATACAGGTCCGTTACCGCGCACAAACTGATACAAAAATACCTTCAGCTATAGTGGCGCAATTCTCTGGAATACTCTTCCTTGTAACTTAACAGAAGCAGGATCCCTTGGGTAATTTGATCGACTACTCAAAGAAAAACTGTAAGGCGCGGAATTCGTAAAAAGCAGCTTTCTATTTAAATATTTCTCATTCTATTAGTATTGGGTATTTTTAAAGCTAACAAATTTTGTACCGTGGATAAAGATTATCTATCTATCTATTTAAAACACATCGCTCTTGTCAGTAACGTAAAAATCAAACACAAAACAAAGAGCGCGCTTGTTAGTAACGTAATAATCAAACGCAAAGCAAAGAGCGCGCTTGTTAGTAACGACAAAATCAAACTCAAAACAAAGAGCGCCCCTGTCAGTAACGTAATAATCAAACACAAAACAAAGAGCGCGCTTGTCAGTAACGTAATAATCAAACACAAAACAAAGAGCGCGCTTGTCAGTAACCTAAAAATCAAACACAAAACAAAGAGCGCACTGTCAGTAACGTAATAGTCAAACACAAAACAAAGAGCGCGCTTGTCAGTAACGTAAAACTCAAACACAAAACAAAGAGCGCGCTTGTCATTAACGTAAAAATCAAACACAAAACAAAGAGCGCGCTTGTCAGTAACTTAAACATCAAACTCAAAACAAAGAGCGCACTGTCAGTAACGTAATAATCAAACACAAACCAAAGAGCGCGCTTGCCAGTAACGTAAAACTCAAACACAAAACAAAGAGCGCTCTTGTCAGTTTAACAAATAGATTCCATGTTGCCGTGCGTCTGTTCAGTAATAGATCACAGATGATGTCAAAATGTGGTAAGAACAAAAAAGTGACACACGAGGCGATAGCCGAGTGTGTCACTGAAGTTGAATTTTTTAAATAATTTAATGTAACAAACACTTTGTTAATTGGATTTGTTAAATTCGAGGCATAGCAAGATCAACTTTGTGTTTGGATTAGTCTCGCTCAATTGCCAACTGAGACTGCTCGAGTATTTTTTCTGAGTCATTCTCTAAAGTCTCTTACTTTTTCCTGTTTCTCGTACCTGTTCAATGCCTCGTTTTTGTACTTTATCTTCAGCCAGTGACGTAAAATATTATCTTATTTCTCAAAACTTTCCGCCATTTTTTAAATGCAGAAGGAAAAACTTTGTGGCGATGACGTCAATCGTGTGCCTGTCCTCTAATAGATCATAGGCGAGAACCAAAATGAGAGAATAACTTGGTTTATTGTATAAAACGTAATAATGAAACACGAATTAAAAGCGCGCGCTTGTCAGTAACATAATATTCAAATACAAAACGAAGAACAAGCTTGTCAGCAAGGTAATAATCAGACATAAAGCAATGATGTCTTATTTACGAAGCTTCCATTTTTCTCCAGAAAACATCACATATGTATAAATTATTGTCAACTAGCTAATTTTATTTTGGTTATAGCTTGAGCCATAGTTAGTAGTCCTTTTTTAAACTTGAATCGAAACTGCGAAATAATTTTATTTTTTACTATGTAGTTGATAAGTTGTTTATAGAAATTTTTTTTTAAATATTTGTGTAAGTTGATAATGTTGATTAGGGACGATAATTTGCAGGATCTGAAATCTCGCCTCCTTTGTCAATTGGTGTAAACTTAGAAATTTTCAGAATATTAGGAGCGACACCCTGTTCTGAAGGTTAAGCATTCACGTATGTGGCTAAAAGCAAGCTTGATACAATTTTAGGGACCTCCGATTGTTGACCTGGTAATGTTTATTCCAATTATTAATTAAATCGTGGACTTAATGCACAAGAATACTACAGAAGGTAAAACTATCTCGGAATGAACGTTTGATTTAATGGTTAGCGTCTTCATTGGTCGTTGGGTATTAGTCTGCAAGTGTACGACCGAGTCTTACCGCGAATACCATCATCGCTAAACTGACCAATCACGTTCAACGTACCAGTCTTGGGACAAACACTGTTCACTTCAATCTGAAGATTATTTCATCTCAGGTTGTCGAAACGTCAATCACCAACTACCCTTTCCCGGACGATCGACGATCACAGAAGACCAACTAAAGAACGTTTTATTTGTAAGCTACACGTACGGTGAAACAATTTTTTTTTGGCCCTGTAAATCGCAAATAAACAAACTTGTTGGATTAACCTTAAAATAGCTGTTAAGAGTCCAGCGAGTGCTCTTGCCTCCGCGGGCTTTTATTTCACAAAAAATAACTCTTTCACGCCTTGCGTGCCCATGTTTACTTATTGGACATTATATTTTCTCTTTTAGGAAGTTTATAGTTAACTTCTTATTGAAAAAATGAACTGTAAATTATAGTTACTATGTGTAAATGCAGTATCTGTTCACGTAAAGTTACCGTAAAAAACGGAAGTGAAACTTAAATTCCAGGAACAATGTTTTTTGTACCCTTTGCAGTACAAAATAACCGAGTTTTACTCTAGTTTGCTTACTTAAGTTTCATTGTTAATTCCATTCTAACACGAACGACATTCTTATGTGAGAACACATTTGACTCAATTCTTTAAGGATTTTCTCATTGACTTTTGGGCGTTACTGACCAAAAAGGATTACCTCTGTAGCAGTCTTGTAAAAACGTTTAAGGTGGCTCCCTAGAGTGTTACGACCGCACGCGCGCTAAGGACGAAAGCTTAAGTAATCTGAGCGCGCTCGAAGGAAAACGTCTGTTTTACGATACTTAATGACGTCAAGATGAGCACGAAAAGCAAAACTGACAGTGAATTTTCTCGCGTTCCCTTCGGTGAAATTCCGTAAAATTTTGCAGATTAGTAATAAATATTTTACTTTACTTGGAATTCGTTTTTAAAGGAAAATCAATACGACAAGTTTTTCCGCAGCGGTAAAACACATAAATTTGCAAAAATTACAAACCAACTTTTTTTGTGTCCAAAATTCGTATACCTCCGGTTCGATGTACTGTGAAAATGTTTGAAGATTTCACCAAAGAAAATTTAAGAAAATCACAAATAACACCATAAAACAGTAACAATTACGCATTTGTTTGGGCATTTATAATTCAAGACTAAAACTTAACATTTACTTGTAATAGGTTTGAAAGAACCGGGTGTAAAAACGAATGTACAACAACAGCTTTCAAGACAAACACTAGCGTGCGCAACGCGGTAAATGATTACCCTAGGGAGCCACATTAAATCTCTTTAACTTTAACTGATCTCTGGCTACAGCGTGAGGCGTGAGACGTGAGGCAGTGGCCTGATATCTACCCTAGGTAAAGCAACTGCATGATCATAGCAAAAGAAATTCACTATGAATTTATTATTCTCCAATAACAAAGGACTTCATCCCTCTGGTGAAAGCGCATTGTCTGAATCAGATGGACTGGGTATGGAGGGAAGTCTCTGGTGAGCACCTCCTTGTAGAATTCTTTGTGCCGCTTTTCTTTTTTCCATATCCAGGCGTTTGTACGGAGGATAGAATGCACCTATTATGAGAAATGCCATGGCAACAGCAGCTCCCATCATGAAGTACATGGCATATTGAAGATTCGGGACTTTGCCATCTGGGATGTCCTTACACTTTGCATTGGGAAAATTATTAGGAAACTCTAAAGCTTGGCAAACTAATATGAAGACCACTCCAGTAGCTTGTCTGGAAGAGGAAAAATTGAAAAAGAATTCAATCCGAAATAACTAAGCAGATGTCAAGTAAATTTTCAAACACTAAAAGAAGTTGTATGAGCCCAAAAATGAGTGCAAGTCACGGTAGGTAATGCCGCAGCTCCTTAGGACTTAGTTATTCTTCACAACGCTAATAATAAAACAGACGTAATAACCACGCAGTTTATGGCGTAAAGGGGGGATCACAGCTCCGCAATCGGCGTAACTGACGAACTTCCATTGCGTGACCTCAGCATCGTGCCAGAGTGTAGACACGCGTGACTTGTCAAGCCTTACGTATCTCCCCAGCACTACGAGCCGACTCTGCCGGCACGTGCTGGATCGGACAAGAAAAGGCATAAAATAGCGCCACTAAAATCTCAAAAACAAAGCTTGGGGAAGTCGCTGCGAGACTCCAAGCAAAGAAGCACAAGCTTAAGAAAAAGAAACGCTTGTCATTCGTGAATAAGACGGTGACCCTTCCGAAACGCGTCGGTTTTAGAAGATTTGTGGAGAATGGACATCTGCTGCGGGCTGGCCAGAGAAGGGTCCCGGAGGGGTACTCCTTATAATGGCCTATACGGGGAGGCTCCGCCCGAAAGGGGTACCTTTTTCACTCTTCAGGTATATAAAAGGGTAGGGATTTTACAAGTTTAGGTATATGAAAGGGTAGGAAAATCTTCATTCGGGTATTAAAAGGGCCTTGAATTGAAACAGATCAAGCAGACGCAACTTATGACTGTTTCATTTTAATTTATTAAGCGCTACGTGAAAAAAAATGAAAACAAGACTTCCTCTTTTAACGATTTATTCATAAGTCTTCTTACGATAGTATATGAAAGGGGTGCCTTTTTCCAATAAAAGGTGTACGAAAGGGGTACCTTTCCTGAAAAAATGGTATATAAAAGGGTAAGGGGTTGGACCTCGGGGCGGATCCTCCCAGTATAAAACTTTTTGAGTACCCCCCCGGGAGAAGGGTGAAGTAGCACATAGTCGGCGATAGGTCAAATTGAGGGAACACCCCTTGATATGTAAACTCACTACAGCGAAGAAAACAAAAGAATGCAGGTGTATGTCAAGTAAATTTTAAAACACTACAAACCTCAAAAAGTGAGTACAATTTATAGTCTTCAAAAAATTTACAAGTACTCATTTATTCCAAAACGCATGATAAAAAATTTGATTACTTGTTAATACAGACTTAATTTTAGTCTACTGCACTCAGTTCAATAACTGATTGGGATTAATTGACGAGCTCTCTGCCAATGCATGCATATTGTTTGTTAATTTTTTTAGCAAACTACAACTACCTTACCCTGCCATCCACTGAAGTCCTGCACTTGTCGCCTCAGCCACAGGGTAGGTACATTCCACTCCAACTTCCAAGCAAACAGGCATGAGGGCAAATGCAAAAAAGCCAAACAAACCACAGGTAGCAACAACAAGTATAGGGTGGCCTGAAAAGCTAGTTACCTACAAAGACAACACAGGAATAGTTCAACAAAATGTGTAGTTCCAGAAAATAAACACACCTCCCCCACAGAAGAAATTCCAGTCAAGTTTTAGTCTTAGAAAAAAACCCACGCCCCCCATCCCAGGAAATTCTGATCCCTTTTTGTGGGGGAGTGTGAATATTTTCTGAAACTGCACAATATGGAAAAGCAAAAGCAGTGCAGAGCAACGGTTAATCAAAGTAACTGCATTGCGGCTAATGTATAGACAACAGTTGTAAGAAAGATTAACCATGTTTTATTTCCATATTATTCTATACCATCTTCAGGCTCAAAGATACATACAAAGTGTGCAAATTAGCAATAATTATTTTAATAAACATCTGAAAAGCAGATTCTGAAACAGAGTTGATATACTCGGTAGAAAAGACACAATTCTTTACTAGATTTTAAGCTATTGTGTATTGATGGTGTTAGACACTTAATGTAAAAAGCTTCTTTGTGCAGTAGTGGATTCCAGTTGTCATCACTTGCCAAAACCTTGGTATTGCGATGAACTGCTTGAAGGAAGAATTCTTCATTCATCGAATTAGAAGAAGGAGATTTTGGTTCCAAAAAATGTCTGGCAGATTGTGAATATCTTTAATATGTTTACAGACATGGCGCTTTCTTTGTGAGAGAGCATGTGTTAGATGCACTAGATGGTATTAATAGAATTATGCTGAAATATAACATTGCATCCTTGCATCTGTTGTCTACAAATTTGTTAATGCAGTTACTCAGATAAACCTTTATGAACCAAAATTAGCAATGAGTAACAAGTTTCTTAACATTGAACTAAAAGGTCATACTTACTACTGTGAGCAAGCAGCAGGACACGGCTGCTAATCCATATGCAATTTTAGCCGTTTCTTCAAACTTCTTGGTCTTGTCAATGTAGACACCTGCCAGTCCCCCTCCAACAAGCCCAGCTGCTATCAAGACAGAACCTGCTATACCAGCCAAGTCCTGAAACAAGCATGCAATAAACACAGTGTTTTGTAAGTATTTTGCACATTATCAGTAAAAGCTACATCTAAAGCTGAATGTGAGTATTAATAGTAATATAGGTAAGGTAAAGTCTGCATACAAGCCAAGTGGCTCATCAGGCTGGAGCTCATCCCAGTTTCCAGGTACCCCCAGTAGTAAGTTTGCCAGTATTCTGGGTGGAGAGAGGCACTGTGAGTGTCTTTTCCAAGAACACAACACAATGTCCCCAAGCTCATTTTTTTTTTGTTTTTTTTTTGTTTTTTTTTTAGCATTTTTATATTTTATATATTAAAAGACATAATCACAATACAGTACAAAAAATACAAGACAGTAAAGAAAATGAAAAACAATACTACCAAAAGTTACATTGCACCAAAAACTGGGGATTCTTCCTCTGCATTGCAAAAGGCACATAATGGGGAGTTCTCCATTTTGAACTGGTGAAAATAATCAGGTTTAAAATTCTGTGTTGGAATTCTCTTAGTTTGGTGTGCAATATAGTTTCAAAAGCTAAAGAATACAACTTTTTCCAGTCAATGGTCAGATCAGGATATTTATTCACAATTTTAGCTTTTGCAGGGCAGGAGTTTGCTTCACAGAGCGAATTCATTGTAGACCATCTTAGATGTAACATTAGCAAGGTCAATCATTTTACCCAGAAATATAAATTCAAAACAAGTTTGATCCATAGAAGAAGGAGCACAATATGGGTTTGTTTTAATTATAGAATGCTATTCCTTTGGGATAGCATCAAAAACACCCAATAAAGCAAAGGAGTAACAGGGGGAAGAGGGGGAATTCAGACTTTTATCACTTTTAAGAAAAACATCCTCCTTAGAAACCAGGCAACCAACCTTAGGAATTCCTAGGTTATAGAAAAGCAACTGAAAAATGGATTTCCCCTCACTTAAAAAAAATTGTTGACTTCGCCATGGGTATTTCGATTTGCATGAAGTTGATCCATACCAATGGAAGTTAAGACCGGTGTAATAATGATACCTGAACCTTTCTACTGAAGTAATTCATAAGACATGACAACAAAATTGGGTTGATTCATTGGGTACCAACAAAGTCAACTTAATTACTTCACTGAAGAAAGTCATTTTATTGGCAATCTTATGAAGTAATGAATGTAACATGTTTTGGATCATGGGTACAAAAGACATCCATGGTCACGTGTCAATCAATACCCTCGATCAAATCCCTTGATTGACCGTTGATCAACATTTGATTGATACTTGATGGACACCTCAGCAGACAATTGATTAACACTTGAACAACATCTTGGTCAACCGTCTGTTCTGTTGAAAGTCAACTAATCTTTGCAGACACATCATCAAGTGTTGATCAATTCATCAATTTATCCAGTCACTGGATATATAACTACATATGTGTATAAAATGGATCAGTGTTAACAAAATGACTCTACTACTCTAGAAAAACTACAACTATATCCAGTAGATTGCAAAATAATTATCCGGAGGAGAATGCTATCTATCTTTTAATATAGCAGGTCCTTATAATGAGTAAAAGCCACCTAATACCCTCTGAATTTTTACTTTTTACATTGCCTGAGATACTCATTCAATAAGTTCAAGAGTTTGATCAGATAAATTAAAAATAACTATAAGTTAGAATAATAAACTTTCTTCCATGAGGAGAGTCTATTATCATCAGTGCTGCTACATTGTACATGGAAAATAAAACAAATATGTATTCTACTGCTAGATTCATACTTACATCACTGTATCCATGTGGGCAGATTATTTGTTCTAGAAGTGTTTGAAGGCATGTAAAAAGGCCTATCCCAGTACCAAATGTCACCATCAACACAAGGTAAGGCTTGTTCTGCACCACCTAAAGAACGAACATTAATAAGATAAGTCTAAATAGTAAAGGGGTATGAAAATGTGCTAAATTGGTAACCAATTTATATTTGTGGTCCAAGGCAGCAGCAAAATCAATTCAAAAGCTTTGCCATAACATGGAGAAGTGAGAAATTACATACAAAATGACATGGTATAAAAATTATAATCACTTGGCAAAGGGGGATCATAACTATGTTGGACTGTTGCTTATACCTAGGCCCTCTCTGAGGGAAACTACATCCGTGCTAGCCGGATCTTGTTGTTGTTTTGTATTGAAGCCCTCATGGTCGACCGTAGGAATAAAGACTGCCTTTACTGAATTCTTGGTGTTACTTGAGCCTCCTATACTGCCCAACGTGGTGTCAGAGGTGGGATTGACCTGATAAATCAACATGAAAAGCATTCATGGAAACTTCATGAACAGTTGGCAAAACGACCGCAACAAATTTGTCAAAACAACGATGTCAAACCTCAAACGACCTGAATTGAAACTTGGTGGGAATATGTCAGAAAATTTTAAGAACTTTAAACTCAGATTCCACGACTACTGTATCCAAGCTGACTACAGAAAAACCCTGACACAGAGAGAGCAGATTATTACAAGAAACCATTGCTGGAAATATCGGCGCTCCGATCGGCAATACCCAATGACACTTTGCAGGTAATCCGTTACACAATTCAACCTCAGATAGCAGCTGATGATCGGAACAAACCATGGATATGGATGGACAAATTACGACTTCACTACTCTGATCTATCAGAAGCTCCCTACTGGCAGAAAGATTTTAATTCTGGAATACTCAGTAAAGCCCACACGAATCTGTTCAAGAATGGGAAGTTAAGGTCAGACAGGTGGGTAGCCTATGCTCATACAATGCACTGACAGACGAAATGTGCCGTGACAAATTTGTTTTTGGCAAAATGAGAGCTGAGTTACTAAGAACACATTTAAAATCAGATGGTGCACCTAAAAACATGCAAGACGTCGTGGCCAAAGTTAAGGCCCTTGAGTTGGCTCAAAAGGCCAACAAACTCATTACAGACGCCACAAAAGGAATTGAGGAACAAGTAAATTGGATAAGCCATAAACAAATGAAACTAAAGCGGGAGCCTGGAACCTGCTTTTGGTGTGGAGACCGACATGGACCTCATCCTTAGAAGACATGCCCTGCAAATGGCAAAACCTGCACTAAGTGTGGAATTAACAAACACTTCTCCAGAGTCTGAGACAGGCCCCCCACAACAAGAACAACCACGGAAACCTACCCAATGTCAAACTTCAGGCAGGGGTCAAGGCTACAGAACACCTCATGGCCAGTCCCAACCGAGAGCCCCTCGTGACCAAAACATACATCTGCTGCACATGGCAAGTGACCTGCACCCTGTGGAATACTACACTGATGACAACCAGGAACAGTGCTACTCCCCGGAAACATGGCAAATACACAGCGTCCACACAGACCACGCAAAGAAAAAGTACTTTGCTACCCTGCCCATGTCTGCAACCGGGAACAAATTCACCCCAGTGACATTCCAGATAGACACCGCTGCCACATGAAATACCTTATCTGAAGATGCCCTTCTCAAGCTGATGCCAAACATGAGGCTTACAAAGTCACCCTACCTACATCACCCCTATGGTGACTCCCAGCCGCTGAAACCTCTGGGCCAAATTGACCTTCTGTGCAAAAGAAACAAAAGATACGAATCTCTCACATTCCAGATACTCCCTAGAGATATCATGATGAACAAACCAGCCCTTCTCTCTGGCTGTGACTGCGAGGCACTGGGACTCATTGCCATCAAGGCACACGAAATATTTTCCCTTACATCAGAAGTAAAATACTCTTTGGGAAAGAGAGCCCCCCCTACTCGGCCTGCTTGTCACAAACCAATCCAGATCCAAGCAACCCAATACCTCAAACCATCAATACTCCCAAGGAAGTAAAAAGCTGCCATTTTGACCAACCCAACAAGGACACGCTGTAGAGTGACCCAGCAACGCCCTCACCTTCCAAATGCATAATGATCCCTTCCAAAAGACACCAGGCTCCACCTGGAAAACTCACAAAGGAAGACATACTGAAACAGTATCCTGAAAACTTCGAAGGCCTTGGCTGCCTGGGATCCCCAGTTCACTTTGAAGTAAAAGCTGACATCTCACCAGTTCAAATGCCAATCCATCGAGTCCCTGTGGCCAAACACATCAAAGAAAAGGAAGCCCTTGACAGATACACAGTGGCTGATATCATAAAGAAAGTAGAGGAACCTACCTCGTGGTGCTCTAACAAAGTCATTAAAGAGACACCAAAGAAGACAAGAATCTGCATCAACCCCAGCCAAACCATCAATAAAGGTATCCTCAGACCAGTATACCAAATGCCAACACTGCCTGAACAACTCCACAAACTCTGCCATGCCAAATGTTTCTCACTAGTTGATGTCAGAGAGGTTTTCCTACACGTACCCCTTGATGAAGAATCATCACTCATGACAACAATGCACACGTCCTATGGAAGATGCTAATGGCTCCGCCTCCCATTTGGCATATCAAGTGGCCCCGAGGAATTTCAAAAGCGCCTCATGGCAGCTCTAGAGGGACTTGATGGAGTATTATGCATTGCTGATGACATACTTGTCTTTGGAGAAGGGACAACGTACCAAGAAGCTGAGCAAGACCATGACTGCTGTCTTGCTGCCCTTATGGAGTGCTGCTCAAAAAAAACATAAAACTGAACCAGAGCAAACTACAGTTCAAACTAAAACAAGTCAAATTCATGGACAACATCATAACTGACCAAGGAATGCAAGCAGACCCCAGACAAAATAGCAGCAATCTCGGCAATGGCCCACCCCAAAACAAAGCAGGTGTACAGAGATTCGTGGGAATGGCTAACTACCTGTCACCCTACTGCCCAATCTCAGTACCATTATCCGGCCTCTCACCCAACTCACCAAGTCAGATACCCCCTTTATGTGGGCACAAGCACAGGATGAAGCATTTAACAAAGCCAAACATCTCATTTCCACCACACCACTGCTCCAATACTATGACCTTAACAAACCAGTCACACTTCAAGTTGATGCAAGTGAAGGCTGCCTCCAACCTGTAGCCTACACGTCAAACAGCCTCAACGCAACAGAGCAATGATATTCCCAAATCGAAAAAGAGTGCCTGACCATATGCAACGCATTTGGAAAATTTGACCGCTGGCTCTATGGCAAATCAAACATAGAGGTTCACACCGACCTCCAGCCACTTGAGACCATCTGCAAAAAGGCTACAGAAAATGCTCATGAGACTGCAGAGATACCGCTTCACCATTAAATACAAGAAAGGAACCTCACTCTACCTGGCAGACACCCTTTCGAGAGCCGCATTGCCCATCCCAGTACATGCCAAGGTCACGGACTTTGAAGTATTCAGAACTGAACTCACAGAGGAATCTGACACACACAACCCACGCCTCACAGAAACCACCAAATCTCACTTACACAACGAGACCAAAAACGATGAACACCTCTCCAAATTAATAACCACCATCACTCAAGGCTGGCCAGTTGACAGAAAGCAGCTACTGCAACCACTACGAGCATACTGGACCTACAGGGATGAGCTAACAATTGACAATGGCCTTATCTACAAAGGTGCTCAAGTGCTAATACCACAATCCATTCAAGCTGAAATGCTGCTCAAAACCCATGCAAACCACTTTGGTCCTGAGTCAACTGTTCGCATGGCTCGAGAAGTACTATTCTGGCCTGGGATGAGGCAAGCAATATTTGATATGTGCAACAACTGTAGTACCTGTGCACAATATGGATCAAAGTCAACAAAAGAACCTATGCGATCACTTCCGATCCCAACACTACCATGGCAGATCATTAACCAAAACATCTTCATGCACAGACAGAAAGCCTACCTTGTAACAGTGCGCCATTTCTCTGACTGGATTGAAAGGGATGAACTTGACAACACTGGCAACAACAGTCATCAACAAAACTAAGGCTCACTTTGCCAGGTTTGGTATTCCACATATCTGCTACACAGACAACAGATCACAATTCACCAGCAAGGATTACATGGTTTTTGCCTCTCAGTACGGGTTCACACATACCACCTCAAGTCCCTACTACTCCCAAGGTAATGGTCAAGTGGAGGCAGCAGTGAAAGTATCCATGTCCGTGCTAAAGAAATCAGATGACTTCCAAATCGCCTTGCACAACTACAGAAACACACCACCCAAAGGCCACACTTATTCCCCTGCCCAGTGCATGGTGAGCCGTCGGACATGAACAACACTCCAAACCCTGATCACCTTCTAGAGCCCATGTCAATCAACCATGACATTGTATCAGCAGAGATCAAGGCCAAATGCAATGCCAGTAAAGCTCACTATGACAAAACAGTAGGTCCAGAACACAATATAATCAACATTGGCAACTTTGTGTAGGCATGACCACCCACAAGCAAACTGTGAAATCCATGGGTGTATGGCCGTGTCACAGGAAAATGCCACTCAAGATCATACACCATACAAATGCCACACAGTACCATTAGATGAAATCAGATACACATAAGGCATGTAGCAGCACCTCCTCCTCCCTCTCCTCCAACACCACCTTACACTCCACCTACACTCCTGCTTAGCTCAGGACCCAACCTTGCGCATCACTACAACCCCCTAGGATCAGAGCTAACCACGCCCACTGATCAGCCTAAACAGCAACCACC
>Ga0126337_10000850_pt1 | contig 16982 bp, 12 predicted proteins | sample DipCmetagenome_FD_92527 | JGI IMG/M metagenome (GOLD analysis project Ga0126337, IMG submission 92527) | Coral microbial communities from La Bocana,Puerto Morelos, Mexico - Diploria C A metagenome | ecosystem: Host-associated > Invertebrates > Cnidaria > Coral | place: La Bocana,Puerto Morelos... | reverse complement strand
TTCTCATGCAGTAAGATATTCGGATTAAACCAATAAGTCGCACAACACATCCGATTAAACGCAACACACACCATGTGTTCCTCCACAACCATAATACCCTTCGGTCATACAATGTACAATGACGTCATAAATACTACAGCGTGTGTGAACGGCTCAAACACAGTTGGCAAACACGTTGGCAAACTGTTGGCGACAAATAGTACTTGCCTCTATTCTCGCCAACTTTTTCTTGTTGGTAAACTCGTATTTGTCGTGTGAACAATTGCAAACGTGTGTTGATAAGTGTCAACCAATCAAAACAAGAGCCTTATTCATGTGATGTGAGTGACACTTGCACAAAATGGCAGACGAATGTGAAGACCATGAGGCAACTTTTCAATTTATCGAGGAAGCTCAAAATTGTCCAGATCTGTGGGACGTTTCATCTGCAGCATATAAAGACACGAAAAACAAGCATGTTGTATGCCAAGGGTGGGATTTCTACTCATATACTGTTTCTGTAAATGAATATATGAAAGATTGTATATTATGAACTCACAATATGACCAGCTGCCAGTGGCATAATAGCACAATCAGTAGAGCACTGCACCGGTATTGCAGAGGTCATGGGTTTGAATTTTCTCAGGCTTTAATTTCACAACTGCTCAAGTTGTATGTATAGCTGCAATGATCAACCATAAATTCATATCATGTATGGTTTCGTCCAAACCTTTAGTTTGCTGTGTGTAAGCCGCTTTAAAAGTAAAGAGAATTTTCCAGTAGATTTATTATGATTGAAAAAATCCATTTGTTAAATGTTTCTTGATAAGATTGTCAGGTATAACTTATGAATCAATTAGCAGCTGCAACTCTCTATTGGATTTTTTAGTTGGCAGATTGAAAAAACAATCTCCAAATATCAAATACAAGGTAAGAATAAAGACCATCGAAAATACCTGTAGAAACAGGTGTTTGTATTTCAGAAGCAGGTGTATTTATAGCTTTCAGTGATTTTGGAAAATAAATAAATCTAGACTCCAAGGATCCTTCTCTCTCTCTAAGTTGTGTTTGTATTTCAGAAGCAAGTTAGTTTCAGTGGTTTTGGGCAATAAGTAAATATAGACTCCAAGGAATCCTTCTCTTTCTCTAAGTTTTGCCTCAATTTTCTTTATCTATGTCCACTACACAAACCTTGCCAAGTCAAGTTTATAATTTTTTGGCACTTTACTCTTACTACCCTTAGGTTCTTAAAATACTGTGCTATGTAGGAAGCAATGGCCATTCTGAGTTCAGAAGTGCACTGCGACACAAAGCAGGCATTGTTAGAGAAGCTGAAAGTAAGCATAATGTGGTGCATAATGATGGTATGATGTACATCAGTCTTGTACATGTAGCCCTATATGATAAATGACTCTCAGTAAATTAAGATTGCTTTTGGTAGACACAAATTAGTTTTGTTTTAGTTTTTGAAGGAAAAGGGATTGGCCCAATAATGTTGTACATAGTAAGTAGAGAGACAAAGACATTTTACACAAATTTCTGTTTTGCAAAAATAGTACAACGACCTTCATTGATTGTCCAGAGCCTATGACAAACAGATTTAACAGTCGGGTTACTTACTTCAGTATGACCAAGCTTTTTTGCATATGTTACATCATGCATTGTTATAGTTGGCCCCAGCATGCCTTGGGGCGTAATAAAACGTGGCGTCCATCTTTGAGTTCTCTTTGTTTTCGTGCTGCCACAACACATGCTGTCTCAAGTGTTCATTAAAAAAAGCATTTATTTAATAAATAAATAAATAAATAAATATTAATGTAATAAACAATACGAACAATTTTGATCTTGTTTGAACAATTTTTTATATTTTTGATGCCTGTTAAAATTACATAGTGTTGATACTTAGTAGATGTACCGGTATTTAAACATTTTGTGATATATTTTGTTCTTTATTATCAATGATCAATAATATTGATAGATTATATATACTTTATACAACAAATACTGTAAATGTTTTAATAGGTTTTACTGGTGAAATGGATTATCTAAGAGGTGATTCACTAAATCAGCGAGTGAGAGCTGCAGCATCAGTGAGTTGTGAAATCTTTGTTCAACTGCTTTTTAACTGTTAGTACTTATTGTATGAAAAAAATTGTTTTTAATAGACATAAGCAATGACATAAACATGGAAGAATTGAAAATATACAATAATTGAAAATACCCAGTATATTCAACTGTACTGATCTGTAAAATTCAGTATATTGAAGATCATATCGAAATGTATATTGCACACAAGAACAATATTCTCCATACTTTTCATAAAAAGTGGAAGTTTTTGACACCTTGAAATTATTATTAGGACCCAGGGTTTTTTTTAATGGATACAGTGTATTGTGTGTGCATGTTTCTATGTTAATTTGTATACATGTATGTTAACCTTCACCTCCTGTATACTTAAATTCTTGTAAATTTACACTCTGTAACATAAAATTATTAATAAAGGAGGGAAAAAATATATGAGGTATGAAAAACAGTTCAAGTGAAATATCCTGTAAAATTGGCCAGTCACAGTACACAAACTGTATGCAATAATGAACTGCCTTGGAACGTGACCTATGACAGCAGGACAGAACTTTACCTAAATGGCACTAAAATGAGCCAATTAGATATACTTTATTGCTGGTCAAATATTAACTAAGTATTGAGTTGAGCCAGGTTTTCATGTCTTTTCCAAATTCTTAAAGTCAAACAATAGATGTGTTATTAGTAGAAAAAAACATGAACCTTTAGGACTTTCTCTACTTTTTCATCTCTGTGTAATTTCTACTCAGAGCTTTATAATGGTCAGAGCAGAAAAGTAGCATTTGTCTATTTTATACTGAGACATCTTTACTTCTCTTGATCAAATTTGTGCTTAAAAATAAAAACTATTGTAAACCATATTGGAACCATTTCTGTGCTTTTGTGATGATTTCCAGTCCATTCTGCAGACTCCCATTTTTGCGTGTTTCAATGTTTGTTGTGTTTTAATTCATGTTAGACATCGTAATTACTTTGCAATGTTGTACTTATGTGAAGTAAATTCAAAGTTTCATGTCAACATACACTATGGATGCATATTCCATGGTTTCTGGGGTGTGGAGACTGCTCAGGACAGACTGGAAATCATCTTCAAAGTGCAGCAGGCAAAATTTACTATTAAGAGCTTTGATCGCAAGCAAAAGTGAATATTGTTTGATGTTTCTGTGCAGGAATTGATTGAACTTCTCTTCAATGTCGAGAGCTGTGGATCATCAAGCATGCATGGTAGGCGAGTAAAATTGCCTTTTGAAATCCTCAAGGGATATAGCATGTTAATAATAGTAAGAGAGGGGAGCTTAAAAGCAAGAATTATAGGGGCCCTTTTATCAAATCACAAAGTACATGTGGAAATATTATTTTGTGATAGATGCCTTCTGTCAGTAACAATTCTCCATTCAGCGTGAATTCACAGGGTTTGATAGGGCACAATTATTGGCCACTAACCCTAAAAAAAGTTATTTTTTTCTTTCACCTACCTTCAAAGAACAATAATAATATATCAAAAACAAGAGACTGACAGTGTTGTTTTAGCACCACTTGTTTATAAATAAATTTATTCCTTGTAATCCTGTAGCAATGACGGGACCAACTGGAAAGAAGATGATAGGATTTGGAAATTCACCTTCACAACCAGCAAGTAAGTAGACCAGAACCCTGGTAACTTGAACTCTAAAGGGAAATGAAAAACAATTTGGGTTAGTGGCACTTTCAGTTATTGGGGTGTTTTGAATATCCAATTTGCCTTGTTAATAATTGATAGTTTAATAATCATGAGAAGTTGTAGTTAACATTGCTAAAGAGTACTCAATACACACTTGTGTAGAGCGGTGTATAGAATTAAATCTGCCTGATGAGTGCGTAAGCACGAAACTCAGAGTTGCAGTGAATCATGTGTGTTTTCATTTAGTAACCCAATTCTAATTGATAGTTTACCAATTTTTCAGCACTCCAGAGCCAGACTAGTAAACTCTAGTGGGGGATCTAAATGCAATGCAAGCAAACATGCAGCAAGTTCTGTTAAAATGATTAACATCATTGTCTGATATCAGAGCTTGTATATTTACAGTACAAGATGGTTTCATTGCCTAGAGCACATGATATTAAATCATTCTGTACATAAACTACATACACTCAGTGACAATCATTCATATTTCAAGTGATATAAGTAGGTTACGTCTGCATATAACTCAAGTGGCCCATCAGGCCACATCTTATCCTGGTCTCTGTATCATGAAGTGACTAGGGGTAATTGGACAGGTAAAAACAATCAAGAGTGAAAATCAAACATGAAAGACCATGTTTGACCTCATTTCCAAACACAGAGAAGAGAGTTGGAAATACAACATGCAGCAGAGCATTTTTGACGAACTTTGAGGTGTTTGGAACTGTGGTCAAACACTGCCTTTAGTATTGATATATCTTCTCAATGGAATTTAACTAAACTAAGAAGAAAGTGGAGAAAGAAAATAGTTAAAATGCGCTTACTAAGATCAGATATCTTAACATTGTCACATTCATAATTTCCTTTGTTTAAAACTGCTGCCACATTAATAAGTCTGTGAATTGCAGTTTATGATATTGTGTCTTTTAATCACATACATCCAATCAGTTTTTCTTTTGTCTTTTATTGCTTTCTAGAGAATAAAACATGGTTAGACTCTGTAAAAAACCTAGCAGAACATTTTCCAGATACGTCTAGCCGTTTGATGTCAAAAAGTGAGAAAGAACGTGTGCCAACAACTGGTGGATCAGGCATAACATTTGTTAACTACTCAGAGTTTTCAAATGTTAATTCAGGTATCTGTTTATCAATTCAGGCATTCATTAATAATTCAGTGATGTCACTACTGGCTTTGTTCTAGCATGACATTTGATATCAAAAGTTGGAGGCATTTCTTAATTGTGTGGTTCTAGAAAATATATTCAAGGCAGAGGTTCACTGTTAATTCTGAGAATGAAGGGAATCTCAAAGGCCAGAAATTTTAAAGGAAAGTGTGAAGCTAGCAGTGCTCAAATTGGCTGAGGGGGTTGAGGTAGGGGAGTTATACAGCTGTTATGGCAAAGGTTGTCCGACAAAAGCATGTGCGACAATTTTGAAAGGCATTATTAGTTGATGGTGGTTTTGAAGCTGTTTCCCTTTCCTTCTTGCTGAAACTCCGATCCTAAATCAAGCAACAGTAAACTATCACCATCAGTCAACATTATGGCATATGCTTCATTTCTGGAACAACCTTTGTCAAAACAGCTGTATACAGGTACAGCAGATACATTCTTGTTACGATTCCTATTTGTAATAACCACTCACAAAGGTAGTTGGAATCCAAGTCATAACAGCTTTCACACTTACAAGTGAAGTCAATCCCTCGAGCACATGGAATTTCATGTACACGATTGGCTAACATAAGTCACGTGATATAAAGCGATTGCATGACATAGTAACGTTACAATTCTGAAGCAACATATTATCCTAAGATGATCACTTCTTGTATGCTTGTTTTGATGAATTAGAAAATTAATGATTATATTTCCCATACTGGATAGGGAAGTTTATTGTTTTGAGAAAGACTAACAAGACAGTGTTTTCTATGTAAATTTCTTCACAGCTTTTAAGACATTTCTGGATGGTGAAGACTCTTATCAGTAAGACATAACTTTTTTGTCAACCAGTATTTGCTAAATAAGTATCTTCAAGATAGTAATAGTTTAGGGTTGTATTTGTCTTGCTCATGAAAAGCAGGTTCTAGAAAAGAATTTTTGTGTGTGTGAGTGTTTCTGTTATAACTTCTGGAGCTGATAAGAGAAACTTCACACCTTACCAGTAACAATTGTTTTATGACATCAAGTCTTTCTTTAATTGCCTTACCCTAAAAAGGTGATTTATGAAGTCAGCCAAAAACAGTATTATAGATGTTTGTAAATGTCTTTGAAGGTCAGCAGAGGACCTAGAATCAGGTGAACCAGAAAACACATTGTCAGTAGAGGGTCATCTTGTTGACAACATCACATCTGAAGGGGGAATACGTGCTGTACCTTCTAAGGAAGCGTTAAACCAGTTCACAAAACGGTAAAAGAAAGTCTCATATTCATTGAATCATTGTGTTCTCAAATTTACGTCACATCCGGGCCTCAGCCCATGCCCCATTGGCCCTCGTCCCCAAGATGGCGGCATTTTGACCTACTTTGACGAGCCATGGAAAATCAAGGATTTAGCCAAATCAAAAAAAATTGCAGCAAATTACTCCAAACATTAAGCTGTGTAATTTTAGTGAAAAATTTTGGTGTTAGGTGCACTTAATGGCTTATCCATACTATTCTTTTTACTCACTGTTGGCAGTTTTCAAATTGACAAATTTATTTAGGTAGGAATATTGCATTCCCCCTGAATAGGAAATAGACTGCTTGCAATGTGGTCTTAAAAATGGGAAAGGTGTAGGGACAAGAGAGACAAGAAGAGATTGGGACAGGACACAAGGACACCTTGTCTCAACCTCTTCTCATTTATTCACATTTTCTTCCATAATTTTTGCCCTCACAAGGATACAACTTTTATCAGACCCTGAGAGAACAAGCAGATTGTAAGCAGTCAAGTTTCCATGATTACGATTATTAACCACCTCATAACATTAAAGTTTCTCCCAAGAATGTAATACACTGATTCTACATTGACCAGGGCTAAACGCAAAACATTAGGCCAATAATTCAATGAGCCTGCATAGCAGCCATTTTCATTTCCTTTTCCAGGCGGAGAGATCAAATAATTGAGCAAACAAGCGGGCAAACGAAGGGGGGTGCCTTGGGTGTCCATTTGCTTGCAGTGTTGTTCCCTAAGCATGTTTCTTTGGAAATACATGCTACGCAGGCTGTAATTCACTACATAAACTTCCAGGTTGAAGAGTACAGTGAAAGATGGGGTGATCATCTCAAGTGATTCTTAAATACTGGTTTTATGGAAATGACTGTCTGTATTTTTGGTGGGAGCAGGTATAAGATGCTTTAACAATGAGGTGGTCAAGGCCTTCCCCCTCCATAACCAACGAGCAATCAACCTGTCTCCATGCATTACAGGCCTATGATGTTTAGTGTGTATATAAGTAATTGGGGATTCAACATTCTACATGCAACTTGCATTCATTTAGATTTTTCCCTCAAAAAGGTGCTCCTCCTTGAATATTGATAAAGTTTTGGAGGCACTAAACGACAGATTGTTGGAACCAGTAACACATGTACAATTGGTAGGTAAATGTGTATGTAACTATAGGTGATTGCTTGAGACTGAACTTGTAAAATTCAGGAAAAATATCGCACTATTTTCTGGCATTGCCTGCATTTCACAGATATGAATGCAGTTTGCAAATTGTCCACCCTCGAGTGATTGAAATTTGTTATTATGCAGCAAATTGTTTAAATAGACATAAAATAAATATATACACTTGGGGCGGCTTTTTAAGCTTAGCCTCCATTCTAGACTTTCAGCACTACACTGATGAAGCCCAGAAGGCCGAAACAGTACTGTCTGCAGTTAGTTAGTTATATACCGGTATATATCTTATCAGACATTTTGTTGTGTAGTATTGCCAAGTATTAACAAGTTGTGCCGTATTTTGATGAACCTGTAGGGCAAGTTAAAATACAAACAACGATTAAAAATTGTCAGCGATGCATGTACTACACAACTGTCGAAATGTCTTATAAGAGATTTATTATTCAACACGCCAAATTGTTTTTTTTTTCATAACTTCAATCTAATTCGTCAGTTACAGATTGCAAAAAAACCTGTCTAACCAGTCCTCATATATCATTTCTCAATATCATGTGATATTTGTACTCGTTTTGGGCATTATTTGTACTCTATGAAGTGCAGTTGGATAATAAGTGTGTATGATTATATTAAACAAGAGTTCTATACTAACTGTTTTAATTTGCTTGTTATGGTTTTCCATATCTTCGTACCAAACCCATTCCTTAAAGTTCTGTCCTATTGTTAAACAAGTCCTTTTCATTTTTTCCCAGAAATCCTTACATGTTTTGGAGCATCTCTTAAAAAGTGACATTCCTGGTGTGGCCTCTAAAATGTCTCACCAGTGCACAAATCTTCAAGAGATAACAAAAACAGAAAGTGGTAATGTGCTTTCTAAAGCTAAAAAGGTGAGTTGGAAAATCCAGTCGTCATTCACATTTTTATGGACAGTGACAAGTTCCTTTCAAGACCATGTTCTTGCTGTCCATAAACTTTAAACTAAAATTTCAATTGAGGAACACTTTCTTTAGGAATTTCAGTTCTTAGTGAAAAGCCTCGCTGGCTCTGCGTTAATGGTCAATTATTGGTTGAGATTCCTGCCCTCATTTGAGTGGTCACACACTAGTGAGTTATCCACAGACTAGAAAGTTTTGGTAATTTAAAGTTTGACTCTTATAGAGAGTACTGAACTTTTGAGTCCTATGCAGAGACTCAAAACCACATTAAAGTTTTATGTCTTTTCATGAATGAAGCCTTTCGATCCTAGAGGACCATAGCTGCCGGAGCTTATCCCCGGTTTCTGTAGCATGAAGCGGCTAGGAGTATTTCTACTCCCCCTGGACAGGATGCTAATCCATCGCAGGTCATTCCCCCGCAATTTGTTAGGTTTTCCCCAACAATTTACCGGTACCCATTTATACACCTGGGTGGAGAGAGGCACTGTGAAAGTTAAGTGTCTTGCCCAAGAACACAACACAATGTCCCCGGCCAGGGCTCGAACCCGGACCACTCGCTCTGGGGACGAGCTCACTAACCATGAGGCCACGGCGCCTCCCACATGTCTTTTCATAGACACCTAAAATTTAGGTTATTTTGTTTTCCAGATCACCTTATTAATTAACGCAAAAGTGGAGAAAGAGAAAGCCCAAAAAGGTTCGCGCCTTACATTTTATTTTATTTCCATAAAACATTGCCCTTGTTTTGGCATAGGGGGTTTGGGTCATGCTCACCCAGAAATGTTTGAAATTTAGATGGCCGGAAATGCAATTTTCTGCGTTTTCAGGGCAGCATTCGAGTCTAAAGAAAATTAAGACTACATTACCATTATTCTATGTTTACCATTTGACAAGCTGTGCAAAATGTAATCTGGGAAAGAACAGAATAATGATCAACTGACTTGAAAGTACAATACAATGAACAGTAGCTTATGAAACTATTTGGTTTTCATTTCAGATGTTCACACAACAAGCGTGGTGGACAGCGAGGACCTTTTGAATATTCAAAATGTAAGAGACCCCATTTGTTTGTTTGACTATCCTTGCCTATTATTGCAATGTCGCAACTTACAGTATGATAAGTTCCACCAGAAAATAGCAAAGAAAATTTACAAATAAGTTTACACATAGATAAGTAACTTGAAATGTCCTCATAGAAACTGATGAACAGTGTTAAGTACGGCATCACCTTACTTTCCTTTCTTTGTTGCGATGCGCGCAAATTCTACTCACTTAATAATTCCTTGCCAATTATTTGTTATACCTTTGGCAGGTGGATGATACTGAAAATTCCTTTGCACAAAAGTTTGCCGTGGATGATACTCCAACTCTATTTTCTGGAATGAGTTTACACTCGGTAAGACATACAACTTGGTTACTAACAACAAAAGTACATTAATACACAGTCGCACCCTCTAGTCTCCTTAGTTCAGTGGTAGAGCTTTTGTTATCTGACAAGGTCATAGTGTAGACTCCTGTTTGAAGAGCGCAGAAATTTATTATAGTTTTTCCTAGGAACTTCAGTGTCGCCTATTGAGTGGTTTTTTTCTTGTTCCCACTGGTTTTTGAAGTATACGCTTATAGTCATATTTTCTTAGTCCCGATTTTCGACTTCTCTTTGCCCTGTGCAAGGAGGAATCATAAAGATAGAGACTCCTAGAGAGGATGAAGACTCTTATCTTGACTATCTATTGAACCAAGTTTCAGAAAGTATCATCGTTTGTGTCTGCTAAGTTATAACAACAACAACAACAACAACAACTTTGATTTCACCCCAGATTTAATGATAGGGGTGCTTGCTGCCAGAAAGAACCTTAGAGTCAAGAATGCAAGGCAGCCAGTTAAAAGAAAAGATGTTTTACATGTTTAGCCAATAGGTCAGTGACTCAAAACAAGCGAACAAAGGCACAATGAAAACAATATTATCTTATAACGTTTTTGTTTCCACTTTGCAGCACACACGGGGGACTACAACAACATCACAACCGTTTGTTTCCCATGCAACTGTTTTGGAGCAAAGGCCTTCAGAGAAAGCATTTGATGTTTTTCATGGACTTGGTCTTTCCGGTAGAAATCACACGCCAAAAAATGAAAATGAGAGCAGTTCAAGACAAACGTTACACAGTTTGAAATCAGAGTTAGATGATTTGTTCTCAGTTACTACAGAAAATGCAGGACCTACTTTCGCCAGTCAAGGTCAAGAACCCGTCAAGGATAGCGTGACAGATCTGTTTGATCCCTTGTGTAACAACAGTGCCAGTTCTTTTGGAACACATGTCACGCAGCCTTGCGTGACATTAACTGTTGGACCGGGAAAGGAACGTTTTTCGAATTCAAAGACGAACAATGAAACAGGCCCACAGTTAATAACTTGCGGAAACAGTTTGATTTCTCCTCAAGGCAATGTCTTACCTCCAGTTAGTTCTGCAAATGAAAATAGTGTCAGCTCAGGGCTAGATGGCTTATGTGCTCTCGGTGATTTGGACAACTTGTCTCACAACAGAACTTCGCAACCTCAGGTTGCGCTGCCAAATACTGGTCTACCAATGGCAAATCGGTATTCCTCGAATTCTCCGAACAATTCTCATCCAGCATTGCAACTTTCTGTTTTAAGTGGCTCTTCCACGATTCCTTTGAGACTTCCAAAACAGCCGAGTCAAAGAACGGATTTTAGTTTTGTAGGGAAATCTGGTAAGGCAGATGCGTTCAGTTTTGTCCAAGATGAAATGAAGGCGAGAAAGTAAAAAATTTAGCAGAGCTCGTTATAATATATTTTTAAGTCGTTATGTACAATGTAACGTTGGAATATTACTTTGTCAAGTGCAAAAACCCTAAAATTGAACCAAAGACTACCAAACCAAGCTTGGTCAATAAAGATTTATATATATTCTTGGATAGCCAATCATATTGCAAGGTTCAGTTCTTCTGGATACCGTTTGAAACAGTAGAAAACTAAGAAGATAAAATTGCTTATGGCTGGAAAAGGTTTTAAACCTTTTCCAACACTCTTACTTCAAAGATCTACGAAGGAAAACAATAAAGAGAAGACCTGTCAAGAAGATGATTACAATTTGTTCACTAGTTTTGTAGTATTTATTTGGTGCTATCATAACTCCTGAGGCACGGAATCCCTTCCAGATTCTTCTTTCTGTTGCTAGCCACCAAAATTCGTCGATGGGACTTTCCATCACAAACCTTTTACGGCATTATTTACCGGATTGGAGGAGGCACCCTCGAAAATTTTGTCCGAACTGGGCTTAACGTGGGAAAAACATAGCGTTTACCTATAGCTTCCCAAAATGAATGTGGTATGTACATTTCATTCAATCGCCTTACTTCGCAGATACATGAAAGAATGCGACATCACGACACGGATACTTCCCCCCCCCCCCCCCCCCCCCCCCAAGAGAGCCACTTTAAATCCTCCCACTCCACCCCCCCCCTACCCACCCTCGGATGATTTTATTTCATTATTTTTTTCAAACCGCCCTTCTTCCCGAAAAAAGAAAAAGAGAGGCACACCCCACCCGGGATATCCCCCGCCCCCCCCCCCCTCAGTAAGGCGTCTTGTTAATCATAGCTTCACTCTCGTCACCAGTGTCCCTGGCGATGTAATGCGTCATTAAGTTTCTTTCTATCTTTATTACGTAAATGGGGTAATTTTTCTTTTAGGTTTCTACGGTTATCTGTTGAACGAATGTTTTTGGGGTGCAAAAGTTTGAATGCGAGAGTGATAAGAGTGCGGGGAGTCACGGAAGGGGATCGCGCCTACTCGAATCCAAGCCTCTCTCCCGAGGGATTTACCCCTAAAACACTTTTATTTCCTTTGTCAATGAGTATATAACGCTATTGTAATAAGATGTGTTATTAAAACCGCTTCTACGTCTGAGACAGTGATTTACCTGAAAAACGTTATCCATACTTTGAAGTAGGACGTGGTCATTTCTATGTAGACGTTGTACGCGAACATTGGTTACCGAGCTTGCACTGTTAAGAACTTGGTCTTAGGGTTTTGGCAACACAGATCTTATTGATTTATATGGTTTTAGAGAAAACCTCTGGCACCCAGAGTAGACTTCTAAAGGAAGGCGCTTAAAATATTATAGAATGCAAAACAATCGTTTTTTCTTCCCTATTCGGTAGCAGAGCGCGCGACCATTACACGCCCATAGGGCGTATGAGGCGAAAAAACGACTGTCGGCCTCTATCATACAATCTCGTTCTGACCGGGGGTTCGAATAATGTCGCTAAAACATTTTAAATTTGATACTTTGAATGCCTTATTTTCCAGAGAACCTTTTCATTTTAAAAACTAAAACGCCATTTCTCTGTCTACAGCAATTGTGGCACGGTGCAGAAACAATAAAGTTACCTAAACTGTCTGCAGTCTGCGATTTGGCGAGTTGGAACCTCTGCTTAGCTGAAAAATCTGGCTTTTACCTAAGCCCCATCTCTTCATTTGAGAAGCGATTCCTCATATCATATCCTCAATTTTTCGCTAGCGATATCAACTTCGTCTATCTTCTCGTGAGAATAATGTTTTTACTATGGAATGGATACGGCGTCTATATCTGACGAGGTGTGACTGACATTTGATGAAAGGTTGCGTCAAAATTAACCAATGTGAATTTTCCAATGTTGGGAAAAACGGGTAAATTGCAATGGATAGCGTCTCTCGCCGTTTCTACACTCGCTCCAGACCTTTCTTTTTCGCTACCACGCGCTTCACTATGTGTCTTCACAATCGTTGTTTGGGCGTTTTTTGAAGCTCCATTAGGGGTTCTTAGTATCCCACATCTCGTAAAATCTTTGGTATCACAGCTAATGCGACCCAAGAGTTTACTTTTTTGGCGGAGAAAAGAAAATCAACAAAACAAAAGAAAAATAAATAAAAATCCATGTTTCTACGAGATCCCGCCATGCACTGCGCCAAGCAGGTGCGCCTGACTGATAGTGGTCGAGGGAGGTACAAAATGTCTGCCGGCCGATTCAAGCAGTTTGAACCCCTGAGTTTGAACAGTACTGTTCCGATTCTAATCGGTCCTCGTCGCGCGCTTCATACTTGATATTTGATGCTGTGTCTAGACGATTTTCAAGCACCGTTTTTCAATTTAAAAATGTTCTTCAGGAGCGTGTGCAGCCTGGCTTTTCTCGTTTCCATGAGAGATAGCACTTCGTAGGAAGAATGCTAACACAGTTGTTTACAACCGACAGCCTTGATAGGCCATTTATTCAAGGACTGTTTAGAAGGCTACATCCGGGAGGTACTATTGTAAAATGGATATTATCGACGTTTGTAAAACCTGATTCAGTTGACACTATTTTTCCACAAGAAGCTTATATACTCTCGACCTTGAGCTATATATACATGTAGCTTAATTGTAGAAGACGCTGTGAACTGCATTGCGTGTTATTTCAATGGAAAATATGTTCGGTCTATAATGCGTCGGTTTGCCCTCCACCTTCATTTACAAATCTGATTGTTGACGTCGTGTGTATATGGTAGGTATATGGGGATTTGTGCCAATTGCTTTGAGGAAAGTTCTTATTTAATCCGTAAATACTACTTTAATCGCGATTTCTGCTGATTTAAGACACGGGCACGTTTTTTTTAACAAGAATCAAAATACAGGTACTGTGGCGTTATAGCCTTTTATCGTATGTTTACACTTGTTTGCCATTTTTCTGTGACAATTTTCTTTTTTAGTCTTACATTTAATAAATATTGCATAATAAGTATTTTTGATTTTTTAGATAAATACATGTAATAAAATAAAATGTTCATATATATATTTATGAATGGTGAGACTCATAAGCTTCTTGGCTGTCATAAATTCTCCATGGAAAATGAGAAACTTAACTTTTTTAACAACACTTGATCTTGTGTGATATCCAAATTGCAAGTCTTGTCATATAATGATATGGGTGATGACTTGCATTTTTAATCACATTTATAACAACAGATAGCATTCAGAAAGTGTCGAAACACTATTTGAAGATAAAATATAATTTAAAGCGGGTATGCTTAATCTGTTTGTTTTAAGTGCGCAATACAAGCATCTTCGCAATTCTCAAATTTCAGTTACACCAGACATGTTATCATGATTGTGTTCAGAGAAGATTACATGTCATTATATTGCCTATTTTTTATTGTTTCCATTCAAAATTGCTGGTAAAATATAATAATGATTGTTATTTTTCATTTTAATTGATATAGATACATGTAATCATATGGATGTGATTGCAATTAAGGATTTATACTACAAATGATATTGGAAAGTTTCCCAGAATTGAAATCTGAGTTTGTAGCAGAGTTCAGTTAAAAGAGTTTTCAAATATCACAAGCTAATGGAGTAAATCCTTATTGTATGCAGTTACTCATTAAAGTAATTTTTCTTCCGTTAGTTTTGTAGCAACTTTTCAGTATGAATTTGCTCTGCAGAGTAAGTTAAAAATTAATGATAAATGTGCTTGTTCTTGGCCTGTCATTTTGAGAGTGAAGTAATTGTTTGAGTCATATAACAACCAGTCAAACCTAATGCCTCTTTGAAATGATGCAGTGCAATTAATGTTCCAATTCAACTAAGTTGCCAAGTTTCACTTTCATTTTGATGAGTTCCAGTTTTGTATAAACAGAAATAATACCACCTCAGTGCCAAAGAGTGAAAAATTGATCAACCATGGCACTGACTGTTTATCAACATGCTACATGCTTCAAAATTCAAATTTGGAATGCAAGTTGTACCTAGCCATTTAATTTTTGTTGCAAATTTCTTGGAGTCTAGTGATAACCAATAGGTAAATTACTTTCAAGCTCTGACATAGAAATGGTATAATTTATAATTATATGAAAAAATGAAAGCCAGAGTTAATCGAAATGAAACTGAAGCTTGTAAAAAAAACCTCTAGGGAGCTTGGGGAAATTAAATTAAATTTGAAAACTGTCAATCAGTTTTCAAACAATGTGCAGAGACTGTGACATAAATTTGCATTGAAAACAAAGTAATTTGCACATCACCTTATAACTGTGTCATAGAATTGACTCTTTGGTTGATATTTCTTCTTTGTTAGTGAAAACTGCACCTTAGTAAAGCTAACTGCCAGACTTAATCAAAACATACCATGACAAGTGTCATCGACTCTACACCTCGCAAGTCCAGAAAGAAGCTTCCTGACATCCCCCCAGAGGAGCTTGCACTGCATGGAAAAACAGGATCGTTTGAAGCTGGCAGTAAACAGCATGATCTTCCTCCTGAAGTGCAAGCCCAGTTTATAAGGCATGTGCACAAAAGGTCACGCTCGTTGACAGGTTTGGACACTTTTGAGTTTTCAAAGAAGCAACAGGTTGAGGCCGAGAAAGAAAATGTGGAACCAAGAGCACATCAACAAAATGTGACAGCACCACAGATTGAACAGTTGAATGGAATGGAAGTAGAAAATGAAGTTTTTGCAAGATCCTTACCTTCAACTCCAGGTATGCTTCTTAGGGAATGAGAGGGTTCTGAAAATAATGGTTCATTGTTTGTGGAGATGGCCAGTGCAGAAAATGATGTAATAATAGTTGGCAAGAATCTTATTTCAGGGCATGGTGCCCATGAATTCATTTTGCTCCTAAGAGGAACCAAACTCTTAAAAAAAAATTAATTAATTAATGCTTAGAAAAAAAAATATTATACCATTTGAAAATCCTCAATCATAACCTCACCGTACATGTAGCTTTTATTGTTTATTAACTATGTGTCTGGAGAAAGCTTAGCTTAGGGATACCCCTGCCCTAATAGAGGACACCTTGCTAAAAATATGAATAAATCCTCAAATAAATGATGCAGTGGAAGCAAATGAGCAGGCGAGAAAGGATGTTGACAAATTTGTGTACCAGGGAACTACAGTTTGCAAGGAAGGTGGAGGTGTACAAGACATCCATGACAGTGCAGTCCAAGCCCAAGGGGTATGATGAGATTGAGGAAGATCTGGTCAGGAGCACTAACAGCATCAGCTGATGAACCAAACTCAGGCTATATAAGACTCTGGTTAAACCAGTCTTGATGTATGGTTGCAAGACATGGAAGATGAACAAACGGGACAAAATAAGATCGATGCCAAAACAGATGCCTTAGACAAATACTTAAAGTGCCTATGAAGTAAAAAATAATTGCTGTTTATTTGAAAGGCTTTTCAAAGTAAAGAAGAATGATGTTTCCCTTCTTGGAATATCTTTTTTCGTTCTAGAGAAATTTACGTTTTTGTATTATGCAAATGAGGAAAGTGATGATGTCATAGGTGGTTCCATTTGAACAGTAAAACACCGATTCAAGAATATCTCTAGAAATATTGGAGCAGTGTTCTTCAAACTTGGCACCAAAAATGTGCATCACAAAAGAAACAGAAAGACACCGTCTGTGTTGTTGCCATGGCAACACTTTTGGCTCCAGTCTCTTTCTGTGAAAAACCAAGTATGCCAATTTGCAACCCTTCGAAAAGGAACAGAGGGTCTTGGTCGGAACACACATGATTCCCATATTGACTTAACTCTCCCCATTAGATTGTTGGGAGTGGATGATCCTTGGTTAAGATAAAATCTGGTAATGTTAGTTTTAATTAAAACAGGACCAGCAGCATAACTGTTGTCATGGCAATGGCACAATGGGTGTCATTTTGTTTCTTTTGTGATGTACATTTCTGGTGCCAAG
>Ga0126337_10000849_pt1 | contig 16987 bp, 13 predicted proteins | sample DipCmetagenome_FD_92527 | JGI IMG/M metagenome (GOLD analysis project Ga0126337, IMG submission 92527) | Coral microbial communities from La Bocana,Puerto Morelos, Mexico - Diploria C A metagenome | ecosystem: Host-associated > Invertebrates > Cnidaria > Coral | place: La Bocana,Puerto Morelos... | reverse complement strand
GGTTAAAAATTTGTTAAAAATAAGCTTTCGGCTGCCAAACTACAGCCTTTAAAGGCTGTAGTTTGGCAGCCGAAAGCTTATTTTTAACAAATTTTTAACCAGAGAACGCCTCTAAAACTTTTAGATTTTAATAATACTCATTACCTGTTTGCTTGAAAATGAAGTGTCATCATGAGGAGAATATCAGTATTGATTTGAGTTTGTCTACATACCTGTTCAGGTTCCATTCTTTGAGCTATTCTTGTTCTTACAAAGTCTACCACTTCTTGATTGGATAAAACATCCCAGATACCTGTACACAGGAGAAATGTACTTCTTAAAATATGGGGTTTCGTAATAAAAGGCACTGGGAAAAATGACCTGCCCTGAGAACGAATTGACCATCTAAGGAAAAGTGACTCACAGGATTCAGCTTCTTTAATTTAAATATCTCTACTAAAATGTATTACAATTACTGTCTGTCTAGTCTCTGCCACATTACCACTACTTGAAAAAGATCTTCACTGCTTGATTAATCAATGATCTCTACTTTTGTGCAATCCCACTGTCTCACAGGACAATGCACGAGTTGACCATAATACAAATCATTAGCTAATAATAACAAAATAATAATGATGATGATGATGATAAGAATTAACTTTTTATTTATTCTCACTACCCTGGAATAACCTAGGAGAATGTTCCTCTTTGTCTTTATTGTACAGACTTCGCTGTGGATATCCTCTCAGTTTGACCCTTGCATTTGCTTTATAACAAGTATCACTGTTATAGGACTCACCGTCACAGGCTAATATTATAAACTCATGATCTGGAGTAATATCTTTTGTTATAACATCAGGCATAGCTAAAGAATATAAACAATGCATGCTTATAAATTACACATATAAAATGCAGTAACATGTTTTGTTAATAAAATGTTCAATGTACAAGGGTTAAAACATCAGTTCTTAGATGATAGTTGAATCATCTTGGTCTTCTGTGAGTTGTTATTGGTCCTGTATTGCAGATCAAATAAATTGTAGATACCAAACAATTATCTCAGATGCCTGGGTGAATGTCAGGGAAGATAACCCATGAAAATACTGCTGGACCTGTTCTTTAGCAATTGATGTTGATACCTGTAACGATCTGTTCCTCTGCAGACTTCTTATCGTTCTTTTTGAAGCAGAAATCTCCAAGTGCCCGAGATAAGGCTAAGTTGCCTAAAGAAAACAATACATATAAATGAACTGTCATTATATTAAACATTATGCAAGCCAAGTGGCAAATGAAGGATAGCACAAGACCAGTCTGGGTAATTGTAACTCATCCTGGATAGGGACACTAAGTTTACCACTGGTTAACCCCCCTAACAGCTAAACTTTGTCAGGGCTATGCTACCAGTTTATCAGTGTCCAATTGTAACACTTAAGTGAAGAGGCAAAGGTACATGTAATTGTAAACTACCTTGCCCAAGAAGACAATGTTCATGATGTCTCATATCAGGGTTAAAAGCCCGACTGCTTAGTCCAATATCCAAGGCGCTCACTATTATACCCATGCATCTCATGCTATTTCAAGAAACACATGTAATTAATTATGAGCTGTCATTTAATGTTCTAGTACATACCATTTACTCTGTTAAACTCTACCCAGCCACCAGCAGCAATGATTCTTCTTGTTTCATCTTAAAGAAACAGGAAAAACTGTTAGTGATTTTTACCATCTTAAGCCTTCGCTGCTAAGGTGAGCAAAGTACACTGTAACGTCATTTTAAACTTCTATCATACAGTGACATCAGTGTCAAATAACGTTACAATTCTCAGTTTCTTAAAGCTACTTAGCATAAATCTGCTCCAATGTCTGCATTCATCAGCTGCACATCAAAGCAAAGGTTTGATTCTGAATGTTCAGTTATGTTTTCAAAGCATAAAAATCATTTACAGAACTGATATTTGGAAGCTGAAAAACTTTCTTGTCAGTTTCAAAATTTCATGATTTCCTCCAACCTTAAAGAAATATTACACCCTAACAAACATCTCTGCTATAGAAGTATAGGAATATTAAAAGTGCTAACAAAAGTACTACAGAATTCAGTACTACCATCATTGCTGGGTTTATGATCATAGGACAACTGTTCTACTGCTCCTTTCTTTGATGCAATTGCTCTTGAGTCACCAACATTTCCCTGATAAAAACAAAACAAAGAGACAGTGCATGCTTTACACAGCATAAAAACCACTACTGGTTTAAAGACAGTCTTTTCCTCAACCTAAGTGCACATCACTAAGTGCTAGAGACATACATGTTGTGGGTCAAAATGAAATTCAGGTTAAAATGATTTTAATCTAGTTTGATTCGCAATTTCCTTTATCTTCCAACTCTTATTATTCATGATCCATGAATAATTAGAAGTAAGAGACAAACAAATTTGATTTTAACTTGAATTTCATTTTGACCTACAACATACATATAAATTACAGTAAGGACCCTGGGTATATAAGATAATTAAATAAGTACTATAAATGTTAATTGAGTACAAATGAGATCCTTACACAATGAATTTTGTTATTTTTGAGAATTATTACTATCGCAGTTGTCCCTGCCATTTCGTCTTTCATCTGTTCATCTGAAATTACCAAGGAAAATAAATTCACTGTTTAGTGTTATTGACCAAGTTTTTCAACATAAATAAATGTGCTTTGATTAAAGGTGAAACTCTGCATTTAAAAATTCTATAACTTTTATTTGTGGACAGTATCGTGGCAACAATTTAGCTCCAAACATCCTATTACTGGTAACTATGTCAAGAAAGGAGTCTGCTTCCTAAGGGAAAGGTACAAAGAAAAGTAATTCCTAGCCCGACACCTATTTTTATTAGGCCGGGTAGGCCCTCCAAAATTTTTTACTAGCAAAATCCACTAGCCCTGGTCTATCAAATACCACAGTGACTTGTTTGGAATAAGACCTCTGATTGAGTGACCATGAGTTTTGTCTCTCCCATCCCCACTGCCAGCTGCCTACCTAATATTGGTGCATACTTATGCATCTAGCCTCAGTACATAAATGGTCAGATGATGCTATCAATCAGGCTCCAGTTGTTAAAAGGGTGAATAATGCTATCCACCACATAAAATCACTATCCAATAGGGAATGGTTGGCAAAACAAGCTAGAGTATCCATCAGGCACAGGTTGTTCAAAACATAGATAATGCTATCCACCAGAAAAATCATTATCCAGCAGATACCATGGTTTGTTTTGTCAACAATTATCCACTCGAGAGTGATTTATACAGTTGATAGAGTTATCCAGCCTTTCTACAAAGATAGTCATATTTAATGTTCACTATCCATCAAGTAGATCAGGTTGTTTTGCCAACATTTATCTATTGGATAGCAATTTATATGGTAGATGGTGCTAATCCGCTGTTTGAAAAACTGGGGCCAGGTAATTACTACCTAATGGGTAGTGCAGTTGGTTTTGTTAACACTTATCCACCAATGTGATTTATTTAAATTAACACAGGAGCACTTAATCTTCCTGGTACAATGTATTTTGAAAGATAACACTCACAACTTAGAATTTAAAATGGGAACAAAGCTTTTTTTAATGCTGGCAAGTGATTTTTTTTCTGCACCATGGGCTATCATTTTATTGGAGTTGTAAATTGCTGAATAATTTTCACATGCACATACCTTTCTGCATGTCTACATCACATGACAAGAACCCTCCTTTTATTGCTTCTGATATGTTTCCCTTTGCTGAGAACAAAAGACAGTGAAAGGACCTCTAAGTTGGGTGACATGTAATAAGGAGTCAGAACTAAATATAAGCAGAAAAAGTATTACATAAAGCATAAGGATTATCTGCCTTACCCCAAGCAGGATGACTGGTGATCTTTGTGTGGACACATTTGCCACAATACTGTGCTACCCTTGCACCTTAAAGATACAGAGAGAACATCTTACAAACTTTATCTTTCATTTCTGTTGGTGAATGACAAAGACCAAGGAGCCACAAAGTGTTGGGTACACAAGAACGTCTTAAAATGGGGTTAATATTAATCACTGTTCCAGATATTGTCTGTTGTACTAGTCATCACTACTGCAAGTGTCAGTACAAGAATATTGATAAGATCAATACATCTATTGCAGTTATGTAGCACTTACCTCCATGACCATCATAAACTGCGAAAAAAGCAGTCCCTTTGTCTTCTTTGAGAGACAAAATCTCAGTATGTGAATCTTCCATGTCTGAACAATAAGTTAAGAACTCATACAAGTTTTATTGCAACAGCAATTCATTAATAAAAGAACTCACACAATTGGCTCTGGGGGAAAGAGATCCTTAGTGGGCAGTTACTTACATTTATAAGGAATGTGAGCTTAAGTGCAGGTCAACTTTAAGCCTCACCTGCCAGGCACTGGTCATAACATGTACGAAAACAACAGCAACAGAACATTGACTATCTATAAGTGTTGCCTTTTTAAAGGGAACCTCCACTATTTTAACAAGTATGGCCTACAATGTTTAAAATGTACTTATTAGAAGATCTGAAATAAAAACAATGTCTCTCCTAGCGAAATAATTTTTTTATTGGCTTCCAAAGATTGGCCCTATAGCCCGTTTAAAATTCCCGCGGCCGCCATCTTGAATGGCGCGCAATGCACTACGGGCTGATGACGTATCGTGGTTGCTTCGTACAGTCAAAATACCGCAATATGTAGCCTGGTTGCAGCAAAGGTTTATTGAAACTTATACTCGTATCTTTTCTGGTTTTTGCTTGGTTGCTGCAACCAAAGGCTACACATTGCGGCATTTCAACACAAGCACAAAAAGCAAAACTGACTGTGAATTTTCTCATGTTTCCTTTGCTGAAATTCCATAAAATTTGGCAGACTGGTAGCAAATATTTTATTTGGAAGGTACTTGTTTTTCACAAAAAATCCATACAACCAGTTTTTTGCCGTGGTAAAAAAACATATATTTGCAAGATCAACAAAAACTTCATTTAAGAATCTTACCCATCAAGTTTGCAACGCGCGCCCCCCTTGGTTCATCCGCCATTTTCAGGGCCCCCGATATTCAGAGGCTTGTAGTCAGTGAAAGAAATCTTCTTCCATCCGATCCTCAACTTGTCACAAGACCGATATTTTACGTCCACGTTTGAGTCAATATATCAGACTTTAAGTTCATCAGTTTATTTGGAATCTTTCCACCTCAGGAGAACCATAAATTAGAATAGTCTGTGACTTGTCCATCGAGAGGTCGTCCTCGCCGCACGGAAGCCATAAAGAGCTATTCACAACGTAAAATGCCAGTAAACAACATCTTCACGCTTATTTTCATATTTTTGTCCCTTGAAGGCAAATACTGGAGACCTAAAAACATAGCTTGCAATATAAACGAGCCAAAACAATGCATAAACACAGGGCAAATACAGAGGTGTCAAACCCCATGAAGCAACATGCAGATAACAGCAGAAATTATGTAGACCTATGGCCTATAGACTTTGCCATAACACGATTTAACGGCTCAATTCCACTTAGAATTCCTCCATACGACACAACACAAAGTGGCCTTCATAAACATGAGTGAAGCAACAAAAAAAGGTCAAGTGACTGAACAGAGAACGGCAAATATACAAATATCAACCCCATTCTTACATGTTGTTTTACAGTTGCACGCCCTACGATAACTCATTCTCATTAGTTTTAGTTAGAAATTGAAATGCAAAGAAACGAGCAAACAGAAGCATACACTTCAATATGAACAAAAAGTTGAAGTTTCTTCCAACGTGATTGACAACACTGCGAGCTTCAGAGACATCCTCTTCACCTCTAGCAGCGGCTCTACTTTCATGGCTTCTAACAACAACCAGTGAACAGTAAGCATTTAACAAATAGGTTTCCGTATCAATGTGTCCTTTGCTTACATTGTACATCTTCCCCAGTGATATCTAAAGCTTATTCACTGCCGTACGATTGCATTAGTTACATGGATTTTCCCTCGCGGCAAAATAACAACCTGATGCCGAAATATGGCACGAAATGTTGGGGTTGTCCGGATGAAAACAATAATAAAAGTGCATGTTGCAAACTGGGTGGGTCAGATTCTTTAACAAACCTTAATTTTTTGTGTTTAAAATTTGTATTTGCAACTCATGGCTCAGCGAATGTGCAAAACATCAGAAGTCCTGCTATGCAGATGACAATGTAGTTGGTTATAGATGGAAAATTTTCTTTACAGTAGAGAAAGTGTGACATGGTGCTAACTTTGCATCAATAAACCTGTGCATAATAATCAGCAAACATACTGTTCAATAATTGAACAGTTTGTTTGTTCAGTATTGTAAAAAGTTCTACTTGGTATTTTTAAGAACAAAGACATACTTATGTCACTAAATACTGTATTACTTTGTTTTTTATATGCAACACACACAAATATATTTTGGATCTTGTTCTACAAACTGCAGCCTTAACAAAGGATACTTATCCTCCATCCTTGCATACAAGAAGAGCCAACTTTGTACAACTTGTTTGAACAGGATGATGTCTCTTTTGTGGTCACTGGCTCCGAGAGAGTCTGCCCCATCCTGCAAGAGGAAAACACTGCATCTGTTCCAGGAACCACTGCCTTCTTCACTAAAGAATTTGTATCCTAAATTGCACAAATTTTTCTTGCAGACATGAAATAATTGGCTCTGGGGTTGAGAATGAAATCATCAAACCTGATTTCAAAAGATATACATTCAAAAGATATACCATTTTTTTTAATGTTGTGTACTAAAATAACACTCTGATATACACAGCACTCTCAGGACATGAAATTACTAGGAACATTTCACAGTGATCACTCCTTACTCCCTTCAACAGTTATGCAGATTTTACATATCTTGGAAAGGCAGCCATATCTTACAAAATGTGTTTATATCCAAATATATTTTAGTTACACCAAAGTTCTTTCATGGCAAGAATGCATTGCTTTGCAAGAGGGTGATGTTTTTAAACCACTATCACCTGAATCAGTTGGACTGAAGAACAAACAGAAGGTAAAATATGGATTTATTTATTATTAACCCGATTTTAGGCAACATAATAAAAATTTCATGTATTCCAGCCGAAATGTTTCTCATTACAACACAGTCCTGACTTTTTAAACTGCATATTTCACTTTCTAAGAACTCTATTTTTTAAACAAAAGAGTCAGCCTAATTATATTTTATTTGTCATACTTTATTAACACATTCAAGCTAATTTACTAGAAGGTTCAAACCTCAAGAAAAAAATATATTTGCCACTGCAGGAATGGACAATATGCAAAAGTAAGCTTTTTCTCACATTTTCTTAGACAAAAGATATACATCAAGAAGCTTTACTGGTGTCCAAGCAATTAAAATTGCAATGGGCGAATTTTAATTTTTCTAGGGTTATAATGATTGCTTTAACTTGAACACACAGTGCAACAATAATAATTAAAAGAAAATGTTATCAAGAACAGACCCATAAGGAGGACGTTACTTTACTCTGCAGAAATTCTCACAGAACAATCAGAAGCACAGTTAAAACAATAATAATTTGATATTTGTGCGTAGCAAGAAGACCTTTCATGAGGTAGAAACAGACTACTGATAAACTATTGACAGACAGCATTGTTTTCACTTTTATCTAATTTTATGACTTGTCTTCATTGTACATGATAAAACCAGCACTCATCATTTATCCATTCTCCAAGTGGGAGAATTGGGCCGTAAAAAAAAACCAGCACTCACCACAAGAATATCCCGTGTTTAGAAGAAGACAACAATTTGATATTACCTCACAATTGATACAACAGGATGCAAAACCATCATTTGCTACTACGAAAACATCCGTTCGGATGACAACAAGAATGCTGTATGAATCTAATCTAACGTAACAAAGTGAAACATGGGAAAAACGTCGACATGTCCGCGTCTAGCAACGGTGTATGTAAAGCTCACCACCAAGACCTGACGAGGGGCTTGTGAAGGCTGACCATAAAATAATGCAGCTTTTAGCAAACCATTGAAGAGCATATACATTAATTCAAAAGCCGAGCTTATCCGTGAATCAGGAAACATTTTCTCTCGTTTTTAGCTTGAGCACACGGAGCTCGTATAAACCACAAACAGAGAGCTTACTTGTAAATAACACTCTTAGAATTGAACTGGGACGAGAATCACAATTAAGCTTGCTTGACAACTAAGGAAATGATACCATTAACAAGCAAAGTAAGCTTAATTTCAGCTCCTACAGTATTCAACTTATAACTGCTTATAAACACATAAACGAAACGAATTACGTCCACGGACAACAAATATAGCTAACAGTTTCTAAACACCCTGCGCCACTGACTCACCTTGAATTTGATAAGAAGCAATTTACAGCAAACAGCTGGCTCACAAACACTTGGCGTTATTAATATCTAGGACAGCACTCAGGGTTGGCAAAGATCAGAGTCAAATCTCCAGTGTTTCATGTAAACAGACACATCGCAAATTTCTGCCTCATCGACATCTTGAAACTCGACTCAGGTCACGTGTGAAGGAGATGCGTATTGCCTAGAGGGGGTGTAAATTATTTAGCATCGACAAGAAGAAAGAGCTGCAGATAAACTGCACTTTGTATCGATCGTCGTATCGATCGACTTTGAAAGGACGGCCGGATGTGAATGATCGGTTTTGCTACACGCGCAACTACACGTGGTTGTCAGCCTTTTTGTCTCCTAAGAAAAAATATTCCGGTGCAGGTTATATAAAGTTCGACCCCCCTCCCCCTGGTTACAAACCAGTTCCCCCACCCCAATTTTTCAAACGTTCCGAGTAAGTCCTGAATGAAAGAAAGATACTATCCTCCCTTAAGAATGACACTTGCGTTCTATTTTTTTTTAACTTAACGAAATTGTTATTGTGTCTACTAATGATTCAAAGACGAGAAGATTCCGAACTTTTCAACTTCCTCTCTTATACAATGGCTCGACCCCACAGGGGCACAACTCCCAAGTTAAACAACTTCTCTTGTAATACGCGCAAAGTTAAAGGGTAGAATGTTTCAGTGTGAGAAAACAAAGTTAAATAATTTATTGTATGGGAAAGCTGGGCATGAGATGATTTTAATTTGACGTGAAAGAGATTTAGCTGGAAAGACTACCCCCCGGAAACTGGCAATCCTCTGACAGAAAACTCTACACAGAACTCAGTTCTCCCCAATGTAATTCATTCTCCTTTTTGGCGTCAGTCAATTTAATGACAAAGTTGTTATATTTAACTCTTGTTTGCTTATATTGAATAAGGTAAGGAAATAATGGAAGTTACAGATAAACAAAATACTAAAGGGTTATGTTACATCACGCTAACCTCACATGTACAGATACCTCCTCGACGACAGTTTGGTAAAAGCTACGTCAGTCCTAAAACTAAACTTCAGAAATCACGAGTTGTTAGTCATTTCACTGGAGGCCTGACGTTACCCACTACATTGCTGTATCAGTAATTTTACTGTACCAAACTGCACAAAAGTTTTCAGTTATCTATCAAGCCCGGGTTGTTCAGAAGGTGGATAACGCTATCCAGCGGATAACGTGGTGTATTTTGGTAACACTTTTCAACTGGATAGCGATTTATAATGGAAATCCGGTGGATAGCGTTGTCCAGCCTTCAACTGACACCAGGTTGATAGGTTTGCTGATGCCTTCGTGAAACTGATGAGTACAATTTACTCCCTAGAAACGTATGAAACGGAAATGGCACATGATCGCAGATTTCTTCCCTAAGAATTCTTGAAGTATTGTGGACCTCAGACTTCAACCGATTTTAAAACAGAAAATTTCAAAGAGAAGTGAACACGGTTCTGACTGTTAGTGGCATTGGAACATTTCTTTATAGAGGACTTCGCTGAAAATTCTCCCCGTAAGCCTCTTTTAACAACGTTACGTCTTTAATTTTAAGAACGGTTTTAGTTGGAGAGCAACCGGTGGAGATTTCGGCGTTGAATTAGTGAAAGTATCAGACCAGTTTTGTGCGATCAAAACGCGACAAAACAGAGAGAAAAGTTAAAGAAAAAACCACACACACAAACAAACTGAACGACCGCTTTTAACAAGCCAACAAAGGACACGCTAGAAAGTTATTCTGGTTGCTTTAATAAACAACTGATGTAGTGAGGGGAAGAATTTCTTTATAGATCTTGATGATATGAGTGTTGTGTGCTGTTGGATTTCAACTTTTAGTACAAACACTGTTTGGTTGTTGTTTTATTGAACTCCTTTCATATCGAAAAAACTTATAAATAATAACTAGTCCTTTACAAAAAGTCTGTTGTTTATCTGCACTACTCTAAGCAATAGAATGTGAATCTGGTCACAGATTAGAATCGTTAATTTTAAAGAGCATTGAGTATTGGGCGTTGGCGAAAATATCTGCAATTAGCTAAAAGTATTGGTGAAAAAATACGAGGAAAGGAAAATAGACAATCTTGCACTACAAAACAACAAAAAAAAATGTTAATCTATACAAGAAAGCCCAGTTTGCAACCAAATAAAATTGGTGTTACCTGTTCTAAAGAAAGCTAGATTTCAATTTCCAAATTTAATGCGACATTTTACAGTAACATTATAACAGAGTCGAATACGTTTGACAACTGTAAAATATTTGTTGTCATAAACATATTATAACAACTTCGTTTCGCAAGTCCAATGCCGTTTATATCAAGTAGCGAGTGAGGGCACCCGCATCCTCTTGCCCAGGCCCTCGTTCAATCGCCCGCGATTCCTCGTTGGAAGGAGCATAGTTAGTCCCCTCTACTAACTATGGAAGGAGTAAAGAGCAAACTGAAAACGCTCTGCACTAATTAAAAAATATATAAATTATATTCACACTACTGTTTTAAGATAAAAGAAAAATGACTTCACCTGAATAGCTTCTTTAAGACGAACTGTCTAGAAAAAGGTTATCTTTCCATTCGACCAAAAATTCCCGAAAGGTAGCGCGAATGGTGAGGAAACTGGAAACTGTTTAATTTCCAAAAGATAAACAATTCAAATTCGCCAAATTCCGGGGGGGAATTATGAAAAATTTTCATCTTGTTTGGAAATTTTGCGTAGAAAAATTCTGTTCTTGTTTCAGGTACAGTCGACCGGAGCAAAATGTTGTTCCATTCCTCATTAAACTTTTCCGGAGAGTCAAACACGAATTTTTGGTCGAAGAAGGGCCCGTTGTCAACAGGGTGATCTGTACAAGCCCTGAAGCGACATGTGTGTTTAGTTTACTGCACCTCTTTTGAGTCAATTATGTCCTTAATAAACCCAAGACAAATATTGAGATCTATAAACGAAAGAGTTCACAACCTATTATTAGAATCCAGATTTTACAGACTAATTTAACATTGACAGAAAAAAGATTAAGTATCCTTTCCTCGCAAAGTAGAAAAAGTGTTCGCGGTGAAATTTACTCCCACCTTATCGAGTAAATAACGCATTTTTCGAGTCTGCTGAAACGTCACTGCAAGCAGCAAAGCTCAGATTGCAAGACGTAGCACGCAGTTTAGACTGGGTGGATAAAGGACTACAAGGCCCTTTTCACCTTCGTTTTCCTCTTTTGTTACCACCTGGCGGCCGTTGAAGTTGAAACTTGGGTTGAGCGCTAAATGCCGACGTCCCTGCGCCAAAAGTGCTCCCGCCAAGTCCCGTGCTAGAGGAACCCAACGCCCCTCCCGTGGAGGCCCCCAAAGAAGGGGTCCCAAATCCAGTTGTTAAGCCTGTAGTGGTACCGAGTCCAGTTGTCCCTAAAGTGCCGGTGTTTAGGAGTGATCCGAATGCACCGGTCCCAGGTAGATTTGTACCGCCTAGGCCTGTAGTGGTACCAAATGGATTACCAAGAGAACTTGTTCCAGTGGCACCCAAAGTACCTGTTAAACCGGTAGGGTTTGTTTGAAGTCCGCTAAGACCAAACGCCTGATGGGCTAATAGAAACATATCAGTTACAATTAGGGGAAAGAACAATACCATTTAATATGTAAAATGGCACTTATATAGGACACAAAACTCAAAGGGTTAAATTGTCATAAATAGCTGAACTGGTTGAAAATAAGCGTCGTTCTCTATGCCTAAACTCACAAATCATACCAAATGTCAAACGTACCTCTCCTCACACAGGAGTCTGAGTACCAGTCAATTTGAAATGGCAAACTAGCAACTTTTTTAGGCCAAGGGGAGTGTGTGAATGGCTGTTATGTATGGATGAACATTCATGCATAACGTAATACATGTTAGTGCACAAATAACTGAATGAGACCAAAAAAGCCCAGGGTTTATTTGCAGATGACCAAGGTTTAGCATTACCAAATCTGGAGCAACTACAGAATGCAGGGCCACTTTGGACCACCCGTTTTACGTGTGTCAAAACCTTTTGAAGAACGAAGTGGAACACAATAGGCACTATTGTTATTCAATGAGATGTAAATAAGTGGCCCTGTATTCTGTAGTTTAGTCCTTGTATTAACATCTGTAGACCTGGCTGCCTGCCCTATCACTCTCTAGTTACCTCAGGAAGCCAGTCCCCTAACTCTATTAATATGTCACTTTGAAAAATATTTCTGTCAATAAAAAGCTTGTTGTCGTTGTTGTAAATTTAATGCATTTAACTTTTTGCTCGCACTTTTTGCATATCATTTTAGCTTGACAGACTGTCTTCATCATACCTGCAATGTTACCAGTGGCTGGCATGGTGGAAGTCGAGTTGTTTGACGACATTCGGAAGGGACTGGGACCAAGACTAAAGTCTCCACCTAAGAGATTTATAATACATTCATTGTATAAAGTAAATGAGCTGGCAGAATATTCTGTTACATTACAAGTAATTAATTTGTTTAAACAAATAGGCGTTTTCACTCACAGTTAGTCCCATTAGACTGCTTTCAAACAGACTGTAGTTATGTATATACTAGTGGTGACCTAACATGGGGTATGTGTGTTCATATCCTGGCAGGTGCAAAGCTTTCGTTTGGAACTTCAGTGGCCTAACGTTCTTTCTAGGGCTAGTGGTCTGGTTGGGGGATGTTAATATAATTTATCATTCGACTGAATGTGCCCCAGCTAAAACTAGAGAATATCTGAGCAAGATTCCACAATAATTTTCAAAATTGCACCTGTTGCGAAAAATATTTGAAGGACAATAAACACAATAGCCTCCATTTGGCATGAAAATAATGCTCGGAGGTTTGTCCTTACTATTATTCATTCCCCAAAGCTCACAGTTTTTGTAGAGTTTTGCTCTTGGAAAACTGTAGAGCAAAAAATGTCCGTGGACAAAAATTGAAGCACATTTTTGCACCAAATGGAGGTTCTTGTTTAGATATTCATAATCGCTCAGTCTCAGCTATCCTCATAAACAATAATTATATAGTTACTGGATTATGTAAATGCAACTTAAAATTAAAGCAACAACAAGATGGCAGAGTGTGCCGAGACTTACTGCTCTTAGATAAGTCCTTTGAACTGCTTGAAAAAATGTCTGTGCTGTCCTTGAAATATGCTCTTCTGTAGTTAAGGTAGTGCTCTTTTTGTACCTAGTATAACAAGAAATACATATACCACATGTTAGTCAAGTAGTCATGGAAACAAGGTTACTATGGAAACAAAGGAGATCTATCAGGATATCCAATACTCAATGCTAATTGTGGTACTCTCCATATCAAGCCTTTGAACAAATATCCTCACCTTAACAGCTTCATGGATTTCGTGTAGTTGAGCTGCCAGTGCGATGAATGTTTCATGTACCTTGTGCATTACATCAGAGAGATCTGAGTAAATAAAATGAAGCAAAGGGCATAGAAAGATAAAAAAACCCTGAAAACCTGTATCACAATACCTATGAAAGAAAAGTTTTATCTTACATTATACTATAGATAGTACCCTGTACTCTGATTGGTCCAAAACCCAGTCTTATAAGAGTGTAAAACGTAGAAAAGCATGTCTTATATACAAGGCTAAAAAAGTTAAAATTGTAAAACTAAAAAGTATAAACCAAACAATTTCAGCTGTTTGCCATCATCAACATTTTCGGCTGTTTGCCATCAACCCTGCTGATGGCAAACAGGCAAAAACATTTGGTTTATACTTTTAAGTTTTACAATTTTTAACTTTTTTAGCCTTGTATATAAGACACATTTTATAGAACGAACATTATGAACATAGAAAAGCATGTTTTATTGTTTTTCACTACTACGATATATCATAAAGCAAATAAAGGCTAAGCCGTGTATTACACTGTGATAATTAAACACCCCAGACATTTGAGAACACTCAAGAAATGTAGAAAACACTTGCCTGCGGTTCATGTTTTCTACATTTCCTCTGTGTTCTCAAATGCTTGTTGTGTTTTATCACAGCATAATACACGGATTAGGCTTCTTTATTTGTTAATTACAGGAAATGAGGTTTTGCATCCATGGACAAAAATCAGATATATACTGGTACTATGAAGTTATAATCAAGCAATACAGAAAATGAGTGATAGGAATGGCATTAATTTCATTTAAAATAAGCAGACACCTTGTGGAGTTAATGTTTGCCCTTGTGACAGTGATGCAAGATGGCTTTCCATGATCTCAATCTGTTTTCTGTACATCAGCATCCTCTCTTCAAAGGACTCCACTAAACGTTGAAAATACTCCTGTGGCACTACATTCTCGTGTTGCAGGGGTGGAGGAATATCATTGGTTCTTTGAGCAATTTCCGCATTCTTTAGTTCCTAAAGTATCAATAAGACATTTAGAATATTGTCTAAGGAAGAAGAAAGTGAAAGCCTATTTTTTAATTGAGAGCCCAATAAGAAAGATTTGGCTTGCCTTGGGATCATAACCAAGAACCTATTGAAACAGTTTCCTGTCTGCACTGACCAAACTTAGTTAGTCCATATTTTTTGTTGCCATTTTTAAAGAACTTGATTTTGCCAGAAAAAAGTGCTTTGGTAAATGGTCTGAATGGCACATCTTACAGTCTTTCTTGTAAAGCCGTGAACATGAAGAAAATTTCTGGAATGTTTATTATTGTTTCAATCAGATGCAATCAGATGCAAGATGAAACCACGAAAGATAACCAGTAACCGCAACGTGGATCAGTCACAAACTGACAAAAACAACAAGCTGGCTTTTTCTTACATGACAAATCTTCAGTTTGATTGTTTTTAAATACTGAAATTGATGTTTTTCTATTTCAGGTTATGTACAAACAAAGAATAGATATGAATAATATATTACAAAGCAATGTTGAATCAAACAGCAGGTCTGGGAGCAGGAAAATTGAATTCTGCTCTCAATTTCTCTTCGGTGTCGACTGTATTGTGAATTATATGGGTAATATTATTATTTCTGGGATTTAGCTTTGTTACTGTTTGAAAAAAGTAAAATGCACAAGCGTCACACAGTTTTGCTTTACCTTCCTTCTGTGCTGGAACACATAACATAACACCTGGCATAACATTAAAATTCTCCAACTCAATATGTCACGCAAGCCATCGGCCTGGAAAAATTTGGTGCTGCACAACAATTCTCAAATTCCATAAACTGGTTTCTTTGCTTTGCAGATTTTGTATCCTTAAGAAATATGAAGATTTTAATTTTTCTTTTAATTTCAGAGAGCTGCTGTCAAAGCAAAGAGTCACCATGGCTCCAAACTGAAACAAAGCTTCAGTTTGAGTTGACATGATTCGCCTGTGAAGTACTCTCCACTGTTTGCATAAACATCCCTTTTATCAATCCTTTGGTTCTCCCTGAAAATATGCTATTTTTTTCCCGTAATAAGTCAACACTGGCCACTTGATTCCATTGGTTCAAAAACTGAATTCAGAAGAGAACTAAAAGCGAGTGTTAATTGTCAAAGTTTACAATGGTTCAAGTGTGCCTTATTTTTGGGTGAGGGTTTCTCAGCTACAAAAATACAATTAAGGATCGAATAAACCGCTAACTATAGTCAACTAATATGACCTTTTGAACTACATGTGAAAAAAAACACCACGCAGCATCACTTCTTATTGGCTCATTCATCTGCAATCAGAAGCCCTGTCTAGCCATGTCTGATGGCTTTGATCCTGTCTTCTCAATTTAACATTGCTTTACTGTAATATATTGTTCAAATCTAATCTTTACTTATCAAAAAGCTGATCAGAAATAAAAAAATTCAGTATTTTAAGATTTGTCATGGAAGAAAAAGCCAGCTCGCTGTTTCATGTCAAGTTGTGACTAGTCCATGTTAGGGTTTGGTGGTTAACTTTTGCAGTTTTATCTTGCGTCTGATTGGTCATAAACCAATAAACATTCCAGAAATTTTCAATGGTGTTCACAGTTTTACAGGAAAGACTGTAAATGAATTGCTAACGTGCCTGAACTCATAGCACTGACTTCTATAGAATTGAGTCAGCAAGGCAGTATGGCAGCAGGATAAACAAGGGTTATGAAACAGTCTTAATTATCTCATAGATATCTAAAATGCAACCAGGTTAATGGTGCAATGAGAAATTTCTTTTACCTATTCAAATGTAAACAGTATAAAACAGACAGTACTGGACAATGGTGTTTGATTTATACAATTTAAGGAACCTGTAGTTTTTACCTGAGATACGTCTATTTTAAGGTTTTCCACAGCACATCCATCTCTCTGAATACTGTTGGACACCAGAGCTAAAGCCTGTTAAAAGATGGGAGCATTTCAAGTATTATTAATGAATTACCATGGTCAACAACAATAACAACATTGCCCTTTTGTCACCAGTCTCTTGCTACATGTTGGAAAGATACCTGGTACATTATCTCATACATGCACCATATATCTTTTAGGGTGTCTACAAAACGAAGATCGAAGATCGAAGATCGAAGACCGAAGACCGAAGACCGAAGATCGAAGACCGAAGACCGAAAAACGAAGAGCTCATATAATTTTAGGCCTTTCAAATTCAAGGCAGTTATAATCATCGATAATCAGGCTTAAGTACTT
>Ga0126337_10000848_pt1 | contig 16999 bp, 16 predicted proteins | sample DipCmetagenome_FD_92527 | JGI IMG/M metagenome (GOLD analysis project Ga0126337, IMG submission 92527) | Coral microbial communities from La Bocana,Puerto Morelos, Mexico - Diploria C A metagenome | ecosystem: Host-associated > Invertebrates > Cnidaria > Coral | place: La Bocana,Puerto Morelos... | reverse complement strand
CGAACAAACAAACAAACAAACAAACAAACAAACACGCAAGCAAGCAAGCCAGCAAGCAAACAAACAAACGAAGACAAATGCCCACACATCCAGAGTTCTTTCCACTCACCATCGCGACAGACTTGTTGTAGCATTTGTGCAGCAGCATATTATATATATTATAGAATTATATGTAGAGTATATGTTTATTTATGATGTACATATATGAATCATAACATATTATACTGATATACTGCATGTCCATTGAATTATTTTTGTTTTCCTACTGTTTGACCTGCGATCATTTCGTTTTGCCCCCCCCCATTTATCTAGCAGCTATATACTGCACATCAAACTGCTAAAGAACGACTTTGCTTGCCATCGGAGGTATCAGTCCCGTGCACTTGTTTTAAAGAAGTCGATGGCGGCTTCAATGCTTGTACACTTGGCATGGTAATATTCTGATCATGAAATCAAAAGTCATAGGAGCTTCTCTATTTCAGGGTCTTCAGGCTGAGATTGAAGTGCATGTGCTGGACATACCCTCCCAATGAACTAATAGGAAGTGATCTGTCCAGGACGATCGGAAGATCAGCGTCCAGCATTGTGGGATAGGAACTCCTGAGCCTCTTAGATTCACCTCTGAAACAATCTCGGTATTACATGATCAATTCAGCATGGAAACTGTTTATCAGCTTGTAAGTTTCCAAACTTATGTACTAGAACCGACTTTTGGTGTTTAACCTTAAACTTAGCTTTAGATTTAATTTGTGCATAGTATGCTAGTATGTCCCCAGTCTTTTAAAGCAGCGCGTCCAGCTGAGTTTGCCAACCCTCTGGCCATGCTCGGAAGGCTTTTGGAATACGTGAAGCTCCCTAGATACTTCACTCACTGCTACCTGCAGCAGACCATGAGGTGTGCCTGTTGTGCAGAGATTTGTCCCAACAAGTGTACATAAAGTGTTGAGACGATTTTTGGGAAAGAGCGATCCATCCAATTGAGAAAGACGTTTCCGGTCAATATGGATTTCGGTGTGTACTTCTGCCCAAGATGTTGCCATAGATAATGGATTGAGGACATCCAATCAATTGGTACCCTAGCCACTTGGTGGTGTCGCATGTTCACTATTAAATTATATCCTTTTTCAGAACAGGCTTGTAGAGCACCTCCTTTTCATTCTGGTGATTATACTTGTATCATTCGACTCAGAAACGGTGACCAGTTGAAACCTGCTTTTCAGTGGCCTTGCCAAGAGTAGAGTTTTCCACTGATTCCTTTAACCTGTAAAGATGCCATGTTTCATAAACCCCAAAATGTGAAGGGTCAAACACCAAAAGGAGGGGGAGTGGGTTCAAACATTCGCAGTGTTTTGAGGAAAAGACCCCTCACAACTGGACTTGCCCAGGCCTCACTGTTTTAGCAAAAGTTGGCCTACGCTATTCATCGGAGCCAAAGGGTCTCAAGTATCTCGACCGAGATTGTGTTTTTTTGGAAGAACTTCCCTGCAAGTGTAAAAAATTGGGATGTTAAGCACATCTAAGTGGGTTGAAGGTGTTTGACCATTCGGATAATTTGGAGACTGTGAGCATCAAGTCAAGTTGATTCTTTTTGTGCAGGGTAAGGAGGTAAACGATTTGCAGTCACCCTCCTCCAAGTATACAGTCCAATTTTAATGATTTTATTGTTCCTTAGTAGAAATTGGTTTGAAATGGTTTCAACAATTTTAAACATGTAGACACTTCATGACACTTCCCTAAACCCAAAGCATCAACAATTCAAGGCCAATTGAAATTGACATGCATCCTTTGGAAATTCGGAAGCACTGTTTTAGAGGTCTCTCTGAAGCCCATGTTAAAAGACAAGTCATTGTTTTCAACTCCATCCAGTTGGCACGTGCTTTTGAGTCGAGATAATCACATGATGTTTTCCATTGTGCTGTCTTCGACTTTCACTTTTTGTGGCAACAAATATCCCAAAGAGATGTAGCTTGGACTTGAAAAAGCTTGCTTTCAGGCTCGATTGCATGTAGATCAATGGCACAGCCACTTTTGGATGCATTTGGTTTCAGGTCCGGGTCTCCTAGGGTTTGAAGAACAGTCTTCCACTCTCACCAGTGTTTTTTCTTGTGGGGTACGAGCTGTGACCGTGCTATTGAAAGACTTGAGAGGTGAGCAGGATCATTTTAGCTGCTCACTATCATGTGACCAGTCCCGAACCACCGCAAGGGCTAGTTTATTTCACATAGATTTAGATCGGTGCAGATTTAAGTTGCTTCAAATTGGGGAAAGTATAATGAAACATGATGACAGTGTTGCATGTTTTGGAAGCCGATATGTGTCATATTGAATAGAGCCTCGTTCACATGGCTTTTGTACTGTTTGACCAAAGTAGAGCTGACCAGCGCTTGAAGTAGTGTTGCTATGATGTTTGTTCTGATTTCGGGATATTTGGGGATATGAATGGATATGATATGTGTGGCATTTTGAAAGATAACTGTCGTGTTGTGCTCTCACATGTCACTTCAGCGGCAAGAGTATTTGGTATTTCTCATGGCTCAGAGAAAAAAGTGGAAGACACAGCATTCGTGTGGAAAGCTGTTGACCAGTACTTGACTCCCGGAAGGTATGAAACTTTTTCAACAACTTCGCAGCCATAACCCCGATGAAACAATGAGGATCTCGGTTTGAAGCACGTGTTTGAAAGTTTGACAATGTACACTATGATACTATGTATCAAAACTTCTCAGGCATCCGTTCTCAATCTTTCGTTCAGTTCCCTTCTTATGCAACGAATTCAAAATGTCAAGTTTGGTCCCTCACCATCCGTTTTACTTCCTTTCCACGGAACTCGTGCAAACTAATTGAAGAGCGTCTTCAGTCCCTACCACGCACGAATTTTTGGACTCTGACATCATGCCGCGGGATCTTCGCGCATGGCGTGAGCAGCGCAAGCAGAAGCAATTGGAAGGCGAGCAGGTCCTATACCTTATGAACCAAGACATGGTGGCATCTACTGAAGGAGGTATCCAGATGAATTTAAAGATCAGGCCCAACAGAAATATATGTATACAATATTATGGAATCAACGGTACTGTTTTCATGACAATATTATAATTTTAATGATGCTACAAAATTTACTTGTATCCAAGCTGGCAATTGCGCTAATACGAATACGCATAACCTCCCAGTTTCCTTCGGCTTTTCAGGGATAGCAGCACACCCATGGGTGAATGATATGTCAGGATGCTGGAAGGTTATTGCTTCAATACCCTGAACAGCATTCCGCTAACTCTAAAACTTGGCATCGAAATTGAGAGTTCTTCTCCAGGATTTGTTTTGAGGCAGGGCTTTTTTTTCGAGGATATGGATTTTAAGTTTTTGTGGCACTACTTTTTTGCCATCATGTAGGATGATGTATAGAAGTCAAAGTGATTCTGAGTGGATGAAGTTGACCAAACTGGTCGAGAGGTCGGCTGAAGGATTGAACCAACCATGGTGAGTTCATTGAATCAACCAATCGAAACCTCAGTGATGTGTCACTGCCCGCTCCGATTGCTGGTGAAGGCAAGGAGAACTGGAAGTTGGAAACCTCAGGGACAACTTAGCGGCCAAGACATGGGGCTGACTGAGTAACATGTGCGTCGAGGGGTTTTTGTTGTACATTGTAGATGTCAGTGTCATGTTTGGATAGGATATCACATATTATCACAATCGATATTGTGAATACTGCAGGAATCATATGACATATGACATTTATGTGTGTGTGGACCATACTGAATAGATGTTTGGGTGTATGGATAGATACCTGAAAGCAACGTTTATGCATGTATCAAAATAAACTATGCCCCCAGGCAAACTTGGTACCTGGACAACACATTTCTTCAATTCCATAGATTGATCTTCAAACAATCTCTGGGTGATCTTGGTGTCGATCTGCTTTTATCCTGGCATAGCGTATGCTCAAGTAGAAAATGTCGAGAAGTTGATGTTTTCCTCAAATTCAACTGCCAAACTTTACTTTTCCCCCCTCGTTTTTTGGTGATGTGTATCATGTAAAAATATAGTGAGATTGAATGATAAGCATCTAAGAAGACATGTAACATAGAAACATGAGATATGGATCCCATATTGATGCTTTGTCTATTATAAATATCATCTATAGCTGTCTCTGTACCAAAATTCTTTGCTACATACATGCAAACACATACTGCATTCTCTAAGATGATACAGTACTAGACTTGTATGTCCATTGTTGAACGCATGTCTCTTTGCAGTGAATATCTCCCCTGTCGCTGTAGGGCACCAAAGAAATGGGCTCGGGCAGACAAGGCTGAGGTGGGCCAAGGGGCATGACAGGGCTTGGGATGGAAGGCAGGATTCCTACCAACAAAGATGTTCATTTAGACACGCTTCCATCCTTCCTGCCAGCTATTTCCTTCTGTCATGTCAATTTTGTTGGTTGATGCCTGTTCCAATGCTTGTATCGGAATTAGACTGTCGTCCTCTGAGTTACCAAATTATTTGACCAACATTGGCCGTAAAGTATAAAGTATCCGCCATTCGCGGGTAGCCGTGTGAAAGATGCATGAAGCCGATGAAGCATTGCGTTTTGCTACGGCACCGGATCGCCTCAATCCTCAGCCACAGGACTGGCGCAAGAAAGAACTGGAGTGCTAGGCCCAGATTTGTTACAACCGAGACTTTGCTATCATATTCATCTTCATTGCGCGTACTGTATAGACTTCCAAACGGTTACTCTTATGGTAGGAGAAATCAGCCCAACAGATTCCTGCTCTGTCATGTCGTGGACGTCAAAACCTTTCAAAGAGCCCCTGCAATTTCCTGAAGATGTCAATGATCGTGGCTCAGAATGGGCTTCGTTTGGTTCGTGGCTCCGAGGCGATTGAACTGCACCAAGTACCACTACTTGAAGTTCGTCGAAAGGCAGAAAGTGGTCTAGACACCCAGTCATTTGCATTCCATGGTAGGTTCTGCATTGCTAGCAGTGCTGCATTTGGATGTGGATGAATTTGATGACTTGCCCCCATATATATGCTGACGGGTTGCTTGCATGTTTGGGGTCATGAGATGAACAACTTTTGTGGGTGCTTTGTCAATGTAGGCAACACTTTCAGAAATCTGTTTGGCAGTAGTCTATTTTAATATTGCCCCAGAGTGTCAGAAGCAAGAAAGGCTCAGATGCTAAGAGTTTGGGAAGGCTCAGTTTACTTTCTTTATATCTTGCTCATGCTAAATGTTCCCAGACCTTTCCATAGACGTATTTGAACAACCACTTCGTTCCACTAGCTTTGGACCTTGCAAACACATTCTCAAAAAAGTTCAAAAGTCTTACAACAACCTAGAGATATCCCACAGTCGCGGTGTCTTGGTTGGTTGACCCTACCCTGAGAGTGATGGTCTACGAGGGCAAGACATGTACAGCCGATGGAGATGTTCTCCGCACTAGATGAAGCCTGAGAGCCCAAGATCTTTTATTAAAAGTTACTCGTACACTGGAAATGAAATTTTTCTATAACACATTCCAAACTGTAGCCCGATATAAAGCTTGAACCACAGCCGCGAAGTTAAAGAGTCCAAAGCTCATTAGTTTTTCTAAGCTGCAAGGTAGAAATTTGAGTCCGCAAAAAACTGAGGTTCATCATCGGATTTTTGAAACAAAATTCAGAATCCTCAGGTATGGTTACATAACTGCAACTGATTGTGACAGTTGCCTTCATTTTGTAGCCCTATTTCGAGAGGGAAGATCTTAATTTTGGTTAGCATGCATAAAGTTTGGATGGGTGGCAACTACTTGCGCCTATCATTTTGGTCCAGAGCAGGCTTTCAGCCTCGCATTGGACCCCCTCAGGGCAAGTTGGGTGACATCCACCGCAAGTAAAATCGTAATGGGTCTCTACCAAACTAACAGGTGTTTCTTACGAATCGCCCGACCTTTACCTGAAAATCGCAACCCAAGGAACGGCGCCTGAAGAGCTGCAAGAAGCAGCTCAACGCCGCTGTGGAAAAGGGACAAGAGGAGAGTTGGAGGGTCGAAGCAGTGGAGAAGGGTAAGCTGGGAAGATGAGGAAATAAAACCATCGATATGATTGTAAAACAATGACGTTTCTAGGCTGAACAAAATTCACAGTGCCAGTGACATTGGGCATCCTTCGCCCAACAGCCTCAACCGACTGTACTGTAGAAAGATTGTGTTTTGAATGCTTTTGATGTGAGGCATCCTCCCCAAATAACCTCAGGTTGGTAAGATATTAGAATATCATGTGCAGCTCCCTGAACATTGTAAATGCACTCAGATACTCGTCCATGGCAAGGGCACTGCTTTCCTTCAGGTTCGACTTTGTGTTGACGACCCAGAAACCCCTTCAGGGTTCTCCAATATTCAAGTTCAACGACTGTCAGGAGGAAGCTGAAACTCATCGTCAAGCGCTACGGCAGCACTTGGCAGATCACGAGTGCGCCAAACCATGGTCACGCTGACATGCCGCATGTGTATCATCAAAGGAACGGTACAAACAGACTCCTGTTTGGGTAAGGAAGACTTTGTCTTAGAGAGTTAATCTGCTTGTAGTATAATTTTTTGGGGAATTGAGAATCCCCTTGTTCATGGTTCTGAATTTTCATGACAGGTACATTCGGCACTATCCTAAACATTTGCCCTACAATGCGCTTTTCCCCGTGCCTTGGCACAAACTTTGGTTGTCCTGGTTCGCAGTCTTGATAGTGAAACTAGATTGGTTGTGTAGTAGTCAGAAGGTTGTGGTTGACATGCTGAAACAGAGAATTCCGAAAAAGGATCAAATTGTTTGTAGGGAATGCGATGCATGGCAATCGACATGCGACTTGGACTTTCACCAAGATGGCTGCCATCTCACAAACTACTAGTTCATATATGAGTTCTGAATGCATATTATCAATCGAGCCTATCACTATCGAATCTATGTCAGCTTCCTCAGATTAACTTGAGGTACCCCAAAATGGATGAGTGTTTACATTCGGAATACATGATTTGAGGGTGACATTGACTTGTGGTGACAGTAGAAACGTATCACCCCATTGGCTCCAGCTGCAGTCTAGATTGAGGTCTCAGATTCTCCTGGCTCACTGAAACGTCGAGAGGAGTCTTCTGAGTCTAAAAAACGGATGCAATGGTGACAGGAGGAAGCGTGAAGTTGACAATGGATTTTGATGTTCGTTTGTTTTGGAAAACATCAGATTGCAGACATGCGCTTAGACTTATACTTGAAAAAGTAAGAGGATGAGGTCATGGTGGGGTGGTCGATAAGCACTGATGCTAAATACATGAAGACCAAGATATTAACCTTTGAGAAAATGCCAGGCCACAAGAAATATATGCCATCCTCAATTACCAAGTTTTCAGGACGAGGGAATTGTTCGTTTCAAGAGCAATTCTGGGAAAAGAGTGATGATGTACCAATCAAGTACTGACTCACGATACTGAACATTTGTTTGGTTTACAACGCACCTATACGTACGCTCAACGCATGGAGTTCTTATGTTTGCATCTATCCTCCATGTTTACTGTACCTAGAAGCGCACACATCCAGACCATCAAGAATATGCGCTTCTAATGACATGAATAGAATTCCTATCAAAAGTGTGTTCATTTTGCAGGATGAAGGAATTGAGCATGGTTAGCATGGTTCTCTTAAGGAGATCCGAAAGATGATCCGAGAGCAGCTGGAGAAGGAAGGCCCGGCCATCTGTGAAACGAAACAGGTGGCCACTGACGCCGGAAACGCTGGCAATGATGTAAGTGAAAAAATTGGAGGAGACTGTAGCACTGACTGTAGTTTTCTCAGGAGATGCAATTTCACTGAAGCAAGTGTTGGAGGGGAGTAGCTTTTCAGACTCACCTTGAGACCTTCATGGTTGTTTACTGTAATCATTAAGCTGCCTAAAAAGTGTGACTGTTTCATGTGTACGGATAATGGTATGTATGGTTCAGGGATGCTTTCTTGACAGCCTTTGTAGGAGTGTGTCATAAATAAGCTGCTATTCGGTTACCTCACTTGAAACTGGTTAGGAAAGCTCCTTGTTGTAACAGTACATTCAGAAATTCAACATGACTTCTTGCCAGCACCGTGTCTTTGCAGGTGTTCCCTCCGCCCTCCCAGATGACTTCGACTCAGTGCAGGCTCAGAAGTTGGGAAGCTGGAAGAGCTTAGGGAGTTGGAGATGTGCTCCAAAAACAATCACCGCATCAATATGTGCAAGTATTGAATCCATGAATCCACTGGTTTATTTTGAAGACACTTTGGTAGTTTAGGATACTGCATGCTTGCACTTCCGTTACTAAGTTAAGGCACTGTTTTTACCTTTTCATTATCTTCAGGACTGCACGCAAGTTCCCGAGGCTGCTTAAAAACCGTGTGACCAGCAGCCAAATACAGTCGGGCAGAGCAATCATGCAGGAATTCTCCTGGTAGATATAGAATGTATCTACTTATGTCTTGCATCTGCATAAGTGACTAAAATACATACAGTGTACATGTGTCCTCCTCAGCCTACTTCGACAGCTATTTCCCTTTTCCTTCTAGTATATCAATCCGTCACCATGCCTTCGACACCAAGAAATCGTTTTGCTGGTGTTTTTTGGTCTGTTGTGAACCATTTTTTGGAATGCAGAACAGACAGTGAAGATACATCGAGATAGTGCCCAAGGATGCCACTGACCAGGATTGCCACATATTTGATGCCCACAATCCCGCAACCCATCGCAGAGGCTGCCTCTGCAACTGGAGGCCATGCGGCGAGCAACCCTTTTTTTGGGGAGGTTCCATTGCAAGTAAGTGACATAATTGACATAAACCCCGGTGTACACCTAGTCATGTGTAGTGAAGCAGAGAATTGGGATAAGTGGATGTACTCTGAGTTATACTTGCAAGACCTGTTGGAGGCATAGTATTGAAGACTTTGACTTAGATTGAGGCTTTGGAAGACTTTGGAGCAGATTCTACTAGTAATTTTAATTGGTTCATTGGTTTGGAAAGTTGGAGTCCAAGTCAGCAAAGCACTGGAAGCCCAGTCAGGTGCAAAGAAATCATCAAAAACCTCGACGGCTGAAGTTGTTAGGAGCTCAACCGGCAAGGAAGCGTCCGAAAAAGATGAATCGACTGCATTCTGATTGTTTTCCATTTAGTTGAATTTGTGGTTCAGTGTTTCAAAGCGGCGATAATGATAGAAAATCGAGATGAATATTGAAGATGAACAGGTTCAAGGAGTTTGAAATTAAAGCGACACATTTTTTTTCATGATCAAGTTTTTCAGACCACTTTCATTGGTATGAATTCAGCTCACCATTCCCATCATTGGAACATAGTTCACTCCTTCCTTGATGTTTTCCTTGGTTCCAGTGGGACCGTCGGAGCTTCTAAGGAACAGCCAAAGAAAGCAGGCTGGGAGATGTGCTATGTAAGTTACTAGGCAATGACTTTTGCATTCAAAAGGCAAAGCTTTCATTTCGGAACCGACTGACCCCATCAACTTCCATTTACCTTACCTCCATCCGCAAATCCGGTCAGGTGGAAAGAAGCGAAAGGCATACAATTGCAAACAACTTTGGTTAGTGTGATAGATGGTGCAATGGTGCGTGCTATTAATACGAGGGTGTTCACCAATACAGTATTTCCAAATACTGGTATACGTACCCTTTGGAAAGTACTGGGCGAGTTTTATCACGATTCTCAGACAGTACTAAGTACTGTCCTGTACCAGGAGGTTTGCCACTTGTCCGTTGTATAATTTTGTAGACACTATATCTCTATCCCAAGCTTTGGAATACTTAAAGATGAATCGCAGACAAAGCGGAACACAGTAGATACAAACGGCAAGACTAATGGAGATGGCACTCACACTGCCCCGGAAACAATTTGTGGCGAGGCATCGAAAAGTCAAGATGTGGCACCTGGAAAAGAAGGCCCGGGTTTGATAAGACTGCTGGATCATCATGGACAAACTCCATTTCGGCCGTTGTTCCTTGCCCCCTTGCTAGGTGAGGAGGAAGAGCTTCCTCCAGCACCTGCAAAGAAAGCCAAGGTGGCCCGAATTCATGTCTCTCAAATCTCAATGTTGAGCAAGTGGGATCTTGACCAGCAAAATTTTTAAAAGACAGTCAATTACATCAGTTTGATTGAAGAGCCGTACACTTGAAAGCGAGGTCAGTAAAAAACCGAAGGTGGTGGAAGAACAAGGTCGGATAGCAGGGTTTGCAGAAGCCAACCCATGTGGTGACAGGTCATTTTGGGAGTTTGTGCCATATTCAAGTGCAGGTTCTCCAACTATTGCATTGGAGAGTATTGGGGTCAAGAAATGAGCTATCAAAGTGACCACACTGCTACAGTCGATTTCTTTTCGCTGGTGTTGGTGTAACACGTGTTTTCCTCTGGAATCTCACTCATGATTGTTGCCAGGAGAGGAGGCGCCTCCTCCAGCAGCGCCCACAAAAACCAAAGTGACTTGAATCCGCAATCTGCAATGCATTTTGTGTTCTTGTTTTCAAACTGTTCGGGGTTCAGGGAATCGTGGTAGATATTGTTCTGATGTGTTCGGCTGAAATTATAGGTATCTTGTGACTGAGTGACCTGCAAGTTGTGTTCAGATTTCCATTTTGCTGAAATTTCAATTTTTGATTCATCAACCCGACTTACATAAAAAACCTGGCCGCTGAGTTGCCCTGTCTTGTCACATCACCGAGGCTCTTAAAAAGAAGCACAAGGCTGCCAAGAAAGAAGGTTGGGTCCCGGGTGCAGGGACTGCAGTTGCAATGTGCATCCGTGCATATTCATGCCTGCCCATCTACACCAGGCAGAAGTTCTCCAGCTTCTTATAGCTTCTCAACATGGTTACCTTTTTGATGTGTTTCCATAGGTTCAGCAAAATTTTAACCGGGGTATGACGGTATGACACAGTTTTCAAAATGATGTTGCTGGATTGTTTTTCTGTGGGTGTACTGAAAAGTGATATTTTGATATGTCCCCTGAAAAGATGCCATCCAAATGGGTCACATCTCCTGCCTCGGTGTTCCTGGCTCCTGTGTGGAAGGGGACGAGCTCCAACCGGGTCCCGTGGGAAAGGCCACGGGTGGGCAGTCGAGATGGCTATTTTCCAAAGTTAGACCCAAAAGGTTTGGTTAGGTCAACGTATCACTACAATCTCTTTTAGGGCTAGGGGATACCATGATTATAGGCTGAAACATCGGGAAAACTATCGAAGACAGGTTAAGTACTCTCACTTCGCGGGCCCCCTGGATCGCATAAGATCATCATCATCATCATCATCATCATCATCATCATCATCATCATCATCTTCATCATCATCATCATCATCATCATCATCATCAGCACCAGCATCAGCATCATCAGCATCAGCATCATCAGCATCAGCATCAGCATCAGCATCAGCATCATCATCATCATCATCATCATCATCATCATCATCATCATCATCATCAGCAACATCACCATCGCAATCGTAATCGCCATGATCATTGCCACCATCGTCGGAATCAGTGTTACTATCATCCTCGTCATCTCTACGTTTTCATCCTTGCATTTTGAGGCCAAAAGACCACCTGCATGCATCCCACCCCACAGCTTTCGTTCACCTCCTTGACTCTCAAGTATCAATTAATGTCACTTAGGTATTGAATGATTGACACCTGGCTGAATGCTTTGGAAGAGTAGAAACAGTCCCAACCATTTGTGGTCCCCTCCATCCTGGATTTCTAGCATGCAGGATGGGAGTTCACAAAGTCATTAGCATCCTTGAAGGGAAGTTTGTTCGATACGTGGAGATTCTTGGAAGTCCAATGCAAGGCGTTTTCACTGACTGATCGGACACTATATATCATGTAGCTCATAGCATGTTGCAGCTTTTCTCCCAACATATAGTATATAGAACACTTTCGTGCAAATGGCCAAAGGCTTGAAGGACTTCTTGGTTCAACACCTTTTTGTTTCAGCCATTCTGGTTCATTTGCTGAATTCCTGATTCAACCTCTGATCATGTCGATTGCATGGCAGATCCTACGGTAGCAGTATCACTAGCTGCTGGCGTGTACGTGTGTCTTCACAATGGATTGCTAGTAATGTACTTTTACTGACTTTATACTGATTTATACCCTGTCTACTATGGTTTGTCGTAGTCATGAACGCCACACCCATCGTCGTAGCAGCGGTGGCGGTGGTGGTTGACACCATCCCTGTGCAACAGGCTCCTAGCGGCAAGAAACTGAAGAAGCGGCCCAAAGGGAAGAGTGAATGAGTGAGAGAAATTCTTGGATCGGTATGGCCTCATGACTTAGAACGAAAACCAAAAACAACAGGATGCCCTCAAGGATCATTGCTCAGGAGCTCGAGAAAAAACCAGACACTGGTAAGGATCAACGAACTAATACACAAATAGTCTATGCATGGCCTGGTAGTTTTTCTTGGCAGACATGTGATACTTAACACGCAGCAAGCGACAGACCACCGAAATGCGTCGAAAAAAAGGGTGACTTCAGGGTTTCACGTGTGGTGTGTTATGTTGCCATTCAGAGGAGCTTTTCAACATGCCAGGGTTACAATCAGGGATAAGCCATTAGCAGAGCCACCATTGTTCTACGCTTTATGGTACAGTAGATTCACCGCAGGTAGTGTTTTTGAAGGTTTTGCACCCAACAATTTGGTGACAGCTCGGATTCAAATTCAAAGGAAATTTCCTGGTTCATGAGACTTATTATTCAAAATGATGGATGAACATGGAGTTTTGCCGTTCATTTTGCCACCAGTTGATGTCATCAATCATGACAGCCCATCGAAGCTGTGTCGTTTTTGTTGGGTAGCATGAAAGTAAAGTCAAGATGAAGCCTGTGCAAGATGAATTTGTCAACAGCACGCCAACTTCCAGACTTTCCTGGACAAAGACTTGTCTTGCTTGGCGGCACTTGAGGTCGAAAACGGTGGAGTATTTGGCATCCAGAGGACTGTTTGTGCATAATATGCTGTACACTGGGTTGTAATCTACCGCTGGAGGTAACCCCCCCCAAACTCAAAAGCAAACTTTGTATTATGGCACCGGGATGGAGGAGGGTGAGAAGAAAGAAAATGGTAAATGTATGAGGTAAAGTAGTTAGAAAGTAGATGGAATGTAGATGGATGTTATTTGATAAAAACAAAGTTTATATTATATATAAATCTAGAGGCTACAGCTATGGCAGAATCATACATTTACTGGTAGGATTTTGCAGCAAAATGTGATCCAGTCCCAAGCACTTTGTCCCGCGTGTGGCCTTGAATGCTTCGCATCAGGACGCTCATTTGCTGTGCCCAGAGGTATTGCGAAGCCGGCAATGTTTGACGTGCGAAAAATCTGATTGATGTTTCTCCCTCCTGCAGAGAGGGCGATAATTTGACAATTGTACTACACGTCAAAATAGTCAAGTGTTTTTAGAGAAGGCTAATATGGAAGAGATGATGTCTTGGCCCGGCAGAAGGCTTGATTCGAAGTCCTGCCTGTTTGATGCAGGATTCACGGATCATCACTGCCAAGAGGTTTGATTGAGATGAAAGTCATTGTGCTCTTAAACAGTATCAAACAACATGACCTTAGATTTGGTGCGATTCTTGATATGGAGAATTTCATAGGACCAGATGATGTGATTGAATGATATCTAGAGCTTACGGGTTGAACACTCAAAAAGAATGAGGGAGCCAATGGACGGTCCTGTGATTCTCCGGCCATTGACCCATTCATGGTGATGTAGCAAATCATTGTGGTGCCCTCAAGAGAACATTTGTTTGGTAAATTTACATGAGTTTTCCATGGTTTGCAGGGTGGCTTTTGGATGCGCCATCGTACAATATGAAGGTACTTGACATTGTATGCGTCGTCTAGTATCCCTACAATAGGAGCCCCACATTCATTATCCATCATCTTTTTGAAGGGGCATGGAAGGTCCATTATATATATATATATATATGTAGCTCTTTTTTGTTTCTTTGTTCCTTTGTATTATTTGGTTGTGTGGATCTCTGCAGTTGTCAGCAAGGATGCTTCCCTACACATGTTTCCATTTCCAACATTTGGTGGCAGGCCACCCCTTTTGGGAACTATATGGTCATAAAATGTCATAAACAACTGTAGAGATGGCAAACAAATGGTTTCCCTCGCATGCCTTTGAGAGGCTTCAAAGGTCGGGTACACCTAGCTAGGAAAATGCTAGTGCAGGTCCAACCTGTGACAGGGAGTGTCCCCAATCTGTACCTCCAGCCAGGCCGGGCAAAGTTTTCCCGCGCTTTCCTGACTTGGCAGATCTTGAGGTTCCTCGGCCGAGAGCAGTGAGAGCAGTGAGAGCAGTGCGGACAGGGAAAAGCTGCGACACGGTTGACACGGTGGGATGTGGGAGAAGGCTGAACGTATTGGCGCCGTACCGTCCGTCGAGCAACCGCGCATCGATGCAGGCCATCTTACGCGTAGCAACAGCAAACTTGACGAAAGGAAAAGACTTTCTCTAAAGTCAGTCGCGCTCTATCCGCCCATTTGAGAAGGAATCTTTAGATCGAAAGACCAAAGACCCGCAAGCTAAGAATGGCGTGAGACACTGCCACATCTCCAGCAAGCAGAATTGCTGCGCTTAAGTTTTCCTCGAATCAAAGAATTCGAGACTATGCGGAATCCTTCTCTAACATCGCTTCGAGAAGCGTGTGCCGGCGGAGTCGACGGTTCGAGTGCTTGGCGCCACCGATTCTTGGATTTGCGGATTGTAATTGACATGAAGCCGGGGCAAACTGCGGCCAGTATGGTTCCCTACACTGTCACTATCACAGTACACCAGGGTCCGCTTGGCGACACTTGTTCGACTGTGACAGTAAGAATTTGCTACTGACTGTACTTTGTATGCCGACAAGTGTGGTTTTGTTTCTTGTGTTTATGTTGGTGAGCGTCCGTTATGCCTTGTCATATTGTTGTGTCATTCCACAAGGTAACTCTGTCAATTTGCTGCAAAACTGCGATCGTTTTGCGATCTCACTTCCTGGTGTTTGTCTTTGCTGTTGTGTTCTTGTCTCGTATTTATTCGTATTTCAGATAGCTTTAGTCCTCAGTGCTAAATAGAAACATGCATGGAGGTCCTTGAGACCAAAGAATGCAGCGGCTGCACGGTCTTTTGGATTCATGCGAAGGAGTACATGCGAAGGAGTACCCGCCACCGGTAAAGTAGTATTATGGTCAACTTGGTCTGGACGGGTATCATAAAGCTAGCTGATGGTAACACCGCGATTTTGCAGTTGGTTGGCCCTGCTGTGTGGGGTGCTACTCGTGGCACCACGACCGACAGAATGGCGCCATGTGCTACCATTCATTATCACTGCCTCCTCACTCTTCATCATTTCTTCATCAAGTCATTGGACTTGTTTCCCATGAACCACAAACATGATTGTGAAAGCGCACAGTCAAGGATCCAAGGCCCCAAGACGCCGGGGAACAGGGAAGAATCGTTCATTTTACGGACTTTCACGTTACCCGTCACTTGCGTGTACGTGCGCATCCCGACAAAGAAGCGGCGTCGTCACGTTGGTCCAAGGCTTCCTTACGCTGTCTCAGCACTGAATCGCATGGGTCCTGGTCCATGGCAGACGGCAGTGGCTTGTACCTGCAACTGGCAAGGATATAGTATTCAGCAATTTAATCCCACCAATCCGACGTCCAAACATATTAGATTCAGCAATTCAAAAAGTGACAAAGTAGTGATCAAACCGAAGATCTTCTGAATGTTTGAAGGTAGGACTTGCAGAACAGGGGAACAGCGACCAAAGTCATGTTTTGGTATAATCGCTACAACAGCAAGGCATTCTAGCTGCCACCTGGGCGAATAGGGTGCCCATTTGACTTGCTCATGCCAAGCCTGCACAACAGAAATATAGCCACTCCAAGAAACACGCAAAACCCATCAACAACATGCGTGGGCTATAGCGGCCACTGTAGTGGAAATGAATTTTCGGCTTCGAACAATTTCGTTGAACGACCCTGCAGACTGCTGGATCTCGTGTCCAGCGAGGCTTGGCGCCATCCAATGACTATCTTCACAGACAATATGGTTGCCAATGAGTTGATGCTTCCGTTCTATTGGGTTCTCGCTTCAGCGCTGTGTACCGATGGAAGTTGCCAAAGAGCAGAAAGTTAAACATGTGTCAGACGGTTCCCACGAATCATACAAGATTTTTGAATATTTTTAAAATCAGATCATTTTGCACAAAACTACGCTGGGTTAGCCCCTCCTTCCATCCTGGCTTGCTTGAGTGCAGAAGGTTGGGGCAAATGCTCCGCATGCTGAGCTGTATGGAAAGAAATCAGAGATATCTCCGAAGAAAAAACAATTCCAGTCAAGCATACATAAGAATACTATTTATTGGAGTGGCGAATCACTGGTGAGAGAAGAAATGTTTCCAGCCAAGGATTTTGTTTCGTACTGGGAAATCACTCTGAGGGGAGATCATTTCCAGCGAAGGAATTGTTTTGGTGGCAAATCACTGCCCAGCTGTTTTGGCAATTCACAACACAGACCACACGTACACATGCCAGCACATAGCGGACCTCGCCACATCACATGTTTTCTTCAAACATAACGAGGTCAGCAATCTATTTTCGTGATTATGCACTTACATCCTCAAGTCAGAATCACTGTTTCCTTAGTTGGTCGAAAAATTCAGAATGTGGAAGGCGCATCTTGTAGTTTCTCTCACCTGCCATTTACGGCCGACCCCTCACCATCATCATGCCGTCCGGAGTTATGCATTACCAAGCGTCTACCACGATCAGCACTACCCGCAGCCCTACTACTCGCTTGTGATCCGCAATCATTCACAACCATAATTTACCATGAACCATAGAAGTTTTGACATTTTCGATAAAGCCGTGCGTCCATTTGCAAGTGCAAAAAAAAAACGACGCAAGTCGAATGCGGCCAGATGAAAATCACAATAATTCTATTAATTTTTGT
>Ga0126337_10000847_pt1 | contig 17010 bp, 13 predicted proteins | sample DipCmetagenome_FD_92527 | JGI IMG/M metagenome (GOLD analysis project Ga0126337, IMG submission 92527) | Coral microbial communities from La Bocana,Puerto Morelos, Mexico - Diploria C A metagenome | ecosystem: Host-associated > Invertebrates > Cnidaria > Coral | place: La Bocana,Puerto Morelos... | reverse complement strand
GTGGTTGAATGCAATGCATTGTGGTAAAAAGTGATGAATTCGAGAATTCGTCGCCCCTTATATATTTCCCTTAAATCCTGATTATGTTGCTGCTCGCTCCCTACGGTCGCTCCGCAGCAATTAATTATATTAAAAGTAAATTTAATTTAATAAAGCGCTAGGTAAGGAATTCGATATTTTGAACTTCAACTCTCCCTGTTTTCCCGCTCTGTTGCATATAATGATTCAGTCAGGTCATAAAGCCACTTTTAGCTACTTTTGGCGAACATTGGTGGAACAAATTTGGAAATATGGCCCCCGCTCAGGGATTTAAAACACTTTTACTCCATGGTCACAGTTCACAAGCAACAACATGCCTGTCCCATCCCGGGCAAAAGCAAAATACTATACCTGAAGCGTGAATTTAAAAAACCCTATATATGATACGGTAATTTTGTTTAGATTCGTCCATGAAACAGGATCACCACCCCGTTAGCCATCATCGGTAAACTGATTGAACTACAGTCCAGGAGAAGTCTAATGCGCTCTTTCACACTCGTGTTGAAAATGTTGACACCAGGAAAATTTTCAATAATCCGTCTGCATGAAAAGCTATCATGTTGGGCTAAAAAGATATACGGAAAATCTTGATTTTTTTTGTGTTAATGGCCATAGGGGATTTTTACCACGCAAGAAATACAAAATACCGAACACAGTAAATCACTGCTGGAAGGCCCTACCCACGCTCCTAGAAGAACAATTCAACAATTATTCACTCGACAGTGGGCTGGGGCAGACTTCCAGAACACTGAACAAAAGCTGTACAATAGACATTTAAATTTTCCTATGAGTTTCAAATTTTTAAAAGGAATATTGTGACAATATTTTAAGTCAATTTCTAAATTCAAGAACTCTAATTCTAAATTCTAAACTTATGGAAACCTCAAAACAACAATTTTCTAACGCAGGATGACATCAAAATTGTAATAAAAATCAACAGCGAAAAATCTACACTGACTATAAGCATAAAAAACTTGGCTAATTGTACCAGTCTGTGATGTGACATCAATTCCCTTTTCTCTTCCCCCACCCCCCACCTCATTAATTGTAAGTTCACCTCACCACTGTAAGTTCTCACTCAATCTGGTTTTCTGACGCAGTGACACACACTTTTGCAATATAAAACATATTCCTTTTATTTACAATTCTCAATAAAACATTTCTATCTTACACTATTACCAATATGGTATTATTGACCAAATATTATATACAAGACCCACAACTTGCAAGTGTTCGCTTTGTTACATTCTTTTTTTTGGATTTTCTGATCTTTTTGTCATTTTATGAATGTCTATGGATAACATTAACAAGATGAACAAAGCAACTGCTTTTTTAAGCGGATGAGGAAAACACTAAACCTTTCAGCTTACAGCATCAAAACCTTTAGAACAATTTTGAGAAAGCAAGCTTACGTTTAGACTAACATAACGTAGTAACAAAGTATGAACAGTCAGCGAAAAAGACTACGAGACCTCTAAAAACCTCATAGTACACAAGGTCCGGGTGTCTCAAGACTTGGATCCACTGCGTATAGTTCGGTCCAGGAACATCTCCGAGGAAGGACACCTGACATATAGGGGTAATCTGACCCTTCAAGAAGTACTCGTAATCTCATGGCAACTCTCCGACTGTGTACAGATCCACCAAGAAGTACACACTGTACCCCATACGGCCTCCATGTGCATTTGCTTCCTTTAAAGTGGTGTTTCACTGTTGCAAGTGAAGGCGGGATCTGAAGTCCAGGTTTGTCAGTCACAAGAAGAAAGGCATCTGCCTCAGCAACTTTCCTTTCCAACACTTTCAAGGGCTCTTCGTATACTTGGCACAAGCAAGCCTGTGTGTCTTCATACATCAACAACGGCAAACTAACATTGGCACATTCTAAAATAAGATGAAAACAATTAGAAACAATATAAGAATATCATGAATGCCCTCTGAAGACATACACAGTACTTTTTTAAAGTACTAATCCACTTCCGGTCATCACGCCATACATGGCAAACCAAAAGAGGACAGATCATCTTGATAAACATTATCAGTGAAGTCAATGAACCGAAATTCTTCCAAAAAACAGTGTTCACATTACAGGAAATCTGAAATAACTACTTTTTCAGAAAGCGATTTTGCAATCGCAAATTTGTCTGACAGTTGTGAACCTAATAAAGCAAGAAGAGAACCTGTCAGTCATCTCGCAGCTGTCTGCGCAGGCAACGGAGCATATCCGTTTCAGATATGGCAACATATTTCGGATTGGGCAACAACATCAGACGTTTCGAAATTTCCATAGCACCAGATGAAATTCACTATTCTTTCATCTTCAGACTGCACAGCACGTTAGTTTCTCTCTTAAATTTCTAATACAAAATAACGTTTTAGGGAGATAAACCGATCGAGTGATATGACAAGCTCTCAAAATGTTATTTAAGGAAATCACAAGCGGCAAAATTTTCTCAACTATTAGCAGTTGTTTGAAGTATATCTAGCGAATTTATTTTTCCTTCACATAATTAGGGTTTCATGGGAGGAAGTTGTGGCGAAGTCGCATATGTTGATGAGCCAGCAGTTGTTTTTCTTTCAAGGGTTGGATCACGGCCAACTTTGAATAACAAACTAGGGGCTTTTCCCTTTAGAATCGAAAGTGGGAAAAAAATAACTTTAAAAGCGCAATGGAGTGTACCTACCAAATAGTGTTATTTGATGTCCCTCGTTGCAAAGCTGTCTTAGAACATATTGAGCTTGGTTAAGGCCGGGGTTGCTAGATACAAAATCAGCGAACAAGACTATCTTCATACTGTTTGGTGCTTTGGAGCCTTGCAAGTCCCAACCCTGTAACAAAGAGGAGAACTTTGAATAAGCAAAAGGTTCAATACATCTACGTTCGAATATATCGCCGCAAACCATTGACAACATTGGATCAGTGACATTCAAATGACTTGTCACGAGACGCCAGCGTGCAGAATAATTTGCTGCGAGCTAAATTTAACCTTTACATCTTTTTAAGCCTTTAAACGCAGGCGAGAAAAGGACAAAGAAGCGAAAATTTTCTGCAGACATGTTTTCAGAATCACCTAATATTAAAGCTTTAACACCGGTAAACACCATATCTTAAGTGTTAATAATTTAGTATTTGTCCGAAATCGGTCACGTCCGCGAAACCAGAATTATTCCGTACCTGAAAAGTTCAAAATTCTGCCGCGGCGAACAATTTCGCTGAGGAAAATTTTCTCAAGTGCGATCATAAGACAACAAATCCTGCCTGTAGCATTTCAATTCCCCAAATTTGCGGATGTCGAATGTCAAAATGAAGTAAACGTGTAATATTTGAAGACCTCCACGCAGACCATCTCTAGCTATCTCTGTTTCCAGAAGATCCGCGTTTGAATGCGACACTCGCGCGGGGCAAAAATTGTCCCATGTAATTTAATCTAGCTTTATTTTCAGAACACGATCTCTATTATACAGATCTCAGCAGGTCAGGAAATCGTTCAAATCAACAGATATGTCCATCACTTGTTGAAAGACGGCTGGTCAGTTGCCAAACTCAAAACCCGTGCACAGCAACATAACTCAAATCTAGTCACGTCGCTCAAGTAGCTCAATGCAAGTACGGATAGAAGGCCGAAGCGAAAATATGAACAGTAGAGCAGCTCAGCTGGCAAAACGTAGAAAGAAATTGCAAGCGCATTAATTTGCGAATCGAAGGTGCTAACAAAGCAAAATCGACGAGGTCATTGCTGAAGCTGCGAGTTCTAACTTCCAAGTTTCTTCTCAGATATCATTACTAACGAATCGAATCGCTTATTCTCAGCAGCTGAAGATTTAACTTCGATCTTCGTTTAAACCGATCATCAGAGATCGAATGTATAGTGGAACATTTTCGAGCGAGCGATCGTCATCTACGTGCTGTCCATCGACTAAATTTCAGATAAGCTTAGGACTTCGCCGAAGCGCCGCAGAATTTAGATTGAACTTCAATTGAAAGCAGTCACTTACCAGGCTAGAACTAGACATTGCTGTGTTTCCTTTGCACATCTTGCTTAATATCAGCTTGTTCAATTCTGCTCCAACTTGCGAAAACCTTCACCGATCCGTGCAAAAACAGAAGCACGGAAAACCATATGTTCACTTAGGCTTTATACGTTTTGACAAGCTCTGTGACGTCATGACAGTAGCACACCTAGCACGTTTCGATTAAAATCAGACCTTCTGATTGGTTCTTACAACAATAATTGTTTGACGTTATTGACTCAAGGGCTCAAAACCCAGTTGACGGCAAGAGCCAAGTCAAGAATAGAAGAATAGTCTGGAATATTCATGATCATTGGAACAAAGAAATCACTTTCAATACGGGCGCTTTGTTATTCTGCATTCATAAGACAAAAGACTTGTGATATTTCGGGAAAACAACACACAAAGTAAGAAAGGTAATTAAATGTGTGATATTGAAGGTGATAGGTTGTTTCGAATACAAAGCAAAGTTGTTCTATCACCTTTTGTGACCGAGATTCATTTCGCTGATTAGAGCGCATTTTATGTTGTTTTTTTCGCTTCCTTGAAGACAGAAAGGAAAAAGAATGTTTTAAACCAGTTGTGTTGATGTCTTTGTTCCAAGATCATCGTTTCTCAGCGTTTTTTACAAGGCTTTTTCCTTTTGACGACTCTTGCACAGTACGTGCTCACTATGATTTTGCGAACGTGACATTTCATTTGGTGTCCCGCCGACAATATTGTCAACTTTCTGTGCTTTTAACCTTAACGCTCGCTACAAATTTGCAAACGCAGTGCATATTTAAAACCATTCATTCATTTCATCACACTTTGCAAGGATGTAAAATCGATCAAAACAACAAACTAGACTTCGCCAATATCCAACGTACCTTTTTTTTTTCACCGATATTGTCTTCGCTCGCTTCAATATTCTTGTGGCCGTTGCTACATTTTGCCGAATGCTTTCGTTTTGGTTTGAATTGTCAGCCAGAGCAAGACAGAGTCGGGCTAAGCCAGTCATTGAATTAGTTATAACTTGTTGATCTCCTTAGACAATTTTGGACCTAGGCCATGAAACACATTAAAAATAGCCATTGACAAATTGTAATCGCATGCAGGAAATTTTGGTTCGCCGCTCGGTCTTTTCAGCTTCCTCACTCAAGTTGCGGTTTTTTGGGCATTACATATCATTGTTTCACTGCCGCAAATTAGTTTCGAAACAGTGGTGTTTTGCAGACCGTTTCAAAGTTGGCTTACAGCCTCTTCTGTTCCTTGAGGTCACACAAGGTGTCGAACAAAGGAGCAGTGTTTTGTCATGTGATTGCAACACACCCACAAAAACACCCACAAGCCAAATGCAGCGGAAACAAAACCCTTTTCCTGTATATAGTGAGATGTTTGAAGACTATTGTTTAACCTTTTTTTCGCTTTTGTTTTCGCAAAGTAGATCAAAAACAACAATGAATTTTATCGAGGACAAGTTCGGGCAAGAGTATAAACGACTGAAGACCACATATTGTCGGAATTCACATTCCCGTTTCGAAAGCTGGCTAGTTTTTTTATTTCTTTGCATTCCAAGTTTTTCAGTGTTGTTTTCTTGGCAGTGGCTGTTGTTTAGAAATAAGACATCCAACACAAACAAACTTTTCTCTGAAGCCGAAATAATAAGTGAGATGTAAGCCATTTGAATTACTCAAAACAAAAGGGTTTGATTTTCCACATCGATTTGCATGCCCTCAAGGGACTCTTTTACAATCATTGCCTAAATTGAATCAAGCATTCAACATTTTTTACCTGAAATTTCCTGACAGTCAAAGTTGGTATCACATCCTAGTCGTAAATGATGTTAAATACCGATGTTTCTACATCAGCGCTGACTGCGCACCATGTTTCGGGGTGAGGGATATTGTTTCGAATGCTATTTAATACCATTAAATTTCAGACACAAACAATCAGCAAAAAATCCCAGCCTAGCGGAGCTTAAGTGAAATATGATAAAGTCATTTAATAATGGCTCCAATCAGGATTCAACTTCGCTTGATTATATTTTGGTGCAAAGCAAATCGGTTTGTCAATGATGTACCGGTTAGCCGGAACTGAACATTTTCAGAATCCATCTCGCACGTAAAAATTAACTGTTATGAAGACTAACTTGGTGCAAAAAGTCTGGTACATCACAGAAAGATATATAACTGACTGTCTATTTAGAATGAAAACGAAATTTTCATTCGAAAATTAATGCTGGAAAAATAGTTTATCAGTACGTTTTTTTAATTTTTTTTTCGAAGGACTGTGCGTGTATGAGATAACAAATAAGAGCAAACCAGATGCGTGCAAGTTTAAACTTTTATCCATTTTGAAAACACGAGCTACAGAGTTGATGGTTTACAGTTCCTTCGCATCTAATAATGTTTGCAATTTTTTGCCTTCAATTCCGACAGACTTCAGTAGAAACGCTTAGCAAGGACTTGGGAGGCGTGATTGCGAAAGAGCTAATTGGCTCCGGAAGCAAGATTGTATCATTTTATCCTATCTCTGGATCCAAAGGTCCAGGTCCAGGTCCAGGTCTAGGGCTCGTCCTCCGCACGTGTTGTAAGGCAACGTGCAAAAGAGGACATGTGTTGCACGACAACGTATCTGCAAGTGAGTACTGCCAGCGAAAAAGAATGACTGTGAACTTTTTGAAGGCGTCGCTGCATTGCAGAAACCGAAACCGCGCTTTGGCTTCTCGAAAACAAAACAAATGTGTATACACTGCTACATGATGCAAGCTGGCTACACAACGTTCGTCTATTTTTCTTTATAACTACAAGTTTCAATTTGTATTGATCTATTCAAATCCTTTGTCAGTACCGACATCACGAACTCACTTGAATTTCGTGCAGAGTGACATGTTCAGTCGCGAAGGATTGGTGACTAACTACATTTCGATTAGCATCGCCCTGGCAAAGACCGGAAAACGCAAACGTTTTTTCCAAGACTAATTTTGCTCACGAATAAGTCGTGTTTTAATATTTGAGCTTGCCTCTGTGCGTACAATTAGGGTGATATCTTACAACTGGCATTCCAAATAAAAGCTCGTATTGCCAGTTTATGGTAAAAATCTTACTCGTGACCCAAAAAACAACATAACATTCATAAATGTTGCATTTTCGTGTTCTTAAGTGTCATGACGTCATTGTAACAAGAAGTGATGCCGGCTGTACTTTAACTAACTACCTGAAAATTCAGCTCGCGATTGCTTTTATTTGAAGACAATGTTTCACAATTTTTGCTATCTGTATGATTTGAGCTCGCTGTAACAGGCCATTATTATCCTGGGTGCAAGATTTTGTTTTACTTTCTCGCGAGGAACGTTGAACTGGCCAAAGCATGATAAGCGGCTTCGCCCGGCCGACCTCGCTGCTTAAAAAAGTCCTCTGGGATCAAGGGTTGACAAATATTTTAGTTGATCGCAATCACGTAAACTGACAACTGCCAAATCATTTGGAATAAAACAACAATGGAAAAACGTGACTTGGTTGTCTTGGTCGACGTGCGCGTGAATGCGATCAGAGTTAAGTTTCTGACTGTGCGCTGAAAAATCAGCCAGGAAGTTCTCGGTAGTGAGATAATGTTCCACTTTATTCATTTATTGTTGTTGTCGAAGGCGTCCTTAGCATTAGTCGGTGACTAGGAGCTGAGTTTTTGGCCTCGAATCAGTCTTCACTCGTGCAGAGTAGCGACACCGGAGTAAACTAAGCCGGTTGCAAAGCTCCTAAATGCTTTAATTTCTATTCTGTGAGCAGAAAGCTAAATATTTACATTTGCCTCGACTGATTTTCAAAATGATTCTTTTCTCCTTCCACAGATGTGATTTAATACATGTAACGGAACTAGGACTGGCTTCATATGCCTGATGACGAGTTGAATATATACTTGACATAAAACTGTTTATCAGATTTGACGGTTTACACCAAGAAGTGTTTTCCTTCAGTCATTCAGGTCCGAAGTTCATCAGCGAACGAAAGTACCAAAAAACAATGGATTCCAAAAACTCGAGGCACCGTTAAGGTGACTGTTACATTTTTGGCCTAAATATCCCGTATTCTGTTAATTCCAATTTCTAAATATCCCATTAACTTTTCCCAAAAAATCCTGTATCCCGTTATGTTTTTTAGCGTGGGCGTCGACTATGGGCAGCACCGTGACACCAATATGGATTCCACAATTCCTCGTGTTACTTCTTGCACCCGAGATAACCAGTCTTTCAGTATTTATTTTTTGTCCGTGGATAAGCAAAGCACAAGAGATTGTGATCTTGTTTGAAATATTTTGGATGGCATGCAAGCAAAGTCGAAAGTAACCCACGCGGGCAACAAAATTGATCATGTGTACCAGGAGCCCATGGTTGTACTCATACAAAAATAACTTCGCTTCAACTTATGAAGAAGCCCCGGGACAAACCAGTAGCCACGAAACAACAAAGTCAAATCAAATACCAGATATTGCTTTTACTTCAAAGGCTGTTACTTAAACAAGGGAAATAAAATTCAAAATATCACGAACTATTTTTCAAGGTTTAGATTCCGATCGATTTGTTTTTTAGAAGATATAATTACTGGTGCTATGAACCTGTTCCAGATGATGCGTGTAGATCAGTTTGTTTATATTTTTCATTGTTGGTCAAAATTTACCGCCTATGCACCTAGGTTAGAATTTATATTGACGCCTTGCGTTCTGATATGCAAATATCAGCGTCGTATAAAAACAAACGTAATACATATCAAAACCGATCGAATGTATTTAAAATCTATAGAGAAAGATAAATATATCAATAAAAGTCAACAAGTGCCCACTATTTAATTACTCTTGGTCTTTGAAGTAAGTTTTTTCCTGAAAAAAAATTGGAGTACTTCAAGTCGCATAACTAAGTCACACTGAAACGCCTCGGCTGAAAGGGTTTGGAAAAAATCCTTGTTTTGAGGACCGCAAAAAAATTTGTGTTAGCGTACGTGATGTTTTTAAATGAACTACAAACACTATTTGCTAATGCCACAGAGCGCTCCAGCAGGTTTTCATAGTTTCAATTTTAATTGATTTTTTAACATTCTTTGTGTGCTCCCAGATCGCGAGTCACGTTCTACATTTTCAATTTCGTGCAACAGAACATGATCATTCGTAGAGGTTTGGAGCCTACTCTCATGTATGGGATGAATTCAAGCGCAGTGAAAAGACTTAATTATGTTAGACAAAGAAAAACCTTCACTTGTGGAAACCGAACAGTTTTGAAACAAGAAATATCTCGCAAATAATTACACAAGTAAACAAGCATAAAATTCACTCATGATCACTGAACGTTAACTTGGTTGGGTCAAGGATAAACTAGGAAAGCTGAGGCAGTTTACGTTGGTAGCATGTCACACGTGAGATATGGCTTTATCTAGCACCCTTATGTTTAAAATACTGTTCAGTAATGTTTGTTTTGGGTGACAAACTAATACAAATTTCATATTTAAATTTCATGATTTTTTTGCTCGGTGAAAAGGTGTGTTTCTATTTACATAAAGAACAATAACTGTAATTCAAAACAATTTAGCTATATTCCTCGTGAACTGTAAGTTGCTTTTCACCGATTGGTTTAAGCGCCATATAATTTTCGTGTCGAACAGGCGATAAAATTTCGTATAGTATCCCTTGACGTCACTTTTAAAAGTAAGTGTAGAATGTGAACTTGGTGAAATTGTTCCTCTCCATCACCTGCGCAACACTAGTTACCACGTGATGCAACTTCAGACTATATGGTCAAAATGCACGAAATATATTTTCCACAACATAATTCTTATCTCTAGCCAACAGACACCAGCATATCTGTACCCTAAAACCCAGGAAACAACATCAAAAACGTAGTTTTTATGTTGCAGTGATTTTCTCGACTAGGAGAAGTTCTATTGTACGTGTACAAAACCGCAGACCTAATTTTCAACAATAGTGTTGGTTGGAATACGGAAAATGGAAAACCAACCAATTAAAAACTCTGTTAACAAGTACACAGAAACTCAAACCAGCTCAGCCAATAAGAGACTTTGTACTATGCCAAAGTCATTCCGTGCGGCGCGTGACTTTAGCTTTCTCAGAAGATAACAATTTAAATCTTCTTCGTCGTTTAAGCTTTTAAACAGCAGTTTCAAATTTGATTATATCAATCGCCTCGGGAAACATCTGTTGGGAATTCTGGACTTGCACGTATTAAAGGAACAAGAATATGGAGAATGGAGTTTCTAAATTTCTAAAAGGGTATTGTTTCGCCCTACCCTGTGGAGATTTCAGTATCTTTGTTAGCAAGAGAAACGAAGATTTTATATTAGAATATTTTTCATATTCGATCGTTTTGCACAATTCTATTGATATTAACATTGCCTCAACACAACTGGACTATTTGAATGAAAATTAACACTGAAAAGAGAACGAGAAATAGAAAACTAACTAAACTTTGTTTATGATAATCAGCCAACTTCCTATGGCTGCATTAGTAACCAGGCCTACGGTCAACGCATTCAAAAATGACGGCGATTCATTAGTTGACAAACCAAGGAAACACAATCACAAGAACTCTATTGTAACAGACCAACGTCAAATTTATTTTCTAGCTATTAATCGAGGATTTAATTTCAAATCCAGTTCTTACCTGAAAACACTTTTAACTCAAACGTAGATCATTAGAGTCGATCGTTTAATTAGGCTAGTACATTTTAAAGGGAGCACGGTGAAGGGCTTGCCGCTAGCTATATCACTTGAAAGGCTTCCATTCGACAGCATTTCGACTGTTAAAATATATTGATGACTCGCCAAAAAGATGGACACGCGTATTCCAGGATTTGGGACAGAGGGAGGCGATATTCTATCGATACAACCACACCATCAATTTGCAGAACACCCTCCCCTCCCCGACGGAACACTAGTTTTTGTTCAGAGTGAAAGTTACCCTCAAAGAACTGAGCATGAGTACGGTGTACATTTATCTTACACGCAGTTATTGCCCTGAAAAGAACGTAATTATCGTCTTGGGACAGATCTACTGTGTCATATATATATGTGTAAGTACAAACGTTCCATAACAATTCTTAAAAATTCACATTGAAATTAGTTAATTATTTTGTCCCCTGATATCACTATTAAAATGTTATTTTCTTCCGGAGCCCAGTCGTCTTCGTGTGACACTCTGACCGCTTGTACCGTGAACAGCCTGGTGATTTACTCTTCGGATTTCGATTCCCATTCCAACGATTAACAGTGTCATGGCGGTGTTAGTAGAAGTGATTTCATTTCTTCAAGAACACTGGATACAAGAGAGAAGTCTGTACTTTTACCATCTACAGACACCGAATGATCCTGTAAAAGAAAAAAATCCTTCTGATCAAAAACTTCTTTCTGCCAAGGATATGAATACAATATCAAGGGGGAGAATTGATGAGATTTACGTAAATCATTGATGAATCAGAAAGATTGCGTTACGCCCCCAAAAGAGATTGCGGGATTGCATTACACGATAAAACAGTTTTTACCGGTAGCTGTTTCACAAGTACACAGAGATGATGTCCTTGAATTGAACTGGCGTATAAGGACGCACTGTTATCCACTTGTTCTACGACTAGAAAAAGAAAAAAAATATATTTTAATACAATTGTATTACAAACATTGCAAATACCCCTTAAATTCACCGCGTGGCTCAATGATGAGAGCTGGGAACTAGGCCAAGGTCTCTTTTGTGATAATGCGAGAGCGAATAACATGACTGGGTACCTGGTTCTGACCCTGTTGATTTCGTTCTTACAAAACATTCTTGAAAGTCAAACGAAACGTAAACCAGAGGAAACATCTGCAGCTTAAACGGAATTCGATCACAAGTCCAGTCAAAATATCGAAAAATAGAACAAGATAAATTGCATTCAGATAATATCTGCCCTTATAAACAGGACCGAATTTGGGTTGTTTTTCAGTCCTATTTTAGTTTATTTTTCAACATAGCACCAGTATACCAATATAACGCACGGATCATTAAACAATACGGTAGTTAATGTGGGCCAATATAGCGAATGCTTGCCAAGGCAAAACGTAACATCTGTACTGGAAACCTTCCAAAATTAATCACGAGGCACTAGAGGCAATTATCTCTTCAACGATGCGTAAAGCGGATATTCAGAAAATCACGTTACAACACACAATTGAATAAAAAGTGAAAGATCATTATATGCCTTTGTTTGGCCAGAAAAATGCAAGACCAAGAAAATTCACGGCTGGTTGACGGAAGTAGCATTTTTGTGTGGTTTATGTCTGGTGAATCTCTACAAAGGAGTTACCTGAATCGACTTGAGATTCATAAAATGTGAAGCAGAAATCGATATCAGTGCAATATAACTGGATAACATATGAGTGGAATATCTATTTCATCCCGCTGAATATCGAGGCTAGAATTCGGGAAATTTTGCCGAGGCTAAGAGTTTGAAAAGAATATAATTTTGTGTGTTGAAAATTTGTAAGTACATTGCAATTATGTTTTTAAATAAACTAAAGTGCTGCCTTTCACTAAACGGTAAAACTATCAGTGAAACATTTGTTAGAGTTACTAATCCACCAAATTAACATTCCCGCACGGTTTGTCGACAATATCGTGTACTCGAAAGGAGACTTGGTGTCTCGATTTCTGCTTCAAATTTTACTAGTCCCTAGTTGGTTGCTACGCTAACTCAAATAGGATCACAGCTGGAGTTCTTCCGACATCCCTCTCTAAAGATAATAATACGATGGCAGACAGTACGTCTCCCGATAAACCGATTCACAATAAACATTAAATGCGATACGACAAAAATTACAATGCAGCATAGCGGAAAAAAATTGAGTTTTCCTCAAGGCTTTTGAATTTTCTTACTCTCGTGTCCCTAAGGCGTGGGCTTGTCCAAACGCAGCACCAACAAATTTCAATGTCCTAAGCGCATTAGTAAAGGACTTAAACGAATTCTTTACACGAGTTTCATTGTCAACAGGTTAAAAGCGGGGCTCTGAAAAGAGAGCGGAGGAAGAGCAACACGCGAGACACGCGTGAGACGCGCGCGCGTGGTCGTTTACAGTGTAGGTGTTGTTTACCTGTAAAATGTAACAGAACACAAATCCTGGTGATAATTGAGCTAAACTCTGTTGTTTCTGGTGTTGTGACCTGCAAACATAAATGTCAGCTTTAGAAACAATTTCAGCCGCATAACCCGTGTTACATCCGCCATTCCCGAAAAAAACTATTAATGGCAATACACAGACGTTCTCTCTGACTTTTTCTTTCCGGGAGGGCGGCAGTAACACAGGTTAACAGTGGTATGGCGGTGAAATGAATAAACAGGAGTCTGCTGGGGTCAATTCAAGTTTCCATACAGTTCTTATTCTTACAGAATTGAGGCATGAGAAATATCTATCCTCATCAAACAAGAAGCACAAGAGCTAAGAATCAAATACTGTTTACGTATTGTATTTCGTTCACGGTGAAAACTCTCGCTGATTGCTAGCACTGAGTACAAGAGAAACAAGAAGACCCGTCTGAAATTTCATCAGCTAATTGCTTTTAATAACGATATTTGCTTGCCTGTTAAATCTCAAGGGGCTTTCACCGACAAGGACGACTAGAGAACAGAGATCAGCACGAGAGGAAAACAAGACGTTGCGAGGATAGGAACTACTTTAACTGTATCATTTTTGCTTTCTAATCGAGCTAGCACTGGTGTAATGATTGTTAGCTTAAATTATAACAAAAACAACATCCCTTAATTTTCTCCGACAAAACCAAACCAATACTAGCCTACACTGAGTCGGTTGCGAAAGTAAGGGTTTGCGGAAACTGCTAATTACAAAGTACAAAACAACATGGCGCCAGGGTATTTCCCCGAGTAACATCATTCGGAAGAGATAAAAGAAAACCGGAAGGATGGTGGAGGTACAAAACAAGGAAATGATGCGAGAAACAATTACACTCAATAACATTTGACGTTTAATGTATGGTTTCATTCAACACCCACGAAAATAGATATTACGCACGATTTCAAATCGCGTGAAGCAAAAACACGTTGTAAGAACCGCCGCTTTACAAAAAAAACTAACGGTTACAGTAACGGAATTCAATGCGCTTTAAATGTAAACTTAAATATCACCACCAGAGAAAAAAGGAACTCTAACACAATAACAAGAAATGAATGTGAGCTTTGTTTTAGTTACTACAGTGTGACCGTGGCCGCACTGGACTCAGGTCCAAAGGTTGTGGTATTACCCACGCCTTCACGATACTAGCTTTGGAGCTTTCCCCAGTCCCTCGCGTTTTTAACATCAATATTCTCCATACAATGGTGGTCAGACGATATATCAAGAGACAAACAATACAAACCTTTATTGAACTCTTGTTAGCTAGAGTTCCACTTCCTAGAAGATTAGCGAAGTCCGTGCTGTAGAAACACAATAGAACATTACCTTTACGTAAGTAAAGCATAACGAAAACTTTGAAACACAAGGAACATGGTTGTTCACAGGCATCATTTTTCATATTTCCAGACTAATTTCTGATAAAATTAAGATTTCCCTGAACACTAAAATACAAATTGTCAAATCTAGTAGCGGCTTCTGGCCTTAACTTACAACCGTTCTCAGTTCTATTTTTCAACAAGTTTTCCGTATTTGTTACGGAAAAATGTAGTTGAGATCACATTGGCACCAGATATTTCTCTATCCCTCGATGGCATTTAAGCAGCCGTGTTAAATCATTTAATTTTTCCTCTCTTTTCTTCAAAATATCAATTTTTCCTGACTCAAAATAAAATTCCCTGACCTTTCCCTGACATTAAAGATTTTTTTCCCCTGACCATTTCCTCACCTGTAGCGAGAGAGAGAGCACTGAGACCTGGGCACTTACAGCACTCGCCTCCCACCAATGTGACCCGAGTTCGATTCCGGCCTGTTGCCACATGTGGGTTGAGTTTGTTCGTTTTTCTCCGGGTTCTCCAGTTTTCCTTCCTCCACAAAAACCAACACTCTAAATTCCAATTCGACCATGACAGAGTACCCGCATGAAAACCAGCTAAGGCTGATGTGACTTCCTATCTAAATATTGTAATTTATTTTTTTTATTTCTATTTTTTTATAATAACAAAATCAAAAGATGCATTCATACCTTGACAATGGAGTGGCCTTGAGAAAAGAAGAACACGGTAAAAAGACAGAAAAATCCATTTTTTCACTCGTCGAGCCTTCGTCATCCTACAAAATAGGCAAGATAAGATAACTAAAATAAGAAAGTCACACATTTAGATCACACATTTAGATCGCACTACAACCTTTCGGTGAAAAACACTTCATAAAGGGATTTTTAAGTTTGAATCAAAACTCTACTAGAGGAGCCATACAAAGGACTAGTCTATCTTACCCACTCCTTCAACAACTCAGCGGAACAGAAATGATCGAAAATAATACAAACAAAGTACCTTGATGACATAAGTTAATGTGCCTCGTAGCTTCTGAGCCATGACTATACTCTCCACATTGAAAGCAAACTGCCCTTCATTTGAAGATCCTATCAGAATACATAGCATCAATAATGTTCTTCAAACATCAAATCTCTGAGTAAAACTCAACAGCTTGACCACTCACCTGGCAGAAGATGGAAAGGGACTGGGACGCTATCGTGTGACGAAGAACCGATCTGTGGACAAAGTAAGTGATGTTAAATTACCTGTCCATGAAAATACCAGAAAAAAAATTGAGACTACTTCAGAAGAGAAGTAAACATAACTTAACAACGATTGCTCTTGAGGAAGCCAGGAGCCCATCTCCTGAGGAAGCCAGGAGCCCATCTCCTGAGGAAGCCTATTTCTTATTCGAACAGTTAGAATTTGAGTCCAACAATATTCTACCTAGATCACACACATTTTTCCGATTGGGGTTTTGTTTCGGTAAAGCTTTTTTTTTTATTGACAACGAGGAATACTTACCGGCCGTACTAATTTAGTATTGAGGGAATCTAAAACATTAAACTCCAAGGACTTGATATGACGATCCGTCAAATTACTGTGAGAAAGATTCAAAGAAAAGGTTATCACTACAGGAAAAGCAAAGAAGACAAATTACTTATGGAATGAGCACAAAACTTCAGAGTCGTTTTAATTGACTGCTGAATGCAATTGTACGTGAACCGAGTTCTGTAATGACGTGTGTAACGAAGGCATCTAGTAGGCAACGCTTTCAAGTCGTATACAGGGATATATCCCATGAGTCCCTTGAAATTTCCCGGTATACACACCAGCCTTTAGTATTCCCGGCGTTACCAATCGACGAAATCGATGATCGGAAATGCAATCGATAAATCGATATCAATTGATAAAATTAGTTAATTGATATCGATTGGTATCGGCCAATCGATGACCAATCGATAGTCACAAAAAAAGGCATCGATTGGCAATTAATTCATCGATTGGCATCGATAGGGAATTCCTTTCATGACAGATGTTCCCGGGGATCTTCCAAGTGAAATTAAGCTGCGAAGCGAGGAGTTTTTGCCGCTTCGTGCGTGTCTCGTCGCGACTTGCTTTCACTTGAGTTAAGAAGCAAGATGAAACTGAGAAATCGTTTGTGGCGAGTAAATCAGTTATGCATTGCAATTTCTTTCTCACCAAATGACATGTTCCCGGCATGTTTGATGCATGTTTTGTTAATTTACTCTTAATTCTCTAGTACCGTGAAACCTGGACGTGATAGGAGCTCCCGTGGTAGATTAGTGCCCGGAAGGGGAGATTGAGAGGCCAAGACAAGAGTAAAAAACTGCATTGCGATAATCGATAACAATCGATGTCAATCGATGCCAATCGATAAGGTCACAAAAATCTTCTTCATCGATTGGTCATCGATTATCAATATCAATCGATTAATTGATATCGATTGCCATCGATTGATATCGATTTCATCGATTGGTAACGCCGG
>Ga0126337_10000846_pt1 | contig 17059 bp, 4 predicted proteins | sample DipCmetagenome_FD_92527 | JGI IMG/M metagenome (GOLD analysis project Ga0126337, IMG submission 92527) | Coral microbial communities from La Bocana,Puerto Morelos, Mexico - Diploria C A metagenome | ecosystem: Host-associated > Invertebrates > Cnidaria > Coral | place: La Bocana,Puerto Morelos... | reverse complement strand
CAAAACGCGAGGCAGCCATTTCGAAATTTAGCGCCCTGCTATAATCACCTCGCGCGAGGTGATTATAGCGAGATATGACGTCATTCTCGACCAATCAGAACGCGCGCATCTCTATAATCACCTAAGCAATTATACTAAAGGATCTATATCAGTAACACAAACTGGTAAACATGCACCAAGGTCGAATGGTCCAAGTGAACTGAAACAATGACTCTCAGCTGAGAAAAGGTGGGTATCTCTAATTATTTACCAAGTCATATCATTTGGTTTGGCCGAAGCGGAACTGCATACTTACGATTTTTGTTTCCTAGTGTCATTGTCTTGTCTAAATCATCAGCATTGTTCATGACATATGATGATAAATCCTTTACATAAACTCCAACATCTGGCCTCTCCTTCACCTAAAACCAGCAGGAAAATTTTTTTAGCTTTTTGAGTACATGAGTATAATAGAAAGAGCTGTTCAAATAGTGGCATTCCTGTTTTCTGTGAAAAGCAAACTTTCCATATACCTCCAGTTTTGCATTCTGGTCCTTCCCCAATAGATCTCGCACATTTTCATTGTAGATTTCCAAATATGAAACTCGAACAAGAAACCTAACAAATGATAGAAAGCACAAAATTAATATTATTTATGCATCAGCCCTAGAAATTAACTTGGGTGTATGTAGCACAAGGTGGCTGGAAGTTATTCTTCTCCTTCTTGGATGGGATAGGAGTCCATGTACAGGTTAGCCCCTAGCATTAAATTAACATATTCTCGGATGCAGTTAAACTCCTGGAGAAAGAGAGGCAACATGACAGCAAAGTGTCTTGCCCAGAAAACACAGTGACCCCAGCAAGGGGATTTGAAAACCAGGCTGACGCACTCAATTCAGGCCATCATAAATGATAGCAGAAAGGTGGTCATTTAAGTGTATTTTTTAAAAGTCCTCAAGAAAGGAAATTTATGTAATAAAAATAAATGAAAGCTTCAGTAGTGATAATATACCCTCACCTTATGTCACCATCCTTCTTGGCAATATGCCCAAATATATGTGCAAATGAGTTTGGGATGATTCCACGCAGTTCAGGAACTGTCCGCACACCTTCCATCGTAAATGTTTTACCTGTTCCTGTCTGTCCATATGCAAAAATTGTGCCTGAGACAAAAATCAGCTGGGTCAAAATAAAAGTGAGGAATGCCGGTAAAAGAAAGAGGTTTTAACTTTAGAATCACATGTGCAAAATAATCTGGAGAGATAGTTAGGGAGATTTCTTATTTTATTTTTGTCCACATCCCTAAAACCATACTGAGATGGTGAAATAAGGGTCTGAAGATGTTGCAAAGATGCAGGGCAAGTGGAGAAGGGGAATCCCATCTGAAAAAGTTTGGGGGTGCTCTTTCTTGCTTAGGGGGTGTCAATCAAACTTTTTGTTTTCACTTGGGGTGTTCAGGACAAAACCCCAAGTACTCCTCACAGTATAGTTTAGGATGCACTCTAAGAGAAAGCACAAAGTGTGTTTTAAGTAGTAACTTTTAGGGTTTGAATAATTTTCAAACCATCTGCAGATTGGTCTCCTTTTAGGTTTAATTCAAATTTTCTGAGGAGCATCCAAGACCATTTCATATAGGAAGTACGCCCTCCCACAGGGGAACTGTGTGATTACAGAAGTATTGACACCCTGCAAGCAATAGTGGACAGCACAGACATGGTTGCCATTTTCATCCTTTTCAAAACCACAACTTTTTTCTGATATAAACGACATTTCCCTCACCAAAGAAATTTTCCATGACTCAAAATAAAATTCCCTGATTTTTCCCCAACCATGAAATGTTTTTTTTTGGCCTGAGCATTTCCTGACCTGTGGCAAACCTAAAAAGGCAGTTTTTTGGACATTACATCCCCCTTCCAAATTATTACCTCTTAATTAAAGGCTACTATATCTACTAAACAAAGTAGAGTCCCCAGTAGAAGAGAGATGAATCTAGAATTTTGAAAAAAAAAACCCTGAACTGAAACAAAGAAACAAAAACCGACCTCAGTACTGGTGTGTGTATTGGAATGGAGTTGGTGGGAGATGGTGTTGCCATTGGAAGAAAGGGGGCGGGATCAATTTACAGGTCCTCTGATGTCTTTAAATTAAATTTGATAAACCGAGTAATTCAACACATATTATTGGCAACATTTCTCACCATTGTAACCCTCTAAAACACAATTGACAATCGGTCTGGCTGCATCGTTGTAAAGATCCACTTGTTTTGCATCTAAGCCAAACACTCGGTCATACGTGAACTGTTTTGGCGGTTCCCCTGTACGAGCGTTCCGGTTTTTCACGGTGATAATCCCTCGGCTTTCGTCCACGTTAACCGCTAAACCACATCCACTACCGACTTCTTTCTCATTCATAGGACGACATCTGACAACCACTCGAACATTGTCCGACTCTGTGTCGACCTAAAATCATTGAAAATTTTCAAAACACAAGGCATATTTTCCAAGCAAATTCTACGTGAGCAGGTGAATTCGGCACAGATTTATGCACTAATATTGTTTAAAACTTACCGGCATTGCGTCTAGTGGTTTCAGTGAATTGAAAACGACGTTATGTATATAATTCCAAGCCGTCTCATCTTGGGATTTCCCAGTTTTTAGCGCAAAATTAGAGGGAATACCTAAATCATGTTACGCTGTCAGGTAGTTATGAACGCTCGGTTGCCTGGGCTTAGTGGCCACGCATTTGTCTTGAGACGTTGTGTAAAGTGCAACCGACTGACCTCATATATTATCAAAATTAGCTCAGCTGAGGCAAACTACATTCTTATAATTTTCCAAAGCTATGGAGTCAATGAAGTAAAAGCAGAAACTCTTTAAAATTGTGGCTGGTATTTCTAGTTAAAGGTTGCAACTTGTTTGTTTGTTTTTTTTTTAAACTAGAATATTTGATTATTTAATTGACCCAAATTGTTCAGTTGCGGCCTGTTGGTCTAGTGGCATGATTCTCGCTTTGGGTGCGAGAGGTCCCGGGTTCGACTCCCGGACAGGCCCGTGCCTTAATTTTTCTTTAATCCCTTTTTTTTTTAGACGTTCACTCTTTTATTCCTTTTTTTTATTGGACTCTTCATCAGCTTTTATGTAAACCAGAGTCGTTAAACTAATTTTAATTTAAACGTAAATTTTTCATGGCTCTTCTCGGCTCATGCGAGCCAAATCATGGCCCATCAGGCCGTCGATCATCTCATTCTATTGCATGGAGCGTCTAGGAGTATTTCTACCCCTCCCTGGATGGGATGCTAGTCAGCAGGGTTACCCCAGCAATTTAAATTCGCAATTTACACTCCTGGTTGCAGACAGGCACCGTGTATTTCCCACAAATTTGCAGAAAAACCCTTGGTTTGCAGCCCGGAAGTAGCTGTGACAAAGGGTTAAAAATCAAAAAAAATTCTAGGAATTGAAGACACAATACGTTTTTCTTGTCAAATCGGAGCTCAGTTGCGATATCCAACTTCATCTGGCCCAATTACTATTGTAAAGGGTAATGTAAGACTTGAGATTTGGCCAAAAGACCAACCGGTTATACATATTACGTAACACTAACATGTCCTGTATCTGATTGGCCGGGGAGGGCAGCACGGATAATTATCGCTCAGAGAGATGGAGTCGTAAGTATTACTTAAGTTCTTTTCGGCCCGAACCTCAGACATCTCACTGGCGAAGATTTGAATGAACAAGAAAAACGGGTAAACCCATTTGGATTATAGATACGTATCTCCGCCATCTTTAGGTATATCTTGTTTTAGTTTTTGTTTGAAGGCATCTCAAGTCCTTGTCTTTTTCATTCGTTTTATCCAGGGATATTGAATGCAGAATATTACATTTCATTCTAATTCACAAACACAAAATAGAGTTGGTTGACCCGTTTGAGCATGGTTTGATGGAAGCATTTGAGCATCACATTCTGCGGCCGAAGATTACGATTCACTAGAGGAGTCAGTATATGTACTTAATTTATTACAATTATACAAATGCAATTTACACAGAACAATTTTTTTCACAAAAAAATTAGCGTCGGCTTTGATAGACGACATATAAATATTTACATGGCAAAAAACTTTTCACGGCATTCACAAACTTGATTTTTGTTCTGACTAGAGTCGACATACGACTTCGTTATGTTCAGAAGAAATGTCATTTCTTTTAGCTGATTTGCGAGGTTTCTTGTTTCTCTAGCGTGTACTTTCTCTTTAATAGCACAATTCTCCAGGGAGAATTCCAGGGCCGTGCTGAAAACATTTTTTTCGAACATCTCGCGTTCCAAATCTCTAATTAATTTCTCAATTACAAAATCATTGTAGTTTGAACTATCATACACCATGTCGAGTTCAGAAAGAAGCAAGTTTTTCTGTCTCCTTAAATGTTCTACTTGCTGTTGAAGTTCAGTCAACTTCTGATCGTTGTATGATATCTCAGAAAGTTCAGCGGCCAAAGATACATTTTCTCTCATTAGCTCAGCGAGCTGTCCCTCGAGTTCTTCAATGGCCCTGGCTTTTTCGTCATTTAGTTTCCTCAATTCTTCATTGTTATCTGAGATGATTCTGGCGTTTTCATTCTTTAGCTTTGCCAGCTGCTCCTCGAGTTTGTCAACAACTCGTGACTTCTCTCCAAGTTCGTTCATCATTTGAACATTCACTGATACAATTCTGGAGTGATCCTTCATTAACGTGGCCAGATGATCCCGAAGTTGAATATCATCCCTCGAATGTTGTTTCTTGAGTTCATTGAACTCTTCTTTATTGTTCTCTGAGACGATTCCGGCGCTTCTATTCTCAGACTGGGCTAGCTGATCTTCAAGTAGGTCAATAAACTTCGACTTTTCGTCATTTAGGTCGTTCAACTCTTTCTCTTTTTCTGAGATTATTCGTGCATTTTCATTCATTAATGTAGCAAGTTGATCGTTAAGGTCGTCAATAACCTTCGACCTTGCGTCTTTTAGCTCATTAAGCTCCTTGTCCTTCTCTGACACGATTCTCGCGTTTTCCTTCATGCATATGTCTAGCTGAACCTCCAGCCGGTCTACGAGAACCGATGTTTCATCTCTCAGCTGTTTAAAGTCCAGCTCACAAGCTTTGAAGTGGGATACTTCGGCTGTCAATGCGTCAACTTTAAAGCTTAACAGCTCTTCTTTATGGGAGCACAAATCAAGAGTTCCTTGTCCGTAATCGGGTCGCTTATTGTCTTCCTTCACCATTTCCTTTAGCTCAACAATTTGCACGTTCAACAGTTCACTGGCGGCCTGACTATCCCTCAGACTTCCCTCCAGATATTCAATATCATCCAACAGCTGTTGTTTCTCAGCCAGGGCACTGTCCAAACTTTGCTCCTTTCTCTTCAAATCACGTTTCAAATTTCTCAGTTCTCTCTCATTGTAATGTTCTTTCACTCTTAGACTCTTTATGTTCGTTTTCTTGGTTTTCAGCTCGGTCTGAAGAGTGTTGTTTTCATTCTCCAAAGCTTTCATTTCCTTCTTCGCGGCACTGATCTGAACCAAAAGCTTTTCATTTTCTTCGTTGGTTTTTTCAATTATCTCCTCCAAAGCTTTGTTCTTTTGATCTCCGTCCTCAACCCATTGTTGAAGTTCCTGTTCTATTTCGGAATGTTCTTTTTCAAGCTGAACAAGTTCCTTCCTATGCTCCTCAACACACCTTGCGGAGACTTCACTGTGACTTCCAAGCATGTTCTCTGCGTTAGCTCCCTTCGTTTCCAACTCAGTCTGAAGAGTGTTTTTCTCTTTCTCCAAACCTTTCAACTCTTTCTTCAGGACGCTGATCTGAACCAAGAGATTCACATTTTCTTCATTTGTTATTTCAATTATCTCCTCCAACGCTTTGTTCTTTTGATCTCCATCCTCAACCCACTGTTGAAGTTCCTCCACTATTTTAGAATGTTCCTTTTCGAGCTGCTCAATTTCCTTCTTGTGTTCTTCCTCACAACTTGCGGAGACTCCGTTGCTACTTTCAACCAATGTCTTAGCCTCATTTTTAAAGGCTTGCTCACTTGTCTTGTGGAGAGCTACAGAGTCACCTTGTACTTTAGTGTTTTCAGTACGTTGGTTTTTCTCATCACTGGAGACCTGTTTGTAAAAATAAGTTCTGTAAATTAACGAGAGAAAAACTATACACTCATGTAGTTTTACAGAAATAAAACTGGCATAAAAAAAAACTTTATTTCACAATTTCAAAAGAGAGTCTATAATTTTTATTCTGTAGTCTCGTTGCTAGCGATATTCTACTCAAGTGCATGTCGTCTGACAATGTTACATACTAGATAGTATATTCTTCATTTTATCGCATTCTTCAGAGCCTTAATTTTGTTCCTTGTGAAAAGGGATATGAACTCTATGGAGGCTAAAATTAAAAATATGCCCTTGAACGCCAAACGTGATAAGGGTAATGGAAGAATACATAGGAAGAATTACACCTGCACCTGTCTGGAGCCTGTACCTGATCAAAAATATTGAATCTATAGAAAAGGTTGAAAGAAGAGCTTCACGGTTAGTTATAAAGTAGAAACGCGGAGGTATGAATTACTAAATTGGTAGACTCTAGAGACACGAAGACAATTTTTATCTCTTGTCCAATGCTACAAGATAGTCTTTGGAATAGATTCACATAGTCTCTTGTTTACAAAACCTTTTGAGATTACAAAGTATCCCCGGACTAGAGCCAGCCACAGCTATGATTTTTAATGTTAAAGTGGCCACCTAAACTGCAATAAGAATTTATTGCTTAGTCCGAACAATTCATGCATGGAATTGTCTGCCTATTGAAGTTGTACAGGCTGGATCACTGGCTCTGTCAAGAGCCAGTGATCATCAAGATTACAGACCGTTATGGAAGTAATTTTAGAAACGGTTTTAGTCTATTATGTGAATATGTTTTACAATTTTTCAAAACTAATCGATATTGCATTTTATTATGCTTTGTAAATAGTTCTTAGATCGTACTCGTCATTTACGCTTTTTATTTATCTTTTGTATCTCTGGACTAAAGTATTGTATATTTTATAACATTTAGAAAAAAAACATCTCACGAATGATATCATAAAGGTCATAATATAACTCCTAAAATACTTCTCTTAAAAAGATCATAACTGCTCTGTGAGAACAACTGGGATAGATATATACCTGTTCGGTTTCTAATGGTGAGACTTGTTTCATTGGTGTTCTTTGTGTCACTGGCAGTGTTGATTCGCTGTCATGCCTAGGACTGCTTTGTTTAGTTGCTGTTAGACGTTTGTCAGTATCATCATTAATACATTCCATACTTGCTGCTTGTTTTCCGTGGGTTTCACGTAGATTCATAGCTGTTGAAATTAAAAGATCAGCTTAATCTAATCACCCAATAAATCTAGAAACAAGAAAATGAACAGAAGGTTGTTGCTAGTGGATGTTGTAGTTAAAAATTAAATTCAGGTAAAAATTAAATTCCTTTGTCTATTAACCCTTAATGGGGTTAGAAGACAAAGGAAATTCAGAATCAAACTAGGTTAAAATTATTTTTACCTGAATTTAGTTTTTAACTACAACATGGACATACAGCCGGAAATAATAATTCGTCCGTCGCCGGCATACGCGAGAGGAATGGGAAAGAGGTGTTCTTCTCGTGCCCATTCTTCTCTCTTTTTCTGTTGTTTCGTCGTTCTTCTCGCTCGCAGTTTTCAGTTTCCGCTGAAGTTTGTTCCTTATTTTTTGGCTTCGGTCTATTAGTAATAACTAAAAGGGTCATGTCGTGAACAACTAGGCATACTAGCATCGACTGAATGAAGACATGACATGTGAAAAGGTAAAAAACTGAAAGTCAGTGACAAACTTTGTTTCGGAGTTTTAACAATGCAGAAACTTTTGCCACATAAAACTTAAACTCAGTTAAATCTTCAAATACAAAAAGGATAACAATTAATACCTGAGTCTCTTGCAAATGGTCTTTTTCCAGTTGCAGCTATCACACTCTTGGGGATTTTATTCCCGCCAACAACCCTGCTGTTGGTTCGGCCGATCGCAATCGGAATCCGGGATGGCGGCTTGTTTTGACTTTTCTCCACGCGATTACTCAGAACGCGCTGCTTCATATTAACTTCGCCTTTAGACGAGACAGTTTTTCCGCTGTCGTTGTTCAAACGAGGTACTTTGCGGACTGGTATCTTGGACTTCTGTTGAACTGGGAAAAGGCGATTCTTGGTACCTTCAATCTCGCCACTAAGCCGGCTTGAAGCCATCGGGTTTTAACTGCGTTTTTTGACGCCGGTCTTGAAGGATAAACTTCCTCTAAACTTTTCCCGCGTTGTGTTGTTTGGTTTTTATCTGCTTTGTAAATTTTCTCCTTGGTTTGAGCGTGAAAAATATCACAATTCTCTTGCTCCGAATCTCAATGCTGACGGCACCGATAGCTGAAGCAAATGACTGTGTTTTGTCACAAATCCATGGAAACCGTCTTCGATCGTTTCGTCATAAACAAGCTGACATAGGTCATACTTGCTCGATCGCTCGCGCACAGAAATCTAGGAAGTCTTTACTTGTAAGCTAGCATTTTCCTTAAAATATAGATTTCATTCTTTGGTTTGAATTTTAGGGTCTGTGAAAACGGTTTAAAATTATTTCAAACTGACAAAAACAGCAAGTCGCAACTGTTATTCTTAGATGTGACGGATGAATGGAAAGTTAGTTGCTTTGCCGAAGATCAGAGAGACTGTATTTTTTTTTAAATCCTGCATGCACAAAGTTTTAGCATAAGCCAACTGTCTTTTTAACTTACATAAGGTATGAAAAATTGGCAACTGACCGATAATGAGCATTCTTTTCACTGATCAAGCGCAATTGAGCACAAAACTGTGAAAATTATAATGAAAAAAATATGAGACTCACCTCTATAAAGGCGCGATTGTTGCTGTGTGGACATTCGTCTTATTCCAGACATGCTCAATGTGTAAATGATCAAATTTATAAGCTTGATCATCGCAGCAGTTCTTCTTGAAGACCCGTGAAAATTATGAATTATAAATACCCTAAGTTCTTGGCTGTGAAATGGCATTTGCTTCAGCCGAAGACTACTACTAGCTAAGCGAAGGGAAATTTAGTGGCCAAGTTCATTCACGTTTTGTGGTTCATTAAAAAAACACGTTTGAAAAACTTCTTTAGCATTTCAATTTTGTATGAAACTCTGACTCAAATTCACCCAACTGGACACCAATTAACTCTAGTTAAAATGCCAAACCTAATCAGCTTCATTTTTACCTATAATCATTTTCAAACTTCAAGGGCCATTTTCAAACCAACTCAGTGCATGTAACGCGTAAACAGCCAATCGGAAACAAGTAGTTAAGTTTGCTGTCAATCAGACTTGGTGGAAAGATGTTCACAAATTACTTTGGTATCAGTACTTTCCGTTAGTCTTCCTAGGTCCTATCATGCCGTAGCAGTTCAAAAAGGAGACAATAATCGAAAGAGAACTCTTTTCTTTGTATTTTTTCCCGTCATCAAGCGGGAAAAAGTAGTTTCCCGATACAACAACTTGAACAGCTGCCCTCACATGCGCTTGTGTCGATCAACGATCAAATGCTTCTTACATGGGACCACAAGGCGAACCGGGTATGGTTCTAGTATCTGTGATTGTCCTGTTGGAACGACTCTGCATCGCCGACCGTCCACAAGTCCAACGTAAATTTCTCTACCCCGTGGTCAATACATTACATCCGCAGATGAGCATGCAACCGATTGCTGCTTCTGTACTTCCAGAAGTCCGCAACTGTTTTCTCAAGAAAGATTACAGGAAAAATGATAATAACAATAAAAACAACAAGATTTAAATTTTATGAAAAGTTTATTTATAAAAATTCTCGACATTTTCTGACACTAATAATGATATGATAATTTTTTTTACAATAAAATTGTCTTGAGGTAGAATTAATTTACTAACGCTTAAACCCAGTTCACACCAGCGACATATGAACGACACAGGAGCGGCGTTATATCGTTTTGCTTGCGGTGTGAACATCATGACATGACACAGTACATGATAATAGCAACAGAACGGCATGAACATAAGGACATGAGGAAAAAAACTGATCTTTTCCTTACGTCTTTATGTCGACATAAGCGATTATGATGTCGTTAGGTCATTATGTCGTTGAGTCGGTTATGTCGTCATGTCGCTAGTGTGAACCAGACCCCTCAGACCTCACATGGCTAGGTAGATTGGTTATAATTTCCTGTCTCTGTTTTTTTCCGTCTCCGAGTACTAAGCTCGCAATGTTCGGTGGATGTACATGACGTAGCTTAATGATGTCATGCTGACGTAACACGCTGATGTAACAATTTTCAAAATACACGTGAGTGCTCGGACTCTATTTTAATTGGATAACTATATGAATTGTTACGTAATCGAGTGCTTCTACAGTAGTTTGCTGAACTCGGCACTTGTTCTCAGACTGTTTTTTTTTTTACAAACGTTAGAGAAAAGGTCCTTCAGGTCGGTACAGTTAAGTGTCCTTGCGTGCGAAGTGTGGTAAGGCCCGGTTCTTCCAATACACAAACTTTGGAATATCCTAGCTGAACAAACTCGGCTCCAACCTATAAAGATACGGGAAAATGAGCTACTGAGAAGCACATATAGACATTTAGGAAATTATTCAATAAATTGTTTATCTGCAATAGCGGTACAGAAATCCTCTCTCCCGCTCACAGAAGTAGAAACAGGTTACCTACGACAAATTGCCACTGATGTTATACTGAGAAAAGAAAGATTGCCATTCAGTTAACGGAGATTTTCTCGCTGAATACGGACCACGAGAGATCCGAAATATGCAAAAAGACACCTCAAAATAAATAAGTGCTATTCCCACCAAACAAACGTAGGCGAGCTCGATCAAAGTGAGCTGTGATTGGTTAGAACCAAGAATGCACACACGCTGATTGGTTGATAGACTTTGTGGTTATTGTGCACACAAATCTTTGTAAACGCATCAATTGCTAGTAAAAAGTTATAAAGAAAGGAATAGAAGTGCAGTCAACATACGCTGAAGAAGCATTTTTCCTACCTTAGCCGGGTAATTATTGCGGTTTCCTACGACAATAATGACTCTTCCTTTGAAGCTTATCACTGTGTTTGCGGCAGCTGAAGGGGCTAATCCGCCTTCTTCAAGAAACGCCTGATTATAAGGAATGTTCACACTCTCTGGGATTTGACCACAAGCGAAACTTGTAATGTAAGAAGTCAAGGAACACACATGAAGTGTCTTTCAGTAAAAAATGACTTCTAATGTTCAGTGATCCCTTGGGTTTGTTTGGGAGTGGAAAGGAAGCGTGGGGTAAATTTTAGCAACATGCAGTGCGGTTTTTGTGTTGGACAAAAAAATTGGAGGAAAAAGATTGCAAAAGAATTATTGCAATCTTTTTAAATGTAATACGAAAACTTCTATAACGCAATTTTTGGAAATTCACGGCGATAGTAAAGAAAGTTGCAAGTTTTGAAAGACGCAAGACATGACAGATAATTTAGAAAACACCTCAATTTTAAAAAGAATATTAAGCGGAGATTTGTTACTATGGAAACAACTATGACGTCATAAATGTTAAGGAATAGCTTTTACAAAACCTATGCGTGCCCATATCATTACAACCATTTTTGTGCCCATAGTTGTTTCTTACAGTTGAAGTGGCATGCCTGTAAACTAACCACGAGAAGCTAAGCGCATTGACCACTAAAAAACAACACTTGAACATTTTGAATCTTTTTTGGAATCAGAAAATGCCAATCTTTCATCCTTTCACATATGATATGAAGTGCGGAAACTTTCCAGCATTCTCAGAACTACTGAAAACTCCCAGTCACGTAACTGTTGGTGAACTAAGTGTTACTAAAAGGATACTCTTCGGAGGGCCTGACATCCACAACAAGACCTCGCGGCTTGGTTTTTCTTTGGACTTTCGCGCCTCCGTTATCGTTCAGTTCACAGATATGTAACAAGTCTTGAGCAGAGACCCGAGGACAGATTTCACCTTTGAGCTGGGGTAACGGAATGAACTCCTTTTCCTAGTAGAATGGAAACACAGGTATTAGCGCATTTCCGTCGGTGTCAGGAAACCATATCATATATTTATAATACTTGCCTATAATGATTGAAATTTCAACAGTACTGAAATGTTATGCCCGATAAGTAAGATTTTAACTATGTTGTCAAAAACAAAATATTTTCCTCTCTCCTTTCCAAGAAGGCAGCTAGCTTCTATCAAGTTTTGCAATACGTTTACAGTTGCTCGCCAATGCATTTGTCACTTGTTAAGTTGTTTAGAATTTCATTTTGACATTTTTTGACAATTTTCTAACAGGTGCTCCTTGATTTGACCGGCAATTAAAATAAAAGAGAGACAGCGAGAGTTACCAAGACAACATACGCCGGCGAGAAATTATTGAATGTAATAGTTAGTTTCGTAGACACGCAATGTGTGCACAGAACCGGGGGAAAAAATTTCTCGCTGGCGAATGTCCTTGCTTGAACAACAAACTTCTCTAGCTGAAGGCTCACATGTTTCACGTTGGGATCAGCAAACAGCCTGTCGTGTCTCCTCATTGAAGCCGTCCGAGGAGTGTTACAGACAATTCTCTTGGCATCGCGTACCACTCGGTCGATATCTACACCTGAAGAACAGGAAAAAGGAGAGTTACGAATGATCGATGCCGGCTGCCCAAAATACAAATGAGTTTCTTCTCCAGATTTCTTATTCTGCGCCCTTAATCACTCGGCCACGGAGTTTTCATCTCCGCGAATTAGGACGAATATTATACTTAAGAAAAGTTCGAAATTATACTCTCTTTCATCTGATTGAAACACGTACCAGGCATGTCAGAGAAAAGAAGAATGCATTCGTTGAAACCAAACGACAGTAGTTGATCTCGAAGCTGTTCGAGGATAGCGACCCCGATGCACAGTGGGTAGGATGAGTTGCCAAGCAACAAGCTGTCCCAAAGGTGAAAAATCTTTTTCAGTGGAAAGACGTCTGAAAAGAAAACGGAAATCAGTCGAGCAAGCACTTTCACTAGACTGGAAGTAAGGTCAAAGGTGGGAGTGGAATACGTACCCTGAAACAAACACGAGACACGGGTATAATTAAACCACGCGACGACGACCGCGGTAACGAGAACGTCACAAACAAAAGGTTTAATGAGCAGAACAATGCCTGCGCACGTGCGTTGTCTGAGGTGCGCAAATGACCGCGGCTAAGATTTCGTATTTCCGTTTGAACGAAGTCATTGCATAGTTAGCCCGAGTACGTTTTTTGGGCCATTGGCGTACTAAACAGATCGAGACAATTACGAATTTCGCTTGTAGAATATAAATTCACTTTTTACTAAGCGTCATCCTCGGTAGCGCCATCGCCGTCACCGTTGCGTCGCCATAGTCGTTATGATTGGCAGAGAATATGAAACGAATTCTCTGCGCATGATCACAAAATCGGGTCTGCTCAGAGTTGGTGATTCTTGGTGCTGAGCAAAAGGAGCGCGGCCCCTTGGGACGAGAGTGTGTAAATCCTTAATTGCTCGAGCTTTTAGGGCTGGTTCACACTAGCGACGGAATCGGAAGCGGAGTCGGAATCGGAAGCGCAAGGAGCGTTATGATCCAGTGTAAATCAAAAATCGGAATCGTAAGCGGAGTAGGAAGCTCGACGGAATCGGAGTCAGAAGGATCAGAAGAGTTTCTTTTTCTTCCGATTCCGCTTCCGCTTCCGTTGCTTCCGTCGTGCCGATTCACACTAGATCAGAACTTTCTTCCGATTCCGACTCCGCTTACGACTCCGCTTCCGTCGCTTCATATGATTGAGAAATTTACGAGCACGCGCGCGTAAATTTGCACCGCAGTGCAAATTAAGAATTAGCGATAAATAATTTTGCCTGCCCCCCGCCAATCACAATGAAGTTAATATTCTACGTCATATTATAACATCCGAATATACTTACGACAGAACATCGTCAGGAACCATGGAATTGCGTACAGCTGTTGACAGAACCAAAAGACACCGTGTCACACGTGGTTTAAATAGCACTGGCGAACCCTGGTATTAAAAATTATTAAAATTTGTAAGAAAGAAGGGAAGATAAAACATATGAAACAGTCAGGACTCTGTGGGAGAGAAAAAATTCCCGGTTCCTCTGCAGCATCCGAAACTTATCTCTGAAGATCTAGTGGCAATAAGCCTGGAGGAAACTGAACGGCAAAACAGCAAACTCGATCCCAGGGTCTCTCATTTTCCCGCTCCCTGGAATGAGAGAGGGCTAGGAGGGTCTCTCGCCCCAGGGGCCGGGAAGATGAGAGACCCTGGGAACGAGGTTGAGTTTCCAGTTGATGAGAACTTTCAACGGGCCGATTTGTTGCTTGATTTACTTTGTGTCGTATTCATTACACCTCGGTCTCCTAGAATGTTAGAAGCTTCTAATTTTTGAGCTCGGAAATGTTTCTGAGAAGATTGTATTACTGTTTATTACATATTACTCTCAATACAACGACGTTGTCACATCTATATGCTCAGTCAAGCTTCATTTTGTTGATCAGACGCTAAGGGAATGAGATCGTACCTCTGGAATAAATCCAGTATCATGAAGATGGTTGAACAACTCCGGGTCATGAAATGCAATCAACTGAGAGAATACCGCCAGATATTCTGCATTGAAAATTAAAGAGATCAAATCACTTGAAAACCTATCAACACAACGAATGTAACTGTCAGAAAGCTAGGCTCATCAAAAGAATAACAGAAGACAGCACACCTTGTATGATTGCCGAATTATCCTTCAGAAAAAAGTGGTACAGGTATTTGGGAATAAACGCCGCCAGACAAGCGTAACCAAGACCTACAAAAATCATGTGACATACATCAGTACCCGTTTCAAGTTTTGCCCTTGATTGTTAAGCTGATTAGCTGTCTTACCTTCATCGTTAAAATGGAGGGAAAGAAAAGGGGCACAGAGAGAATCCAGTCCTGAGGAAAGAAAAATTAAACAAATGTTTTAAAACTTGGAAATTTTTATTAAGGATAGAGAGATAGAGAGAGTGATTACCGAAAGGATTTTAGCACTCAGCGTTTAGTTTAGAAAGTTTTTTCGTTACGTGATATTAACTGTACCCGTTCTTTGCCAGATGACTGATTGATTACCTTGCCAATAGACCAAGTCAGTGTGACGCACAACCCAGGCCTTGAGAATTCTCTTAAACTTCTGATGAGCCACGGGTGAAGAGAGCAGCTCATCATACTGGTGACAGCGTGGAATATCAACTTCGATCTTTGAACAAAGAAAATAAAGTAATATTTTAGAGTTGCAGTAGGAAGGAGTAAAAAATGTTTTATGCCATTTTGGAAAAATAGGTAGTCCTGGTGTTAGGAAGTTCCAATATAGAAGTAAAAGTCTGAAACAGGAATATCAATATTTTAGGGGTGATATTTTTTCTTTAACGACGCAGAATTTGGAGCAGAGGAAAGTTTGATGAAAAGTCTGGTTTAGGAATGCGTGCGCAGGATTACTGGGGCGAGAGAAAAATAAGGAAAGGCGCGAAAAGTTCACTGTCATTTTCCCGCCACTCCCTATTCTCCTTGTGGCTCGGGTCATGACGGTAAAATATTGCAGAAGACTGGGTCCTGGCAGGCTATTCTTGTTATATCTCACCTGCCTGTCTGTCTGTGTAAACGATTCCTTGTCTATCGCATCGTATGTGCCTTGAATGTCACCCTGATGAGACATATCACAACACAAAAAAGGGAGGTCGTTTGCGAGTAAAAAAAACAAAACAAAAAGTAGACTACACGGCCACACAAATCACATTCGATTGTCTGAGCGAATAGCTTAGATCCTATCTCATCTCTGATTTGTCTCGTTGCATCGTCACGCAATGCTAGTGGTGATAACCCTTGCGTGACTACCAAACTGCCGCAAAGAATCTTGCAATGCTTCCTTCCTTTCACGGATTCAAAGATTGCGAACAAATCAGAACAGGAAATACATTGAATTGCTTAAAACGACGCGGTGGTTTTGTCTTCAAAACGCTGGCCTCCTTTTATGCTACCTACTTAATGAAAGAGAAGTTAAGGCAAATTTGTCTGACCTGAACACCTAACAATGCGGCCCATATCTTGCCTCTAAGCAAGGGAGGGATGTCTATTCTCGCTTCTCTTACTATGCGATCTCTTGTGTAAGGATAACCCTGTGGGTAAAGAAAGTGTTGTAGAATTTAAGTATATTAGAAAAGATATAACTTATGGTTGAATTACAATCTAAAGCTCGTCCTTACACATCGGACCTCCCCGCCATCTCCTCCTCCTCAGTGAGGGAGGAGGTTGGGAACAGTGGCCCCTTCAGGATCTTCATGATAAGTAGAAAATAGAACACACATGAGAGTAAGATTATAAACTACTTCTCCCAGTTTTTCAGCATTAAGTGTCTCACCTCTAAAAGACGTTGAAACAGGACAATTCTGTGAAACTACGAAAAAAGAAATCAATGCCTAAGGTTAGAGTCAGTCGTTGATATTCAGGTGAAACAATAGAAAAACAAAAGAAAAACAAAATGCCAGCAATTAAACAAATCCAGACTTCTGGACTATACTTAGCCTGCGTGGCAGGCGTTTAAAGAGGAAGGAGAGGGGAAAACTAGAAACGCGAAGCGTGATCGGAGTGAGAGGGAAGGAAAGGAAAGGAAAACCTTCCGTCCGTTCCCCCTCCGATCACGCTTCTCTTTTAGATTTCCCCTCTCCTTCCCCTAGACTGTAGTCTCCAGACTGTAGACTGTACCTGGTAGTCCACTGTAGTCTCTCTGATAGTGAGTGGGAGATCAGCGGTGTCTAGCAGAGCATATCTAGACGATGGGCTGATAAAACACGCAGAAGAAAATGATTTTTATTATTAACTGAAGCCTTAGTGTTTCTTTTCTCGTTTACGATCCTTTTTTTATTGTCAAGCAACGTCACGACCTACATATAGTAATAATAATAATAATAATAATAATAATAATAATAATAATAATAATAATAATAATAAT
>Ga0126337_10000845_pt1 | contig 17064 bp, 8 predicted proteins | sample DipCmetagenome_FD_92527 | JGI IMG/M metagenome (GOLD analysis project Ga0126337, IMG submission 92527) | Coral microbial communities from La Bocana,Puerto Morelos, Mexico - Diploria C A metagenome | ecosystem: Host-associated > Invertebrates > Cnidaria > Coral | place: La Bocana,Puerto Morelos... | reverse complement strand
GGGGGGGAAAAACCGCAGTTTTTGTTAAAAATAGGGGTAGGGGTTTGGGAAAGGGGCCCCCCCCCCCCCACAAATTTTTCGGGGGGGCCCCCCCCCCCCCCCGGGGTTTCACTGAATAGCGCAATATCAGCGTTTTTGTTTATGATGTTATTGTTATGGAATACAAAATCGAACAAGAAGATCTTTTGGATCTTATAACCGTGCTTAAAAAAAAATTAAAATGTATTTTTAGGACCACTGTCGCAACGCATTGCACATTTCAAAGCAGCCCTTGATGATTCACTGAGTGCTATAGACACCACATCACTTGACCAAAACAAACTGTATCATTGCACCATCGCTCTTAACGATGGTGTAATGATTGCACCATGGCTCGAAGCTATTAATAAATCGTTTTTAAAAGTCAAAATTTAATTTGTCTGTGTAAAGTAGTCACGCGAGTCACACAATCCGAATTTCAGGCAAGCTTTTGTTTACCTCAGCAAATATTTAATTTTCCTTCAAATCTCTGAATTCGCTTCGATGAAACAGCCAAAGAATTTACTTTAATTGCCAAAGCCCACAGCAGATACTCGCAAAATTCAAAATAAATTAACGACCGTGTGTTCTGCGAAAAAAAACTTGGAAATCAAGACTATCCGATTTTGTCACGTAGCGAAAGTGGTAAGGTGTAGTTTTAACGTACGTGATACATAAATCATTAATAGTCTAGCTTGCTTGTCCAAGGCTCAAGAAAATAGACTGAGGAAAATCAGATCATCAGTATTTTAACAATATATTGATTGTTCCTGATTATTTTTTCTTGAAGGTTGTGATGGCTGAATTTCAACATCATGAATCAGATGATCTCCATGACGTTGCCTTTGGCTGGCTTTTAATGGGGTTTTATGGCCTAGAAGTTGACCGTCTTGAACAGTTGATCTCTGAAACAAGAATTAAGTTGAATGATGTTCAGGGTGATCAGTTTAAAGAAACCTTGTCCGTCCTTGGCGAACTCCGCGGCGAACTAGCAAAAGTATTGTGGCACATGAACAGACCCCAGCATGCTTTAGAACAAATACAATTATGCATATCAGAGAATTGCCAACAATTTTCCGAAGTAAGTGAGATTTAAAACAACAGATCCAAGGCAAAGTACTATTTTGCCTGTTGATTTTAAAGCAAAACAGAGACTGTTCACAGTTTGCGACCTCCTTCGTGCTGTAAAAGAGTTAGAAAATATTTGCTGTGTCTTTCTTTTAAATATTAGTAGACATTTACTAGCTTTCTATCACGAATGGTATTTTCTGATTGGCTACGCTGCTCACTATCTATTAAAAAAATAGTCAGGTTTCAGTCGAGGAGCTATCGGCTGATGGTTGCCCCGTGGAAATTTGGTGTTCTTAAAATAAATATTGGCCCGAGAAGCGAAGCTTCGAGGGCAAATATGCTAGTTTTAAGTACATCAAATTTCCAAGGGGCAACTGTCAGACCGATAGTTCCGAGACATAACACTCTATTATCTTTTTTGTTCACCATTAAATTCTTCCACACGCCAGTACAAAAATCATATCGAATTATTTTCAACTTTTTAAGATGAAAGTTGTAACAGCCAATGTAAAATTTGAAAAAAAAACCTCAAAACCCCACTTTCAATATCAATTTTTTATTTTCGATATCCCCGCTTATTTGCAGCAAAATTTTCACGGACAGTACCACCCATCCGGGTATTTTCGTCGGGCGAACACTATGCGCGATGAACACTATCGCGTCACGTGATCAATCTAAACCAATTAATTAGGATCGGAGAAAATTTAGTGGTGAACTATAATCTGTGATAGATAGTGAGTAGCGTAGCAGTGTTTCCTTGTTAACAAAATGACGGCCGCTTTTTGACTTCTTCGAACTCATGTTCTAATTCACTGTTTAATAGAACTCCTGGCCCCAGTTGTTCAAAGGTTGGATAACGTTATCCACCGGATAAATCGGTGCCAAATTTGAAAAACACCGCTCTAATATTTCCAGAGATATTCTTTATTCATTGTTTTACTGTACACTTTGCTAATTTGCTAATTTGCGTAATACAAAATGTCAATATCTCGAACGAAAGAAGATATTTTCAAAAAGTAAAACGCCATTCTCCGGCTATTTTGAAAAGTCTTTCAAATAAGCAGCACTTCATTAGCACTTCATCTAAAAAGTTAGTAAATTAATTTAGCTGTTAGACTAGAAACCTCAACTAATTCGACTTACATAATTTTACCAATTTAACCTCAGGACACGTACATAGTCATCCAATTAGAAATGACACTCCAGGTTGACGTATAACTGTGCTGATGTTGTATTTCGGTTTGGCTAGGAAAGTGTGAGTCACTGGACAATGCTTGCGGATCAGTGTTATTCAAACAAAACAACTAGAGATGAACAAGCTGCAATAATTGGTTTTGAAATCGCTTGCCACTTTATTCCACCACATGATGTACTTAATAGAAGCCGTCTCTTGTCAAAAATGTTGGCAATGTGCGTTAACGCTGGACAATCCTTCCAAAAGAAAGCCACTGAACTTTTAACCATAGCATGTGAAATGAAAGCTTGTGAATCACAGGCAAGTATTACCGAGTAACCCTGAGACAATGAATGAATCTAATTTGAAACCATCCTGCTTGTAGGTTTTATGGTAGAACTTTATGTAATAATTACAGCTAAACCCCAATACTTCAAACTCTATGGGATGAGAAAAGTATTTGAAAACGCTCTGAGGGGTATGAAATAACTGGGAAAGCATAAAGGGATTGTCTAACCTCCCCTAAGCGACCACCCAAAAAGCCAAGCCTCAACTGATGGTCGCTTATGGGCGGTGGTCGCTTACAAGGGCATAAAGACCATATTGGGCAAAAATTTTGCCTTATTAGCACAAGGTAACTGTAGAGCCTTGCTATTGTAACCGGTTCTACGGACTTGTCCAGAACGGTCGGAAATAACACGAGAAGCAATAAATAACGGAACGTTCTTCGATCTTAAATACTCTTCGATGTTTACACGACAGGACCCCGATAAGACTGACGATACGATTGCTCAAAGTACAGAATGTCTCGAATGACACTTTGAAATATTTAACATATTTAACACAACGTGTCACGGTAACGTAAAGTGTCTTCAACATTTTCCTCTCCCGAATTAACAAGTGAAACTGGAAATTCGTTTAGAAAAACTAAACTCGAATCACTGTTCAAAAGTCTTAATCCGTGTCTCCGAATTCCAGCGGTGAGATCCTTGTAACTGGTCGCTTGAGGACTTTGTCTCCACTCGAACATCAACAACTCTCACAAGGTTATCTCTGCCTGCATAAGTGCGTTCAATCCGCCCGACGTTCCACTCTCGTTTAGCCGCGTTTGGGTTCGATGACCATCACTACATCATCAACTTTGAGATTCTCCGTGGTAACGAACCGTTTTTGACGGGAGCCAATGGGGGGTAGGTACTCCTCCATCCAGTTTCCCCTAGTGAACTCTTACACTCGCCTTCGCCCTTTCCAGGGATTAAGTGCTGTGTTATCCACACTTTCCGGGACGAGGTCACCACACGTTTGACCAATGAGGAAGTGATTCGGTATGAGTACCGGCTCGTCGTTTGGGTTGTGACTTAATTCGGTCAGTGGTCTTGAATTAATCGGACTTTCCACTCCAGTAAAGAAGCCTTGGATCCTACTGGATCATAGCTGCCAGAGCTTATCCACGGTTTCTGTAGCATGAAGCGGCTAGGAGTATTTCTACTCACTTAAATCTTTATGGTAACTCTAAAATAACTGGAGACTGACTTGAAAACTTACGGGTTATTTCAGTCTCCACTTTACTTACTTATTTCTCTTAGAATGCATATTAATATTTAAGTACAAGAGTGAATAAAGTTATATTATTTTTATTATTATCACCCAGCGGATCAAGTGGCGCTCCGTTTTCTTCAGGAAATTTCTCTTCGCGTACTCAAAGTCCTCGGGAGCCGGTGAATGACAAAACAGGAACTGGTCGTTTTGTGCAGACTAGGACACGTTCTCAAGATCAAATTCAAAACCCTGATCCTCTTCAGGAACATCCATTTGAACATGTCTGGCAAACTCGAAACCCACTTTCGAACTTGAAACCCTGCTTTGTCGCCCATCTCAGTCAATTGTCTTCTCGTCTCTATGGCCTTAACTGTGGATTCCACAGATGGCATTAGGTCATCCATGTTGTAGCGTTTCTTGACTGCATTGGCCGCTAGTGAGAAATCCTCTCCGTTGAGCTCTGCGTGTTTTTGCCACCAGAAATGAATCGGAGAAATTCTGGCTCTTTTCGAAGGTTCATTTTACGCCGAAGGAAACGGTGCAACGGTCGGTCCGGCCCTTGAGTAATACCAGTTGATTGCAAATATGATCCCCAACCAGGGCCACTTCCTCTTTCGAGTATATCGAATACATCGCTTTGTAGCTTTGGGTTCAAGGTTTTTCCTTCGAAGAGCGCTGAACCGTCAAACACTATCCGCAACTTGGTGGTGCGGTAATTACGCCTACTGCAATGCTTTCCAGATCCCAGAAGCGTTTCAACAATCCGTTCAATTCTGAATCTATGCTTTCTGCTGAAATGATGGGCCTCTTTACTTCAAGTATGAATGGTTGCTGACGAGATGACGTCATGATGACGCTTTATGATAGTAAAGGCGATTCTGATGAGTTCCTTTGCTGATATTGCTTTGCTTGCTTCTTTGGAGAGACTTTCCATGATGATTTTCCACCAAACATTGGAAGCACAGTGCAAACCGTTTGATTGTTTGCCATCTTTCGTCAACGGATAGTTTATGAAATGCTTCACATTTCAAAAGAGAGTGGTTTCCGGTACATATATTCCTCTTCCATTCTTGTTACTGAAGTAGCTTCAGGAAGATCTTCTTGGGATGATTCAATTTAACATGCAGTTGCAGTTCAATGCGGTCTTGAACTGAAATTCCGTTCTAGTTCTTAATCTCGGTGATTTGGTAAGCAGCTTCTTCTGAAACCCACTCCTTTCTCTAGGGAATCTCGGTACTTGTTCTACCACCGGTAATACTGTGCCAGTAAACGTTCGGGGTTCTTCTGAAGAATCGCTGTGTATAGTGCTCTGCCTTCTAAATGCGACTTTCGGTGATTTTCTTTCAACGTGATAACAGGTCGTTCCAAGACATTGGCGAAGTTTTCCAGTTCTTTGGTATTATTGTTGTGGTGCGGCTGTAGCTGTTTGAGTTCTTCTAAGTGGGACTGAACTTGCCTTCTGCTACCTCCATAATTCCGATAAAAGCGTGATTTGGCCACCTCGTACGCTTCCTTAGACTATCCCAATCCAGACGTGCTTCCAAACATAGCGACGATAATGATGTCATGTCAAAACAACTCGTCCAGCGTGGAAAATCCATCTTGTTCCTTGAGGAAATTGGAATTCGGATTCTCTCTAATTGCTCATGTATTCACGGTTGTTAGCGGTGAAACCGCAGAACTATCGATAGAACGGCCTTTTCGGTGGTAAAGCTTTAACTCAGCGCACGTGGTCGGGATTCTCAAAGGCGGGTAACTAGCGTTTATCTGACTTCTCAGGTGCTTTGCTTTCTTGTTGAAGTTCTTTGTTTTCGATGGGTTTGCTCGGTTGCGGGAGAAGCTGATTTTACCCCACGTTAAATTCCTCCACTAGACCCAATTCTTCTTCGATTACGTTTTCTAACTCCTGGTGTCGTTTTTTGATCTGTTTGTTCATAGCTTGAAGCTCTTTTCCTGTGGTTCTAGTTCCTCACGATTTTGTTGATTTTCTATTCACGCCAATCCTTTCGTACAAGGGGCCCTGAATATCTGCTCTTTCTTATTGTGATGCCTCACTACCGGCGACCGAACTTGCAAGGCATTTAGCTTTCGCAACTTTCGTGAGTGACGCCAGAAGCTAGCGAGGAGGAATGATTTCTCGATCGATTTGTTCAACGGGGTCGTCAGATTCGTCGCTAACCTTTTCCGCCATAAACTTCATCATTATTTTATGATAAGGCCTTTCCAAACGGGTCATTATGATCAAGGTGTTTTCTGGCTGTTCTTGAATTCTTTGTAACAGATCGTCTTGATTATGATTTCGGCATCAGAACGGCGGCCAACTTGTTTAATAGTCATTTCTTTTGTCTTGTGTGCAATCGCGAATACGACATTCTCGATCCTCTGCTTCGTTCGGTTCTTTATATTTTTCATAGTCGGACGATTTCCAAAGGAAATGTCTACTTTTACGTGCGCGTAAAAGCTTCCAAGGCAGGAACGTCTCAAATGTACGATTGTTCAGTTTTCTCGTGACTTTTCTTGTAATCCAGCTCTCGAAGGACCAAATGTTGTAACCGGTTTTACGGACTATTTACGGACTATTATTTATTGGTGGGAGGAGGTAAAAGACACAAAAAAAGCATATTTTTCCCTGGATGGGCACCAAGCTAGTACCTAACAGGTTAGCACCAGACTGCCAGGTCTCTGCAACAGATTCCTCTTTCCCCGTTCTCCCAGTTAAATACTCCCAGAGGAACAGAAGTACTCAGTGAGGATCTTGCCCTTGAACACAACACAGTCACCCAGTCAATACTAATGAATTTGGGCTGCCTGATACAGAGGCAACCGTCACGTCTTCCGCGTTGGAATACTTTTTTTGTATAAACTAACTTCCGTGTGTCATATAATTTTTCCTTAGGAGATAGTAATAATTTGGAAGGACTGTGGAAAAAATCTTGCATCATCCAAAGTTTTTGCAAAGATGTCTATCAAGTGCTTCACACTAGCTCAAACGTTTTTGCCGAGCAATGACAGTAGCAAATTGAAAGCCAAGATCAGTTATTATAGAGCCACAGCCATCTTAACCGCCAATGAATCAACTCAGTTAGCCCAAGCAATCAATGATGCTAAAACTTATGTTGAGCAATGCCCCACTGTGAAGGTAATAAAAGTTTAACATAGATATATACTTTCATTTAAGAATTACTTGGTACAATTTTGCTAGGCTTATACAACACAGAAAAGGTACTCCAATAAATTTAGGACAGGTGTGTGCCACAAGGGCTCTTAAACCCTGACCCTGTTTCAGGTTAAAGCAAATGAAAATGGATACCCCATTGAAGGCCATTTTTAAAACCCAAAAATGACATTATATTCAAGATAAAAAGAAAACTGACTTAGAATGGCATGAAAAGGTAAATTTTATTTCGTAACTGTTAAGTTAATCAACCATAGACACACTTCAACTTTAGCTGATATGATTCTGTTACCCTATTAGTCTATATCTAAGGATCACACTGTGAACCCAATTTTAACAGGGGCAAATGTGATATCCTTCTCAATGATTGACAATATAAAAAACCATACCCTATACCGATATGGGAATACTCCTACCCCTACCCCTGGGCTATACAAATTTGAAGAAGAATAACACACTTGTAGGAAAAAGAAACTAAATTTGGGCAGTGGTATTTTGCGTTTTATCCTCCTTATAGACATTATGTCAAACTTGTCCTCTGTCATAATCCATTTAATTTCTCGTTTTCTTAATAAGTTTTTCTTTAAATCATCGTTTCATTGATTCCTGTCATATTAAGTGCTAAATTTTACGATAACTTGTGGATATGGATAGTATAACTATAATTAGCTTAATGAGGCTGGCAATAATTTCCAGCACTTTTCTGACAGCTATACCTTGAAGGCTGAATACTACCACTGTTTAACAAGTGATGCTACAATAATAGTATCATACAAATGCCAGTTCATTGGTAAACAAGTTGCGGTCATCCTTTTTATATAACAGATTACCATAGCAACAATATGGCCTGCTAAAAGTGCCCTTAATTTTAGCTTTAATTTGAGCTAATATCTCAAAAACGAGCTCAATGACCCCCATTGTTATCAACAAATTATGATAAGCACGATAAGATGCAACTTTCTGCGATTCTACGAAGTGGGTTTAGAGCCACCTTAAATTTTCGTATATTTACGGTGAACCCACTCCAAAGAGGTTTTTTAAACTTTGCATCTTATTGTGCTTATCACAATTCAACAATAACAAAGGGGGGCCACCGAGTTCCTTTTGGAGTTATAAGCTCTTAACTCTAAAATTAAGGGTGTTTCTAGCAGGAATCATTGCGCTATGGTAACCTATTTTGCTACAAAATTTACAACAACGTGTTCACCAATGATTGGGTGGTTTTTTGATACCATGGTTTTGGCATCAAGCGATATATAGAGTGGTTATAATGGAGCGATATATAGAGTGGTTATAATGGAGCGATATATAGAGTGGTTATAATTGACCCATCAAAATCTACATGCAGGAAAGTGATGGAAATTGTTATGAGCGACCTTAATGAAATGAAAGTGTTATACTGATTTGTCTGCTAATATTAAGTTGCATGAAACGTTTATTTAGTGAAGCCTTCTTTGTTAACTGCAGGGCTACAGACTGTTATGGAAATGTTGTCTTCAGGCCCATCATTATGATGACGCGTTAGCAGCTTTTAAAAATACACAGGAAATCTTAAAAGATAAAGAAGAAAACCAGTTTGAGGAATTTGTCCAGTTTTGTACGAAAGCAATATCACAGGAAGGTATTAGTATTGGTCAGGTGTATGTTTGTTCATTTTTCCACTTAGCCTTTCTACAAGCGGTGCACAGAACTCACCGCTACTTCTTTGTTTTCTGGTTTATTCACGACACTGCTGACATGTCATCTACAATCAATACAAAATGAGAACGCTGCAATATTGGCTCCTCTGTCCAGATGTGCCGAAATTTTTATTATTTTTAAATCGTATTCAATGTTCTCTTCTTCTGCAGCATTGGGAGTCCTCAAAGCTGAATGCCCAGTTCCCAAATGCTTCGTAGAGAGGTTAATCAGCGAGTCTGTAGCCAAGAGAGCCGTTCAGAATCTGTCCGTGCTTTTCTGTGATGGGTGGGCGGCGGAATTGGAATGCGATGCTTCTTGTGTTCCACTGGACATGGTGTTGGCTTCTGATGTCAAAAACCGCGACGAACTAGTAACGATTCTCTTGCAACGCAACGCACATGCGAGAGGTCTTCCAGAACGCAGTCAGTCGCCGCTGTCAATGTGTCTAGAGGAGGACAATTTCGACTTGGCATTAATTCTTTTACAGCATGGAGCCGATGAGAATGATTTGGTGGAGCGATGCGGAGAGAGCCCCTTTCATGCTTCACTCCGAATTGGCATCAACAAAGGTGAACAGGGACATCCTTCAATGACTTAATGGAGATTTTGATTCGTAGTTTTCAGAAGCGGAATTCCTGAAAAAATAAGGATGTTTACTAACTTAATGAATGTATTCACATCTGTTGACACTTCCGGAGGCGGTGGCCTCATGGTTAGGGCGCTCGAGTGGTTCTGGTTGTGCTATTGGTCACCCAGGTGTACAAATGTGATGGACTGACATCCAATCTTTGGGGGAGTAGAAATATTCCTAGTCCCTTCATGCTAAAGAAACCACAATAAGCTCCGGCATTGATGGGCCACTTGGCTCGTATGCAGCCTTTACCTTCAATTATTGATAGAACGAGACGGAGAGAGCGCTTTCCATGCTTCACTCCGAATTGGCCTCCAAAGAGGTGAAAAGTGACATCCTTCCCGAAAAAATGAGTAATATGATATTCACATCTTTTGAAAACTACCTGTTCCAAACATCCAGCACTAATCAATTTTTGTTTCTGCGAAGCATATGATTAGGTGCTTTTCCGAAGCCTGAGGCATGTAAAATTTGGATTCTTGTGGGGTAGGGTGCGGGGGGCAGAAGAAGCAAAAAAACTGGAAAGGGTAGACAAAAGGGGAAATCAAATTTGATGCAGCACCATTTCCCATTTGTTTACGTTATACCAAAGTTCTTAGGTACACAGAAAGGTGTCGAAAAGATGTCGCTGTAAGAATTAACTTAACTGACAGTATAATATGATGATCATAACATTTTTTGTTTTGCTGTTTACTCTTGCACAGGAAGCATGGCGATCTTCCAGTTCTTATTTGACAGCAAAAGATACCCAATTGATTTGCGGGACAAGGATGGAAACACTCTTCTGCATTTCCTATGTCGAGGAAAGATAGATTCAAAGAAGCAGCAAACCATGATCAATCTTCTCAAAGCAGGAGCAAATCCAACAATCACTAACAACCAAATGAAAACACCTATCGACATTATTTCAAATTTAAGGTGAATTTGGCATCGATTCCTTTGCAAATTGTGGAATGTAACAATTACAGTACCGGCCACCTGTTCTCATTTAGGAAATATAAAAACGCGTGATTGTAGGTTAGAAACTCTTTAATGTAGTAACGCCGAAATTCTTTCCCCTCAAACAAAACAAAACACCTCTTATCACACTGTCATCTTTTCTTTCCATTTTTCAGTGATAACAGAAGAAACCTACTTAGGTCAGCGGAGGAAAGCTTTTACAGTCCGCCATCATGTGAGCAAAAAACTGCAAAGCAAGACATTAAAACTAAATTGAACGCAGATGCCCACGGACATAAAACTCCACCAGAAAAATCAAAGATTTATTCTTCCTCGAGCAGCTGTGAAACCCCTTCACCTGCCATGCCATCTTCCAAATCAGCTAATTCAAGAAAGGAGCCGTTGTCTGTTGTTACTGAACGTATTCGATCACTGATAAAGAAGTTAGATGTCCATGCTTGGTTCAAGAATGTGGCTTCACGTGAAAAACCAAGAAAAGCGTCCATGAAAATGGAAAAACCTGATCTTCAAAATGATCAAAAGCAAAGTAATGTAGTACAGGAGGCTAACGCGATAGCCCAAGATAACGAAGGCAATTCAAGTCGTAGCAAGGATGACAATGATGTTGTTGCTTTTGATAGGCTCGAAAGAGCTTTCCAGGGTTTACCGTGGGAAGTAAAATGCACTGAGAAAGCGAGAAAAATTTTACATGATAGGCGCCTGGAGTGGTGGAAGAAAAAACAATTTTTAGAGAAGGTGAAAAATCTTGCTCAAGGCCGTGACAACTGGACAGTACATCTCTGTAAAAGACTTGAAGGTCTGCCAAAAAGCCGTGGCATGCTTCTTTATGAAACAAGATTAACAGCCGCTGCAAGAATCATTTGGGAATGTGCAGTTGACTTTTCTCCTCGTTATTCGGACGAAGATACTAAAAGTAAGACTACCATTTACTCGGAAATTATCCGAATATGGGATATTGTGTTTGATCATGACAAAGTCCCGCAAGCGATAGAAAATATAGTTACCTCCTTTACCCGTGGCCAGGATGGTATCTTCAAGAAAAAGTTGAGGGGACTTCCAAGGCTTGATGCTTCTCAAAACCAAGGTCCAAATCTTTATGTCAAGCAGACTCAAACCAGCGTACCTCATTTCTCGTCAGCATCTGAGCGACAAAAAGACGAAATGGTTAAAGATGAAGCAAATGATGACCTTGTGACTTTCTTTCCTCCTGCAAGCCACCACGACAACGACTATCAAGTTCTGAAGTTCTACCACCTTTCCACAGCCATGATTCAGACAATACTGAAACAACAACAGTCATGCAGTGTTGAGATCGACTATCCATTTGAAGTGACAGAGGAAGAACATGACATCATCAATTTTGAACCCTCTCCCCAGAGCTCCATCATTTTGATTGGGCGGAGTGGCACTGGGAAGACGACATGTATCCTTTATCGCCTGAGGAAAGATTTCATTAAATACTGGAACAAAGCTGAAACAAGTGGACCATTGCTTCCCAAAGGGATGGTGTTGCTTCCCAAGGACAACTCTGATTATAACTCATTGAACTTTGAGGAGGGACACTTTGCTGGCGGCACAAGCCAGCAACCGGATGAAAAACAGAGTAGGACTGAAGAGGAAGTAACACAAGGCGATGAGTGTGAGACAGCAGCCAGTTGTCCTACGGAGCCAGTTGTGCCAGCATGTTCTGAACCTGAGGAATCCCTGGAGCACCTCCACCAGTTGTTTGTAACTAAAAACGGTGTCCTCTGCCAAGAAATTCAGAAAAATTTTAACGGCTTGAGCCAAGCGTGCTCATTTATTAAGCATGAAAGTAAACAGGGTAGAGCTCCCTTGAAGCTGCAGGAAGTTGACGACTCTGCCACATGCTGGCCACTGTTTTTAAATGCCCGCGACCTTTATGTTATCTTAGATGCTTCTCTGTCTGAGCCTTACTTCTTTCCCCGTAACGAAGATGGAAGCCTGGTGACCAGGGTTCAAGACTGGGGTGAAGAAGACAATCAGTTGTCCACTATTCCCATCATAGAAGACGACGAGGATGCAGAAGACGAGGACGCTGAAAATGATACAGATGAGGAGGACGAAGATCAAACCGGAGAGGGTGACGCCTATAATTGGGAACAGAGGCGATCGATAGTCTTTGTGAGTTACACTATTTTTGAAAACCTGTTGTGGCCTAAAATGTGCAAGAAAAAGAAACGTATCGACTTTCATCCCTCTTTGGTTTGGATGGAGATACGGTCGTTTATAAAGGGCTCATACGAAGCACTGCAAACAAACAGCGGTTACCTCAACCTTGAAAGCTATCAAGAGATCGGACTAAAAAGGGCACCTAACTTCACTGCTGACAGAGAAGAAATTTTCGAGTTGTTTGTATCTTATGAGCGGGTCAAGAGGTCTTCCAACATGTTTGATGAAAACGATCTCGTGTTCCACTTGTACCACCGGTTGAGGCAATGCAGAGTTCCTGATTGGTCAATTCACAAATTGTATGTGGATGAGACTCAAGACTTCACTCAGGCAGAGTTGATGCTGCTCATACGCTGTTGCCGTGATCCTAATGACGTCTTTCTCACAGGTGACACAGCACAAAGCGTCATGCGAGGCATCTCATTCAGATTTGAAGATCTTCGTTCACTTTTCTTCTACTTGAACGAGAGCTACAAGGCTGTGGGAGTGCAGGTTGAAGTCGTAGTTCCAGAGATGAGGCATCTGATATACAACTACCGATCACACAGTGGAATTCTCAATTTGGCTTCTAGTGTTGTTAGCATACTACAGAAATATTTCCCAGAGTCGTTTGACAAGTTGGCCAAAGATCAAGGTCAGTTGGATGGCCCAAAGCCGGCACTACTTGGGTCGTGCAGTCAGATGGATCTAGCGATAATTCTTCGTGGAAATAAGAGGAAAACAACCACTATCGAGTTTGGTGCCCATCAAGTCATCCTTGTTGCATCAAACGAAGCGAGAGAAAGGCTTCCCGAGGAGCTCAGTCACGCTCTGGTGTTGACAATCTACGAGGCGAAAGGACTAGAGTTTGATGACGTCCTTGTATACAACTTCTTTAAAGATTCACAGGTGAGATGCTGTCGAGATGGACAACACAGTGGCGTTTTCATTTCCAAGCTTGAAATAGTCATTCCTAGTATAAATTGCCGAACACATTTTTCAATGCTAGCTCTTATTATTTCGTGGAACATCAAGACAGATATATTGATGCGACCGTCGACAAAATATTCCGCAATATTAAGCCGGGCAACTTCATATACACATTGATCAAATTGGGAACTGAAAGGCTTAGATTTTGTTTTAGCAGATATCCCGCAAGGGGACATCTGCTGTACGTTGGTGCATATGTGCAAAACTGAGAACATTAATAAACCTAATCGTAACATGCACTTGTTTACTTCGACGACAACTAAAACAACAGCTGAACTGCAATGAAGGGCACTAACTTGCCTCAAATATTAGATTACACCATTCAATTAGTTGTTTATGTAACTCTTTTTGATAAGAAACGAATTATGATTGTACGTGAACTTATTCCTCTCTAGGCTCGTACTGAATGGAGGATTGTTACTCAGTATCTCTTGGAAGTGGTAGACTGTGAGAGTGTCGACAAAGCTAAAATCAAGTCCCGTCCACTGACTTTTAATTCTGACAAGCACAAGGTCCTAAACTCTGAATTGAAACAACTGTACACGGCTGTGACTCGAGCCCGTACAAAGGTTTGGTTCTTTGACGAGGATGAAGAAAATCGTCGGCCAGTGTTTGAGTACTTTGAACAGCTTGGCTTGGCAGATGTGATAACACTAGAAGCAGACAGTGGGAAAAGCTCTGATGGTGCACAGTCTTTGGAAAACATGTTTTCCAAGAAATCGTCCGTAGAGGAATGGGAAAAGCAAGGAACATTCTTCTACAACAAGAAGCTTTGGAAAGTTGCAGAAAAGTGCTTCACAATTTCAGGAAACGCAGAAATGAGCCAAAGGTGTAAAGCGTATGTGCAAGCCGACCATGCTCGAAGTCTTCACACTGAACCACGACGAATGAAGGATGAATTTCTCCGAGCAGCCGATCAGTTTCTGCAGTGCAACATGATCCAAGAAGCTAGGGTCTGCCTGTATAATGCTCGGGAACGTACCTTGTACGCAAGCCTACTTCAGAAACTCGGGAAGGTAAGAATCGGACAGTTTTCTTGTTGTGATTCAACGAAAACGATATCTAGAATGAAGGGTACTTAAAATAGAATTTATATAATTATACGGTGTTTGTTTTGTGAAAGACGCGAATATATTCAAGATTTAGATGCATACGTCATTTTACTGTTGTTTAAGTTTCCATGTCATAGTAAGAGCTCTACTTTAGTCAACATGAGTCTTTCTCTTTTATTACTTTGCTGCTCTTTTATTTTATTTAGCAACTAGTAAACGTTGTCTTCTAGTATATATATACGCGCTTGCTAATTAAATTTTCCACCGGAGTAAACTGATGAATTTGTTAGCATAACAAGCACATACTATGTTGTATTGGAATGTAATGATATTGATCAAATTCGTCAATAGATTTTATGCTTTCTTATAGGAAAAAACTGCAGCAAGGTGGTTTGAAAGAGGGGGTAATTTTGTAGGAGCAAGTCAATGCCTGGAGAAACTTGGAGACTACAAAGAGGCTGTTGAGGTCCTTGTTCGTGGAAATCTATACCACAAGGCCATCGATGTCTTGAAGCGATTTAACAGATTGTCACCAGTTACTCGACAACAGACCCTTGCCCCACGGAGAACTCTTCCAGAACTGCATTTGGCCTCTGCAAAACTACATTCCACAGCGGGCAACATGAAAGAAATGAAAAATTCACTTCGTTATGTTCAGCCCGTCGACGTGCGAGTGGAGTTTTTGAAGAAGCATAACTTGTTTGACGACGCTGCAAGGGAGTTATTTAGGGAAAAAAGAGGAGTTGAAGCTGCGAAGATAATGAGAGAAAACGGATCATTTCTTGAAGCGGCTGAATACGCACGAAGCTCTGGTAACTCAAGTCTTGCAGGTGATTGTATTTTCGCTTATGTTCGTAGCTCAATGGGTATATTAAAGGAGGAGCAAATTGAACAGTTAGAAGAAGCTAAGAAGCTCTACAAGATTGCAGACCGGGTGAACAGTTTTGGTGACGCTCTTTTACAGCAAGCCAGACTGTCTGGGGATCGTAGGAAAGTGGAGGAGGCTGTAAGGAATTTCCGCAACGTTCAAAACACCTGTGGTGAGCTTGAATGTGTTGAATTGCTGTGGGAACTTGCAGGTGATGAACACGGTGTTCCTGGTGTGAATACTTGGATTGCAGTCAAAATGGTGAAAACCGTTCTGCAACTGTTAAAATCACTGAATGCGACTAATCTGAACGTAATGACACAGAAACAAATCGAGCGATGCGAGGAACACTTTGGACTTTACAGGGAAGGAGATCCAACAAAGAGAGTTGTGAGGCTAAAAGAAGGTGATCGTTTTCTTTCTTTTGCCCAAGGAATAAAGAAGCGTAGTATTCCCGGCAACAAATGGGAGGTAGATCTCTATGATGCCCGTGAACGTATTGCTGAGGACCTCTTTCATAGAGTCATCAAACTCATCCAACAAGTTCGCAGGTTTTTGCTCAACATGTTTGTGACACACGGGACATGTCAGGAGTTTTTGGTCGGCCTTCCATGCAAAGCTGAGAGTTGCAAGTACCAACACAAGCTTCCATCTCAGGATAGTACCGAAAAAATTTTCGGAGGAATTTTGGATGAGATCTTTCTTAACGCGCAAGCTAACGATTTTCACAGAACGGCGAAGAAACTTGGCAACCAGAACACTACGGAATTGGATGACCTGTTCCCATCGGATCCCTTTGCATCATGCAGAAAACTTCTAGCATTCCTTTTTCCTGCACATGGCCAATCATCCAGCCTTCGCTTGCAATCTTGCATCTCTCGTTTGCGAGATGGGAAGCGTCAGTTTCAGAGGAAACGTCTATTTAAGTTTGCCGACGTGTTGTGGACGAAGCGTGAGACCGAGGAAAAAATCCTTTCAAGTGCCGATTCATTTCTCGCTGTTTCACATCTTCTCCAGCTAATCGGATCACCATCGAAAATTAAGCTGTGGATCAGTGATGCGGAGAAGACATTTGGAAAAACGTACGATATCCAGAAAAACAAAGGAATTAGTCCAACACCAGTGGGCATTGCTTTAGAAGGAGACGCACGGGTCACCTGGTTTTCCCGATGGTGGGAAAATTCCAAGCTTCATTTGCATGTTCATGGTGACATCTTAAGGGCTGGAAACATCGCAGTTCGCCACTTCGAACTGATGGCAACTAACCCAGAAAACGAGCTACCTTTCCTGTCACCACGAAACTGCCTTGACATCCTGGAGTATGTCACTTGTGCCCACCTAGCTCTGTTCGCTCGTCTGCAGCAGTCTCTGAAGTCCCCTTATCTTGTTTGTCTTCCTGCAAGTTACTCGTCGGTGATCTCATTTTGGAGCACACTCAACTGCACCACCAATGAACATATTGGAATTTACCAGGCAGCTTTGAGGCACCCAACTCATTCCTCTACCATTTGGAAAGTACAGAAGTTCCTGCACGACTTGGTATCACTTATGCTGGGAGGATATTCACCGAATTTCAACGTGTTAAAGAAGGTCTTTCACTTGAATTCTTGCATTGAATCCGGCGAGACAGAGCGTGCGGTAATTTTAGTCCTTACCCTTCTCTGTAACTGTGGTCAGTCAGTTCCACCTGACTGCGAGGCCAGGCTCCTTCAAAACCTGAACAGTGAATTGTCCAGT
>Ga0126337_10000844_pt1:0-15000 | contig 17067 bp, 9 predicted proteins | sample DipCmetagenome_FD_92527 | JGI IMG/M metagenome (GOLD analysis project Ga0126337, IMG submission 92527) | Coral microbial communities from La Bocana,Puerto Morelos, Mexico - Diploria C A metagenome | ecosystem: Host-associated > Invertebrates > Cnidaria > Coral | place: La Bocana,Puerto... | reverse complement strand
ACTTTCTTTGCTCGTTTAGGTAAGAAATTCTTCTCTGTTGTGTGGTATGGTGTTGGTTATCGTTCGGTCTAAAAATGAATTCTTAACTTTCCCATAGTATTGGCTTTTGCAGAAAGGCTTTGTGAGTTTGATTTTAAAAAGTCGTGCGGCCGGCCTTCTGGTTTTTGAAGAGCTTCGTTTCATCTTGGGCATTAATGCATTAAATGCTCCCCTGGCCCTTAGGCTGAACAACGTTTGCGTGTTGTCTCTTTCGCTGGGAAAAGGCAATGAAGTCTTAATTGACGTAAGGTTAGCCTTAATTTCATTAGCACCGAACAAGCAATACATTTTTATGTGTACAAAGCAACACAGTTAGTTCGTAAATAACCGGTAACTACACGTTGTAAAACTGAGGAATCATGGATCCTACATTTTACCCTTTTTTACCAACCAAAGAGACAACATTCTCAGTGTCTGATCTAGGATCTCACTTTAGGGGGACATTCTGTCCCAGTCAACAATTTTCTAGTCAACAGTTTTTTTGGGGACACACTGTTTTCTGCTTGTGAAATAAACAGGGGGAAACACAATTTTATTCATTAACATCTGGCGAACAAAATACATGTTGTACCACATTCTCTTGCAGTTTCATCATTAATATTTCTTAATGATCGAGTTCATGTATTTTTTACGTTTAAAAAAAAAACGGAAGCAAAAGACTAATCTGTAGGATCAAGTGTCAAACACTTGAATTTTTCCAACCAGGTAGATTGAAAGTTTCTCCTTGCTGCTTTGGCTTTCAGTTCGGCTAAAGGTTCACATTCATCAGTATCACTCAATTTATCTTCGTCAACGTTGTCGGTTCTGCTGGTTTATGTTTGCAGTCTGTGTTGTTCTCTTTTGTTTTCTCGACCAAAGGATGATATATTCTTTTCTGCTTTGACATGACAATAATATAGCAGAACGACAAAGAAAACAACCGAAATAACACGTCGCGTTTCATCAGAACTTAAACGGGAAAAGTAAGGGGTTCGTGATGAGCACACGCATTTTTATAAATCGACCCCCCTATAAAAATTATTCTACTTGTTCCCAGGAATCTCATCTCAGCCTCTGGCTGCCATTTTTATTTATCCGTGTTGTAAACATTCGTAAAACTCATGCTGTTTTATATTGGCAATTCTATGAAACTGTAAATCACACAAAGTTTTCGAAAAACTTAGGAAACAAAGGAAAATTACTAGTCAGAAGGTGCCTCATAGCTTGTTCATTAACAGCATCCTCATGTTCTTTACAGTCTTAAAGCCTATGCAGAGTTGAGGTTCTAAAATTTGTATACCCTTCTGCCGATGCAAAGGAGTTTGTCTTCTTAGATTTCTGACAAAATAGCAGAACATCGCCTCCTTTTCGTAGCACAACCACGTGTGATCTCGCAAGCAAGTTTTCTGGAAAGTTCGTGACTTTGATCCTTTGATCCTCATCCATTTCTTCCTGATTAATACACTGTTCTTGTGTGTCCTTTTTCTCTGATTCACTTTGGCTTCTATTTGGAGCGAAAAAGCTGTCTATTGTTCAAACGCGTTTTCAATGTGACATGTTGAAGATTGCCAGGTGCGTTCACCATGCTTGGTTGAGCATGAGATGTACGTCAAATGTTTAGTAGAGCGTGGCTGAAACATGACTCTAGAATGAACTTTAAATGTGCGATAAAATATACTTTCCATGTTCTGTTTTAGCAATTTCTGTACTGAACTAAATCTCTTCATGTGTGCGTCAGTTCAAGTTTTTTCCCTAAATTTTAAAGGGGACCAATTCTCCCCTTGGCTGTTTTTTTAAGGGACAATTTCAATTGCCGGTTTTCATGTGACATAACATGTGACGTAACCATGTTCAAGAATTTAAAATTGCCTTTCCTTCTGAGGTTTTAGTTTCATCAGATTATAGATGCTATAGGAAACTGGCATTTTACAATGTTTTAGCTCGACAGGGTTCTTCGTAATGCAATAGGGCACGTTTGAATTTCCAAGCTTTTGCGTTGCGTGACTAAAATGGCTCTCCAAGAAGGCTGTCGCATGGGTCAAAGAAATGAGTTATCGCTTTGGTTTTGGCTAACTGAACAATTCTTGCACTAGATGACATATCTATTTCAACGTGTTGGATCTCTAGAGTATTAAGGTTGCGTTTCAAAAGCACAACTCAGCGGCAGATGTTTCTGTTACTTTACAGCGGCCATATTTGTGTCTCTCCAAGGGGCACAAACATGGCGTCTCCATACAAAGCTCTATAAATCTGGGTAAAACACTCCTCCGAATAACTTGCAAATAAAAAACAGCAGAGACCTAATTCTTGGCGAAGTTGTTTATATATCTATCATCTATCATATCCCTTATTCGTGACCTTATTTATCGAATGGTTATGATTTTTAGGTTTGATCACATGATGAGGTGAAAACCTGCAATTGCAGTGCGGGATTGGCGCAATGGCGTGGCCTGGCTCAAACCCAGTGGCAGCCATGTTGGATGACAGAAACAAGAAAGCTTATTAAAATTCTTTTATTAATAGTCATCCAGCATGGTGGCAATGACATCAGTTGCAAATAATGTATATGGAAAACAGAAAAAATAAAGGGCACGATCCATTCAACCAAAATTTATGGAAATTTCGGTCTAAAACTGAACGGATTGGCTCGGTCCAAACAGAAAAGTTTCAAAAAAACAGGTCCACCTTTCGAGGTGGACCACTTTACTTGGTTGGACTGGTCCGATCGAAATTGACTGTTCTATTTGACGTTTTCGGTAAGATTCTTAATCTCAGTACCTCGCTATTCGTTACTTTCCATCAGTGTTATGTCCAGTGGCTGTGTTATGCAGTGTATGTTTCCGCTTTTTATAAACAGTCTATTTCCCGAGAGTTTTGAATATTTTTTTCGTTATTCAAAAGTGGTGTTTGAAGGTCTTTGAACTAAACTGGCACATATCTGGGTCTACTCAAAACAACCCGAGTAAAATTTCTATGCATGCAGCAGTTCGTAGAATATCATTGATAAAGTTGAATTTGTCATTCAACTCTAACGCGAGCAACAGTGATCAGCATCCGCCATTAGACAAGCATGAAACTCTTAGTGAGATTGGAATGGAACGAAACCTTCCAGACACATAGCGATCCATTTGCCCCCAACAAATTTTTGAACTTCAGCCCGGAAATTTTGGTTGAATGGATCGCACCCAAAAAAACACTGGACAGAGAGAGACAAATTAACATACTGTACACTGTAGTGCAATTATTGATTAAGAACCTGCTTCTCCCAATCTATATGCATATCTCCTTGGGTGTTGTTTAAACTTGATGAAGACAGAGTCCAAGATAATAACCCATGGGTTTCATTAATGGTTATTTGAGGAGGGTTATCACAGTTAGACAAAACCAAAACCTTTTTGAACTGAACTTCTTAATAGTTTATAAGAAAAATGTTCCTGTAGATGGTCAAACCAGGTGGGCAAAATCATCTTCACAGCAGGACAACTTGCCTGGTGCCTGGCCATTTATGAAACCCCTGATAAGCTTTTTGCAGATCAGTAGTTTGGATTAAGTGCACATGTAGTGTGTGAATTGATGGATTTTTCAACCCTATTTACATACATTTATGTACCGGTATTTGTTTTGTTTTCCAGATGTCATCAGAGTTGTAGAATCCAATCCTCACTTTGTGAATTAGCTCCACATCAAAATATCTTTGCAGTGTTTTCTAAGGTACTTCAAATGTCTATTATTGTAATCTTAAAAAAACATGGTTTGAGTATTTTTTATATTGTACACAGGATATGTTACCAGTGAATAGTTCTTCATGAAGCTACATGTAGGTCCAATTGAAAATGAAAGTTAGTTAGAGTTGAAGAGAGTTTTAACTTGTTCTTCAAATTAGCTTGCTGTAACCTAGGTACAACTGTTGTATATACATGTATGTTACAGGTAAAAATTAAATTCTTTTGTCTCTTAACCCTACTTATTTATTGATTATGAATAATTAGGTTGGAAGACAAAGGAAATTGAGAATCAAACTAGGTTAAAGTAATTTTTACCTGATTTAATTTTGACCTGTAACATATACATGTAGTCACTTAATTTGAACCAGCCTGACAACATTTGTTTTGCAACATTTTCCTAGTGTCCTCTTTAAATTATGTGCTCTCATAATTTATAGAGGACCCCAAATCTTGTATTAATTGTAACAAGTGATTTCTTTCTTTTGTTGTCAGCATGTAATCAAGACCATGGCCAACTATACTAAAGAGAGAGGAACAAATTACTATTGGAAGAAGCAGTCAGTGTACACACCAACATTCATTGATCTTGATAAATACATCCCTAGGTCCGAAGACACTACTGTCTCACCGTTCAACAGGCGGTACCCTAAGCCGACAACATCAACATTAATTAACCATAAATTCAGCAATGAGACTCATATTAAGGGTAGGAAAAATAAGAACTTCAAAACAACCACAGCAAGTAGCACAACTTCTTCCGTTGGTGATACACTCAAGATGAATGTCAATCGTGAACAAAGAACGGTAAGCTTAAGCAGTGGGGAAGCACTTTACGTCACAAGTGAACAAGACACTGGAAGAAGACCACCAAAACGTCGTCATCACTCTACTGCTACACCAGGCTTTCAAGATGAAATAGAAGCAAAAAGAACTAAAATTAACTATGGTGCTCCCCAAGTGCCACATCCTGCTAGGTCATTGCAGTTCAACCCATTTGATACACAACAACCTGTGTTTACTCTGGAAACAGTGAGTATTTTTTTTCAAATAGTAATTAATTGTCTAACAAAATTTTATAGAAATTGTCAAGCCAAGCTTTAGCTTTCAGAGATACATGTATATACTGTAGAAGGTACATGTAAGAAAGAACAAATAAAGTTAATTAACGAGCTCTGGCCATTGCATCTTAAAAATTACCTGAAGTTTTTGTTTCCTACGTACATTATGTATACAGTACAAGTTCTCTTTCAGCAAGCTGAAAGAAGCTGCTATTTTGGCTCTCAGCTACTATGTACATACCTGTACCTGAGCTTCAGTCTTATTCTGAGACTTTTCAGAGACAAAGTTGCACGCTTTACATCATGTGCTTCAATCATATTCTAAACAATTATTTGTGATATCCAGAATACTTAAGGTCTAGGATCAGCCGAAGGCCGAGGCTGATAACCATTACTGAGACCTTGATTATTCTGGATATAAAAAAAAACCGAATATAATAACTGTTTTATTATACATTGAACGAAACAAAAGAAGTCATGTTTTTGACGGCAAGCAAGACAAAGCAAGCGAACTAGACATGATTACCCTTAGAAATCGTCATGCATTGTGTCATACATGATATGATTACCCGTGACCTTAGTGTCCTTGTCATGATTATTATACAATCTGCAGTTATGACATCACAGGCGCTGATTTCGAAAAATTCACTGTACGCTTTCGGCCAATCAGAAAAGAGATAGTGAGTTCAATGTATAATAAACTGCAGTATTTGTGAATACAGTTATGATAACATTTTTTTGGCCTTTAGCTCACCCAAGAGATACAAGAAGAATGTGTCAAGTGTGTGCAAACAATGGAAATGTTGCAAAAAAAGTTAAAGTTGAAGTCATTTCTAGAAAGCATTTTGTCACCAGCTTTTCCAGGTAAATGACATAGGTTAATACCGTACCTTGCACAAACATGTTATTGTACTACAATACACATGTACATGAAGGTACATGTGCTTAATCACATATTACAGCTGTATACACTATCATGAACAAGATGTAGCGAAGGTCAGAGTTCACAACCTCACTCTGGCACCATTGTTTTTATGCACTGAAGATGCAGGAATGGAAATTTATTTGGAAAAGGTCTATGGTATGTGTACAGTACAGTGCTGCAATCATTTGTCTTCTTATTTCAGGTTGTTCTCTGCAGCTCTGTGGCTCATCAAGCAATGGCTTTGGTCATAATTCAAGTGATGCAGATTTCTGTTGCATTGTGAATCATTTAAGACAGGTGTGATTATACAGTTTATATCTTTTGACATCACTGTTGAGCATTCATGCAGTTGAAGGTGCTGTTTTACAACCTGGTGTCCTTTTCTTTGTGTTAAAGGGAAACAATAGACATCATGCCTTATCAGTTCTGCGGCAAATGCAGAAATTGATTAACAGTGACCCTAATAACTGTAAGTACTGTACCACTCCTTTAATCCCTTGAAGCAGTTTCTTAAAAACAGCACATTTATATTGGGTAAAAGAATTTAAAACTCTCTTTTTGTAGTCAGCTTTCACTTGAAACGTGAACAAACAAGTGCAGACTAGACACCAGTTGTTCAAAGGCTGGATAACGTTATCCATGGGATAAATTGCTATCCAGTGGATAAGTATTTAACAAGACAAACCACGTTCTCCACTGGATAGTGATGTATTCACCTTCTGAACAACCTGTGCCAGTGCTTTAGGAACATCTTCTTATGATATTCTGCAAAGTGCCTCTGGCCTAGACATTTGAAAGATGCACAAAGCATGAAAATTCCCCTGCAATTGAATCTGTGCAGTAGGATAAGTCCTTTATTTTGGCAAGGATTGAAAGAATAACAAACAAGAAAATGGACAAACGAATGACTGAATCAATAAAATTACTTAAAGAGGATGCACAAAAATTGTCTATGAATAGTTGTTTAAATAGACAACTTCTTTACCTTTTAACAGCTGTCCTCAAAAAATGTTCAGTTATCCCTGCCACAGTGCCAATTTTGAAATTTAAGGATACAATTAGGTGAGTTAAACAATATGACACCACAAGTACAGTGCATTACTTTACAGGCTCTAGACAGTATATAATTATGATTGTATTGTTTACCTAACGCTGATTTAAAGTAAAAATGAAAACAATTATATGCAATGTGCTTCCCCTTTCATATGGTGAAAGGGAAAGAAGGGTTCCAGAGTGCTTCCCTCCCACCTATGTGGCGCAGGTTTTATCTCACCCAGGGTCATACACATCTGTCTACATGTAAATCGTGTTTGCTATTGATTCTTGCTTTGTTTTTTGGGTTTTTCTCTGGGTTCTTTGGTTTTCATCTCTCCTGAAAAGCCAACTCTCCCAAACTACAATTCAATAGTTCCTGCTGTGACTTATACATGTGTGGCATCCTCTCAAAGTATTGCAATTCGTGTGTTTATTATATTTTTTAAAAGGTTTTCATGTACTTTCTCTGACATGTTTTCTCATATGTGATCAAAGATCTCTTAAAGCTCCCCTCAGGGGGAAAGCCATGTGCCATTGATGCATGGTATGTTCACTTACATGTACCACAGTATGTTTGTTGCACAGCTCTTTGATTCATGGAAATATTCTTTGTCTCCTTATGTAGCGGCTGTGAGTGTGATATTAACATTAACAATGTTGTGGTAAGTTTTCTTTCCTTCTTTTTTTTATTTTTGCATTGTTGTGCATTTACACATTCGTTAACATCCTGGTCTGGAAAGCTCAAAAGTTAACAATTAAAAGATAATTTTTTAAGGGCAACCTGCCATGGACTACATGGCCAAACCCTGGTCACAAATGTATAATTTTCCTAACCATTTAAAAGTATAAAAACTGGCATTCGACATATCCCTAAGATTGGCACAGATTTGTACTGTAACTTAATCCTTGTTCATGAGCTCTACTTGTATGGATTTAAAAATGTCATATGCCATAACAATACTTTAACTTTTACTTTCCATAGTATATTTGCTGTACAACTGTTTAATAGAACGCAATTGTACTTACATGTAAGATCACAAAATGGTGTCAAGTTGTGTCAGGAATATCATGGCTAATCTCTTGCAGGGTTTTCAGTGAAATGAAACCTCTGACAAGCTAGTTAGGCATTTTCCAGTCCATACATAAATGCATGTGGAGACTTGTTAATAAAATTATTGTACATGCAGTTACTTTCTATTTGTTTTGCGACACTTGGTGTGTAAATATCTACAATTTGTTCAATTTTCAGGGTGTTAGGAACACTCATTTACTTCGAGCATATTGTGGAGGTAATTGTCGATAATGATATGTACTGAAATAATACAGTTCTAGAGTGTACATGCGAAAATTGAATCCTAATTGATAAGTCGGGTATTTTTAATTATTTAGATAATTGCCCTATCTGAAAAGATGTCATGTACATTTTATAGTTTGACTAAATTTTGATTTAAAAGTCACAACCTTGGAATTCTAACAACTGGTAAATGTATTGCATATTAAAGGAAAACAAAAGGAAGCACTAACTAATGTTGAGTTTAGATTTATAAGATGGTCTAGTGGTTGACATGTTGAACATATTTAGGGAGGTCCAGAGTATTTTTTGTGCTCTTACAACCTGTAAACAAGGTGCTTTATTCATAGACCTATTTTCTTCATGAAGTGTGGTAGGTCTCAGTTATCTGAAAAAAGACCCAAATCTTACATGTTTTTAAACAGTTACTTCACGTTTTTTGTTATTTTAGTGGACTATCGTGTCCAACCCTTGGTGATGCTTGTGAAGAAGTGGGCCAAGAAACATGACATCAATGATGCAAGTTGTGGAACACTGTCCAGTTATGCTCTAACACTGATGGTTCTTCACTATTTACAAGGTGAAATTGTTGTAAAATGTCACTTGAAAGCACTGTTTAATAACAGTTTGTGATACTGACTGCTTTTGAGAACAAAAAGGTTAACTCTTTTATGTGTAAACTGCATCTCTAGCAAATTATGAACAATTATTGGACAAGGTGTTACAAAATGTTGTGATTTGTCAGTGGCAAGCAGATCAATGATTAATTTTGCCAGCTGAGGCTGATAATTGATCTGCAAAGCTTTTACATTTGTACAAATCAAACTATTTTGTGATAACCAAGTTCAACAATAATTGTTTTATCATTCGGTCACCAAGATTGTTTTTTATATCTACAATGTTGTAGTTAAAAATTAAATTCAGGTAAAAATTAAATTCCTTTGTCTCCTAACCCTACTTACATGTATTCACTGATTATGAATGTTTAGGGATAGAATATAAAGGAAATTGAGAATCAAACTAGGTTAAAATTATTTTTACCTGAATTTAATTTTTAACTACAACATCTACATCACTCCTTGACTGCTCACAGAAGCGACCCGCCATTTTTCATGTGGGAGTGTGGTTACAACTATACATGAGAACAATATTATTTGCAGCAAACAGCAATTACATGATACAATGCATGGGCAGACCATTATTTGCAGGCAGTTATTTGCAGCTCACATTTCAGAACAACATTGCTAAAAGTTTTACTCCTAAAAGCTACACGTACAGCAGTGTATAGCTTTTATGGGAGAATATTGCCCCTCCCATGCATGCACATCAACATTATTGTGCAATGTATTTATTTGGTGTGTTTTTTCTTTTGTTGTTATTGACAGGCATTTGCAAGCCTGCTGTAGTTCCTGTCTTACAGAGGCAATATCCAGTAAGTACGTTGTACATGTGTACACATCTTTAACAACAAATAATCGTCAGTATAATTAAGGTTACTGATAACCTTTTCAGGGTGGACTTTGTAAAATTGCAAAAACCTAGCATTAGATAGCCCACTCTCCTGGCTTTCTTTAAAAAAAATTATATTAATTTTTAGTACAAATTTTTCTAGCAGAGTTATTGCAAATTTTGTATTTTGCGTGACTAAAAAGTTAATACCCAAAGGTGTTATGATGTGTCAACACTTCAGACCTCTGGTGAGTTTCACGCGGGAATAAATCCGGGGATGCTCAAATTACGTAATATGTTCACGAAGAGTTTGTAAAAGAGTAAAATCTTTTCGGCCCGAAAACTCTGGGTTTATTTTTCTATGAATAACCTCTCTTCAAATGAATTAATAGGGTATGTAGATTTGTTGTATTTTTACGAAATTTGGCTGAAATGATTGTGAGGATATTGGTGCACAAAAGTGTGTGTCGGACTTTAAAAATATTCAAAATATTTTCCTGTGACACCATATTTTATATATTTGGATTCTACATTTCATAACCTTATCCATGGTTCCACCGAAAATGATGCGTATACGAAACATTTTGTGAACGGCACCCGAAAAGGTTATCAGTAACCTTAAGACAATATACCACTACTAGATCGCTATAAGAGGCATCTACAAAAATGTTCAAACACTGAGCTACTAGTTTTAACAAAAACTACAACTCTCCTGCACATGGAGTTAGATCAACTTCTTCAAGCTTAGTTTTTGGCCTTCTCCCTTAGACCATTTTACAATATGAGTTTGTACTTGCTAAAACTTAGTGACAATATTGTGCTGTTAGTGATTGCAATACCAAGTTTTATGTTAAAAATGACAAACATATATATGTTGTAGTTAAAATTAAATTCAGGTAAAAATAATTTTAACCTAGTTAGATTCTCAATTTCCTTTGTCTTCTAACCCTAATAAGGGTTAAGAGACAAAGGAATTTAATTTTTGCCAGAATTAAATTTTTAATTACAACATACATATGTACAGTGTATAATTATGATCAGTAAATTTCTTTTGACACAATTTATTGTGTACTACAGCTTTTAATTGTTATATTGAATTTAAGTAATAGTGTTAATATTAGTATTGTTCTCTTTTATCAGGCAGTATTTAGGTGCCATGGAGATGTATCAAATCTTTTAAGTCAAGATCCATGTAAACATATTGCTTGTAATCAGTAAGTCTTATATTATCCAACTTTTTAGTCTAACTTCCTCTGGGTTTATCGTTTAGAAAACATCGTTATATTCTCTCTAACAGGAAGGGTTGTTTTAAGAATGTTGCATAATGTTATGCTAATGTAAACTCTAAACGTAAACATTGCACTTTTATAATAAAATACTCACAAAGTCTATTATCATGATAAAAAATGCAATGCAAATGAGGTTTTTCCATACAAGCAATGGGTTTCACCTGCTTGTTACATACACTGGGGTCAGAGCAAACAATCAACAAAGAGGGCACCCTTTCATTTGCATGGGAGGACTTGTTACATGTGCACAGGCCACCATTAGGACGAGTTTTGTTTTTCAAACAACAACATGTACATACATTTACAGGTACACACACAAAAATTTATACTTATTTTACTTTCTGCACACTTTATTCAAAAGAAATCCTCTAATTTATGTGCAGTGCCTTTTACATCTCAAGTCTGTGGTTGAAAGTTACGTGAATAGTTTTTATTTGCTGTTGTCCTACAGGTCAGAGAACAGGCAATCCCTAGGAGAGCTATTTCTGGGCTTTTTTAAATACTACGCAGTAGATTTTAGGTATGGCTTTTGTGTTCAACATGTTACATGTATGAGGTATGCCAATGGTCAGTGATCCATTTGGGTTTGATGTAAACATGGTTCATGTTATGCCCTTTACAGATGGGATACTGAATATATATCAGTAGCAAGGGGTGCTGCCTATCCAAGGCATTCTGGACAATGGAAAAGAAAGCCTATTGTTATAGAGGGTAAGTTGTTACTTGGATGTATGTGTAACATGGACTAAAAACAAGAACTGGAAAGTACAATGTATATACAATGGGATCCTTTTGATTAATTTTTCATGTCATAATTTACCAGTTTTTATGTGTGCACTGTTCTCAGTTGTCACTGATGTACATGTACAAAATAATGACTGTTATGCCTCTTCACCTAATTGGTAGACCTAATAAGTCTGAATGTAATCTTGCACGGCCAGGGTTACAGATACGTTTTTGATGCAGGGTGTAAGTAAGGAATTCGAACAGGTCAATTCCCACTGCTTCCACCAAATCACTTTATATCTTCTTTCCATTTGTTGGGTCATGACCTTGTCAGGTTTTTTTTATCTGAGACCCCTCACTTCTCTTGAACACTGAGGGCATCTTTTACAAAGTTCTGAGAACTAAAACTCCCTCCAAAATGTTTATAATTATCATTATATTTTTTCTTTTGATTTTCTTCAACATTATTTTTACAATGACTTTCTCTCGACTTTACTTCCTCTTTTCGCTAGACCACTACAGTCTCTCTGAAGCATCGTTTTGATGCGAGAAAAATCCCTCTTTCTACATCAGTAGAAGGTCCACCTCGTCTTCACCCCACCACACCCCACAACCACACTCCACCCCTACACTTTATACTTTATTTACAGTAAGTGTCAATGTCTTCTAGCGCTTTCGCACTAATCGGGGACACTTTCCAAGCTAGAATTGGAATTTAGAAATGTTGGTTTTTGAGGAGAGGAGAAAACCGGAGTACCCGGGGAAAAACCTCTCGGAGCAGAGAAGAGAACCAACAACAAACTCAACCCACATATGATGCTGGGTCCGGGAATCGAACCGAATCGAACGCATTGGTGGGAGGCGAGCGCTCTCACCACTGCGCCATCCCTGCTCCCCACTAGGCAACCGTTTTGATAATCTCTAGATCTGGTACTGTTTTGTTTATACAGTGTCAAGTAATGTTGATCATAACCTAGCTACTTGACAATTTGCAAAATGCTTGAGCAATGCGTTCTTTCACTTGCAGAACCTTTTGATGGGAACAATGTTGCTAAAGCCGTCAATCATCACTTTGAAAAGATCCATATGAAGTTCAGGCTGGTAAGTTTATGGCGATCGTGTTGATATCAATTGTTCATTAGAAGGTCGACTTATGCTTTCTCCCTGATTGCGCAGTTCCAGAAAATAACCATACTCCCACCACAGAATACGAGGCATCGTGACCTCATGGTTAGTGTGCTCATCTCTAGATCGAGCGGTACCGGTTCGAGCCCTGGCCACGGACATCGCGTTGTATTCACTTTACTCTCACAGTGCCCCTCTCCACTCAGGTGTACTAATGGGTGCCGGCGACCATAATTAATGCTGAGGGTAACCCTGTGATAGACTTGTATTGCATCCCAGGGGAGAGTAGAAATACTCCAAGTTACTTCATGCTACAGAAACCGGAATAAGCTCCGGCCTAATGTGCCACTTGGCTCGAATGAAGACATTTTTGATCACAAAGAAGAGATTGGAATTTCCTGGGATGTGGGAGTTCTGTTAGACAAAAAAAGTTAGAAGAAATGCTGGAAACTTACAATGTACTTGGAATTTCCAAAGGGGGTGGGGCTTAGATAAAATTCTTTCTATGGGGAAGGTATTTTGTAGAACTACGCATTGAAAATAAAGGGGATAAATCCATAATTTGGGGATTAGGGTTGAGCAATGCCCAGAGAAGATCTCTCTTTTACAGGAACTTATGTTGTTGAAAAGAAAATCTTCTGGTGTCAACAGGCTTTGGGCTCATGACCATTTTCATGCCAGGGTAAAATAATACTTCCCACCAACCTGCAAGCCATAGCAGTCAGTCAAACACCCCCACCCTCGAGTTCCTCTCCAACTTTAGCTTTGGAGTGAAACTCTACCCCAACGCAACAAGGTAAAAAGTATGAAGGTGTCACAGGTTTGAGAAGAATTTCTTGTCAATGAGGCCGGAGTGGAGTGGGCTTAATATCGTGCATGCGAATGACCAACTGTCAGACAGGAGAATGTCACAAGTTTTAACGCAAGTTTAATTTGACTTTCCTTTAGGCATGGCACACGCTCAAAATTTCACCAAGTCTTGAAAGCATTAAGGTTACCTAGACACAACTAGACGTCCTGTGTACAGAAACATACCGTGTATCCTTTGTACATTGCAATGCTGAACATGAATTGGAAAGAAGTTCAATCTCATCAAACGCAGCATACATTGCCGAAGATACTTGTGTCGACTCTACAGTTGTGTTTTACGCGGCTTTGAATCTGGAATCATCAATACAGTAGTTCATCTTCGGGTTGTATAGCAAATTCAACGAGGGCGCCTTTCCAAATACAAGCAGTAGAATGACATTGAAATCTGTCTTTGCGCATGTACAAATACTGTTTGTTTGAATGCGAAGTCAATTCTGTTAGCATATTTTCGCTGACTGGTTTTAAAATGGCAGCGACCTCGAGAGGTTTTGGCTCTTTGGAACTCGAATTTCTTCATATCCGTATGACATCGGGAACAAATTAGGACAGAACATTTACCAGTGACTAAAGCCCTGTCCGAACGGGAAATGTTTGGTGACCAAAAGCGATCAAAGTTTGTTTGATGACCAAACATTTGTTGTACTGAGTGGCCGAACGGAATGTCTGATCTCTGTCCAAACAAGTAAAATGTTTAATAATCCTCGATCAAATGCTTGTCGTCGTTAAGATTTTATCAAACACAATCAAACAAGGTGTTAAAACGGGAAAATGTTTGATCACCAAACAATGTTTGTCGCATTTGGTGGCCAAACATTTCCTGGGTAGGGCTTTTGAAACGTCGAGTACACTATAGAGTGCTTTTTGACGCAACAGTATTTTAAATCCCCTAAGTTGAAAAGAGTCGCTTTTACTCAGTAATGTAAATAATCGATGCACTGTTTAGATGATGTAATTCATGACATGAAAGAGAAATTATGATAATTATACTGTAATCTGTACCTTTGTTTTTTTTAATCTAAAGTGTACAGCCTAGAGTATTGTATTAATGGATATAATTGCTATATTTTTTGAAATAAAGTGTATATGATATATGATTAAATTGACTGAACATGATATCGATTTCAAGAATTTATCTGCCGTTAGCCATGTGGGTAAATTTCCTATTCATGCTTAATAAGCTAGTTCAATTTCCTATCTTGTGCCAGAATTGCCTCAGTAGCGTAATAAGATGCATTTTTGGTGCTGTCCTGTGGGCAGCCGTGAGTAAAAATAACTTGCACATCTTGCGAAAGGAGTTTTCCATTTTAGTTTTTCTCGCTTGTTTGCATTTTGTGCGACAAACGTCAGGCTGTACTTATGAAGATTTCATGGACCTATAAACAACCTGTACTTCATTACTTTAGCTGCTTGTAGGTCTAGGCAATAACGCTTCAGTAAAGCTGCACTTAAATGAGCCATGCATTACAACCGTGCCTTAAAAGAAAGGGTT
>Ga0126337_10000843_pt1 | contig 17071 bp, 8 predicted proteins | sample DipCmetagenome_FD_92527 | JGI IMG/M metagenome (GOLD analysis project Ga0126337, IMG submission 92527) | Coral microbial communities from La Bocana,Puerto Morelos, Mexico - Diploria C A metagenome | ecosystem: Host-associated > Invertebrates > Cnidaria > Coral | place: La Bocana,Puerto Morelos... | reverse complement strand
GGAGTGAGTGAGTGAGTGAGTGAGTGAGTGAGTGAGTGAGTGAGTGAGTGACACATTTGCATATCGGAGTCCACACAACAAACTTCGTTTCAACGCTTCGCGTTTTCCACTCGTTTAACAAACGAAACACAGTTACATTTACTCAATCCATAAAGTAGACAGAGATAACTCAACCGCGACTCTTTTGTCTCTCATCTTCTTTGTAAGAAGCAATCATTCTACTTGTCAGTACAAGTGAATCTATGAAATATCACTGATACATTTGAACTGAGGAGAAGGATATTTCATACTAACATCTTGTCAATACTTACATCTTGTAGTTCAGAAGGCCAGCCCCAATATTGTCGATCTTTTTCAAGGTCGTTGATAAACTGTGAAAGATAAAACATAAATACATGTATATATTTTCAAAAACGTATATATGAAAACGCATGTATCACCTTCCTGTAAAGTATATGGTACTGAAAAACGGATGTTCTTCAGCGACATTTCAAGAAAACAGTGTGCATGAAATCATACACAGAGTCAATTATTTCTTTAGACGCTGTTACAGCGTCGAAAGCTTGTGACCGCTAAAATATTGATTCTGCTTCGATATCTCTCCTTAATATGCCTACTACAGACAGTGTCGAGAAACAGAAACACTATCTTCACTCGATATCATTTATTTACTTTTAATGTAACTATTCCGCAGGATAAAAATATCCGTAGAATGTAACGCAATAGTAAACGTGACAACAACAAAGCACGCAAATAACATGTGGCGTAATAGAGGGGGACACAGCCCTGTGGCAGGTTAAAAGCGACTTAAGGTAATGCGCGAAAAATACAAGGCCTCACCTATACACCCACTAACGTAGGGTAGAACAAGAGTATTGGCAGAGCCTTTCTTATCTCCCCTGCACCGCACGGGCTGGATCGGACAAGATTAAGGCAAGGCAATGAGATGGCAAGACACAAGCAATGCCAAAAGCTTGGGTTCTTTTTAAATCTTGGCCTCTCACAGACTTACCACAATGGAGTCATGTCTGGCATCCAGGACAAATGATTCATGCTCTGGTTGACTAGCAAGAGATACGAGTTTACCAAGAGCGTCACCCTAAAGAACGTAATGCAAAAAATATATAAAAAAGTACCAAGCTTCCTTCGTATGCCAAATATGCCTAGAGGACACAATACCACTGCCTTTTTTTGGAAACTTTCTAACACAAAATATTGGCTGAATACCCTCTACTTCCAGTTCTTAACAAATATCCGAACTGTTTGCATCTGATCGCGGTCTTGCTAACTTGACAGTGCAATATGTACGCTCTCTTTTAAGACTTTTGCCTGTCTACGAATTGGTAAACAACAAATTGAGGATCTTTAGAAATCTTCGAAGACTTTCGGAAAATATCCGGAAAAGTTCGTGTGTCCTTCGTACAACCTTTGGACAATCCTCGGAAATCTTCAGAAAACGGACGAAAACGTCGTTGTAAGCCTGAGTATCTTTAAACAATACATGAAGTAATAAATAGTTGTTTGATGATATGAAATTTCTATCCTCTTGTTTAAATTTACATCTTAATATCGAGTTGAACACTCGACGAGGACTGAATTCCATCTTTACGCGCATGTATTATTTTCTATCTTCGTACTAAGCTACTATTACTAGTAATAATTACTTGCATTAACATTCACACTCTTGTTGCATAATACCTTAATTCCAAGAGAGGAAAGTCTGTCAATTGCAAGGGCTTCACCACGCAACAAGTCCAACAGTCTATAAGACAACAGCAGCTCATCAGGTGTTATTAAAACAATTTTTCTATGGAGGAACTTAACAGTTCTGAAATCAACGGCTTTAGGTACAGACCAGACGAGAAGCAAGACGTTGCATAGATTCAAAGCATAAATTAAATTAGCAAACTGAAAATTCAGTCGATCAAGAAATAGTCCTGGTAATAGTCTTGCCAATATAATATGCGTTTCCAACACTCTCTATCTAGCTTCGTCCACAATTCGCTGGTGGGAAGGGGATTTGAGAACGCAGCTTTATTTCTCAGTACAGTTAGGCGTATCGTCCACACTAATCCGTCACGAAAACGGAGCTTTTCGAAAACGATCTTTAAACTGGAGGAATTTGAAAAGGCTGGCTTTTCGTATTCGTCTGGACGGAAAACATTTTGAAAAACGAGCCTTTCGAAAACGATGACCGCCATTATGATAATAATATGATTTCCCTGCCACAGTGCCAAAATGCCGGTTATTGTTATATTTTCAAATTTACCCGGTGTAGTGTAGGTGGAAAACTTTTGATGCGTTTTAAGAGTAAAACCTCCGTTTTTAAATCCCTCCAGCGTAGTCTGGAATGGTCATGGGTTCAAATCTTGTTCAGGTCTGAATTTTTCAATTTTAATTTCAACAACTGCTTAAGTTGTGTGTATAGCCGCGATGATCCATTATGTCTACATATCAGGTCAGTTACTTGACACAGCAGGATACCAGGACAATAAACACGGCTTCTGATTGGCTGATAACGAATTTGAGTGCCACAGTCAACTATACAGGGACTTAGAGACTACACCAAGTAGAATAAAAACTGTACAAAGGTCGTGACTGCAAGTTTCCAGTGCTGTGGAACTCCGTTAATCCGGTCACCAACGGACCACAAAAATCTGACCGTATTAACGGGTTGGCCTTCTTAGAGGTTTTCTTTAAGCAACAAAATGGGTGACTAAGTTTTTGTTCGGGCCAGAACAAAGTGGCGGAAATAAAGAGGTGGCCGTATTGCAGGGTTACACTGTACTTGCTTAAAAGGTCATCATCATCATCATCATTTATTTGCCACTTTTAAATTAAAAACTACAGCATTAAGGGAGCAGTATGTTCTCGATAGCCTAAGTTGGCAATAGCTCGCACAGCTCGTTTTTGAAAATAAAAAAATTCTATTTAAATTAGTAACATATGTAGACGATCAGGCTGAGTTACAGTAAGTGATGTATGGATAAATTAACGTGTAATACAAAGTAAGTTTAGTATTAGAGGATAAACAGTATCTAGACCTAAATATTATCCCACATGACTTAGAGATTTGTTTACATACAAAGCTAATACGGTTTCTTTTACAGTAGCTTACAAAAAACTCACTGAAAAGGATTAAGATCATCCACTTGGAACAGGAGTCCATTTATCATCAAGGCACCATCACCTGGCTCAAGTCCAAATTGTGCAAAATGCTGCAAGAAAAAGAAATTGAAAGACAAACAATAAGTTTGTTTTACAGTTAGTGTTTAAACAACAGACATTTTTTAGTTTAACAGCACCAAAGCAATTAAATATTAAGAGAGAGTGAAATATCGTCACCGTTATAAGGAATTACTATTGTCTGGGTAATTAGTACTGTATGAATTTGCACAGACTAAGTAAGAGTAATTGGACCGAGTGAAGAACAATTCAGGGAGTAATCGTTCGAGAAAAATTCAAAATCAGACAAGCGCAAAGCGTGGTGCCGATTTGAAATTACGACCACGATTAATTCATGAATTGTACGACACGATGTCCAGTTACTAAATGACTCCTTAAAAATCGTATCGACGACAAATTTCGAAGTTAAAAAAAGTGTTTTGAAAACTTAAGTCCGAAGCACTTTCCATAAGCGTTAAACGGGCTTGTAGGAAACATTTAAAAGGAAGCTAATAAAGGGCGCATAATTGACGTGCAAAAGGCCTCCAATCACAGGTGTCCAATCACAGAAAGTAATTTGATACCTGTAATCAATTGGACACCCACATGATTGTGCGCCGATTACGTGACAAATAGGTACAAGGAGAACCAATTACAATTGAGAATTTTGTGATAGATACAATTAAGCACGAAAGAGGCAACAATTGACACTAAGTAAAAAATAAGCTTCATCAAATATGCTTTAAGGAGATCATAATTCAATATTGTTGGTACAATTTATGTACTTTGAATCCTACCTTTTGATTCAATTGAATTTCTTTTCTCATTTCTTCCTTCACCTTTGTCTTAACTAGTGATCTAGGGGAGTTAGAATCACATTGGAAAATTTTGAATCAGAAGATTGATAGAGCAATGATAAGGGACCCTTAGCTCAGAGTGAAAGTACGAGAATGAATATGAAATACGATTTTTTAAACCTCCTACTTATGCTTACGCTCATGTTTCACAAGAATCTCAGAGCCATAGCCTCCTATGCAACTGGGCAGCAAAAGGGGGAGGGCTGAGCGAGGGGTCTGGGAACGTAATTGAACTTGAACTTGCAAATTCGCACCAGTAGCAGTACTCGATCTTGCACCCACTCTGCATCTAAAGGTCCCTAATATATGAATCAGTAATTTTAAGTTTTTCAAATAACTACTTAGCTGCTTCAAAGACACAGATAGTCCTGGATTTTTACAAAGTCGCCCCTGGAAAAAGCATGAACTCACAGCAAAATGACAAAAATACTACTCTATTTCTGAGCAATAAATAAACCTACTTTAAGTTATGATATTTTGTAATACTTGTGTCTTCTTCTAGTTTATTCATCCATACTTCTCTATTCCTTAACCTTTTGTGTTTCATTTACTCTGAGCAATCATTATGTCCATAAAATTTCATTTGATTTTGAAATGCCTTGTCGAGTTCTCTCTAGCTTTAACAAACCACACCTGGTTTGCATGGGTAGATTCTGACTGATGTCTCTCAACACTTTTAATGCTCTCTGTGGATCAGATGACATGACTCGTTGTGCTGCCTGGAAACTCATATCTGTAAAGAGATTCAAATCATAATTTGCATGTTGTTCAAAATTTACAGCTACAAAATGACAGTTACCTCTATCAGTTTCGATAAGTATGTAAAAGATGTGATAATTTCAGAAAAAAAAATATGGAGAAATGCTGTCCAAATGCTTGATCATAAGTTACTTTCAAGATCTTTCAAAGTTTTGTGAACAATAGCTTACAAAGCATACAGGTTCTCATTAAGAGGTTGGTCACCAGGAGTAAAAGAATGTCACCCATCAACAAAATATATGACAAGAGGCTTCACCCTGTCTAAGGATTTCAAAATGGCCTGACAAAATGCCACTTGAAAGCATGCGTTTTAAAATTTTATTGTTAGTAAGTGCAAGGTCCTGTCTGCCCCAGTGGACAGCGGGTAACAATTTTACCTTGTAACTGCCAAACTTTCAAAGGGGCCATTTCATGTGCACTTTCTTTCAAATGTGTCCTGAACTGTTCAAGGTTTTCTTTAAGCTCTGGATAAAGTTTCCTGAAAAGGTCAAATATACATGTACCACTGAGAAACAGCTCCTTTCAAAATGTGAACCATAACGTTTAAACCTGTGAAATGGTAGGCTCAACTTCCAGCCATTTTGTGATCCTCTGAAAAAAGAGCTGTAAATAGAGCCTAGTGAGATGCTACACTACTTTGAACTCATTCACAGAATCATTGCAGGTAACTAAATTGTGTTGGGTTAATCAAGTATTTTTGCAAACCAAGTACATGTACGCTTCCTTCACTAATATTTTGGCTCACACCAATAATTGTTAATAGTTATAGTTGCAATAGTTATAGCATTGTTTTTATTTTTTTGCCCAAGAATAAAATCACATCACATGCATGTTAACATCACAAACCTCAGCTTTCCAAACAGGAAACCTTCCACTTCATCATCATCTCCTTCCTCTGTTTTCTGTACCTTTCCTTCTGCGTCATCCTGGACTTTACTGTCATCCACTGCTTTATATTCTGTTTTCTTTACAGCAAGTTCCACACCATAACCAGAAAGCCTCATTTTCTTCTCTGATGGTGACTGCATTTATAGAAATATATAATATTGCTCACTCAATAAGGAAGAAGAAACAGCTCAAAAATGATCATGAATTTCTTTTGTATAAGAGGAAAGCGAGTCTGGAATGAAAGTTCAAATTCTATCAAAATTTTAGGCTGCTGGCAGCTGATGTTGGTTTTAGGGTTAGACAAGCGTTTTTCCATGAACAAGAATGCAGAGGGTTGATATGGAGTGCCACACCATGCCTTGCCAAAATCCCTTCTCGTCTGCAAGATCTCACCTCTTTCCGTCAAGAAATAGATTGCCAACAGTCTTAGGGAATTTAATAATAATATTATCTTACATAAGACATGATACATAAAAACTGCTACTCTGTGCATAGAACCACTATTTTGTCTAGAGTGGGTGGAATATTAACCCACTGCACACTAAAATGCAAGAGTGTGGGCCTGGGGGAAAGATCACTCTGACACTGCACTCCTTGATCATGTGTGCTTGAAGAAAAATAAATTGTCAGTAGCAAAAACAAACGTCTGTGGACAGCCTGGCTGCAAACCCTTGAAATATGAAAAATCAAACACATATTTCATACCTGTAAATAATGCCTGAGAATGTAGTGCGCTTGTCCATTATTTGCCAAATATTTAAGCTGTTCATGAAATCTCCCAAATGATTGAGATCCTATCCTTCCATACAAGACCACAGCTACCGAATTGTTTTCTGAGTTGGGGTAGTGGTGATCAAATTCAAAACTTTGTGATAAGGGTCTTCATTTATGAAGAAAAGAAAGAAATAACTATTAAATAAAGACATCCCTTGTTCATAAATTTTGACCAGATGATAAAGATATGAGTCTTCTTAAATTGATCAAAATAAACCCAACACCTACATGTAAGATATGTATGTATGTAAGATTTGAGTGTTGACAGTCCCACTTATTTCAGATTCTGCCATGCAGCACTATGGAAATTATGAAATCACTCCCACTAGTCTAGGAGTGGGGGTGCGAATGCCTCAAGGTTGGTGTACTGCCTGTGGAGTTCACACTACTGAAACTGCCAATAAGTGCCAGCCTGATAGGCCACTTGGCTACGTATACAGACTAATCACCTGCTGGATTGGAAACTAGTGTATAAAAAGAAAAGACTGCGCTAAACACAGAGGTTCCAGTTGCCATATTGAACATAATTTCAACAACATATGCTGGGGTTCCTTTTTAACTGATTACACGTTGGCTTGAATCAAACGATTTGCATGCAGGATGGAACATCAAATGACTGTGCCTTGCAGAATAGTAACACTGACATACATGTTTTGAGCTTGCTTGATAAGAGAAACTGCTTCTGTGACATCACATATTGTCTTACTACCAAGTTCAACAAATGCGTCACAGTCTGGTGCTGGAATCTCATGGGCTACCTGTTTAAGAATAAAAAAGCAGGTTTAAGAATACGCGGTATTTCATGATATTAAAAAAATTATAAATAAATGTCTTTTGCTTTCTGGGAAGTCCAGATAGACCATATGGTGAAAAACTGTTACCAAGGTCTTGAAAATGCTGCCAAGGCCCTAGCATGAGTGTCACATTTTCAAGTCCAAGGTCACAGTTTTTCACCACATGGACCAACCCTAGGCAGGAACATAATTTAGTTACTTTTTCCTCTCTCCCTCTGAAATCACTTTCAACGATAAGTGTTTACCTTTTCTACAAACATATTACACTCATATTACCATGATAGGATAGAGGAAAGAGAGATAGAAAAATCAGGACAACGATAAGACCACAAAAAAATAAAGATACAGTGTACACATAAAACTGGACATTGCTAAGATCAGTTACTTTAAATAAACTGATAAACATTCAATTGACAACTAAATGAAGTGGGAAGTTAATAATAATAATTCTTTGGATGCCCAAGGAAGTATTGAAATCTATGATTGTCATAATGAACTACCAGTAGCTTCAATGTGATGCACAATGTGTATAATACAACAGCGATTAACAATGTGATATGATGCATTTGTCATAACTCACCTTATTAAATAACTCAACTCTGGGGGAGTAATATCTCAGAGACATGGAAAATTTTAAGAAATTTAAACCTAATGGAGCTAACAACTGTCCTGCGGCTTGTAAAATATGTTTATATTCATCTGCAAATGAACAAAAGAAGGGTGAGAATAAAAAGCATATTCAAAAACTAATTTGAAAATGATGGTCAAACTGAGAATTGTTGTATTTGTTTGTTTCGAAGCTGTACTGAAGATCAGGCTTTTAACTAGGATTCAAAATGTGGGAATCCAAAACTAATGCACTATATAGGGCCTGCTCAGATGAACAATATGTAAGGCAACATATAACAAATGAAACAATATTCTCTTTGAAAGTGGCCATCCGCAATGCACATTCATTCCTGGAAGTTGATACTGTTACCTGAATCTTGACTGAATGATATATGTTGAGATGAATCTACAAACTTCCAAAACTTTTCATTACTATCTGCAGCTAAATATTCACTGCAATAAAGAGAAAGGACAGTTACTGTGAGTATGGAAATTCCATAGCTATTTTCGGCATGTAGTTATTTGACGAAGCAAGGCATCATGCCTTCAAAACTATGAATTAAATACTGGTATAATAAATATAACATCTTCAGTATGTTATCTGGAATAAGGTACAATATAACGAGATTCAATTTTTTTTCTTTTTTGGGGGGAGGGGGACTAGGAAAACAGGAAGAATGTAGTCTATGAATGCATGCAGATAACAACAGGAAATGGGCAAAGGGAGAGTTCTTTTTATACATGATCAAAACATACACACATATCCTTAACCTACCTTGCTTCAAGAAGGAGTGGTGTTGACCCCCATCTTGCATCTAGTGTGGCAATTATTGGACTAATGCTAGATTTACATGAAGTAAGGTGGACTAATGACAGCACAATAAGAAGAGTGGCCAACATCACATGGAGAACCTGCAATGAAAACAGGACAAAAAATGGTAAGAATTATACCAGTGTGTTATTTTACCAAGGGTTTCAAAAGGTGCTCAAAAAAATGTGCATGCTCATAAACATGTGCTTATTAATAGGGATTTCTGTCAGTGTTTTGTAGGGATTGCCCCAAAACAAATCTCTGAGGCAAACAACGAGCATCAGAGGTTTCCATAATATACATAACATGACATACATAATGTTTTCTTTGTTGAGCTGTTTTATTTGGCATTCATATTACCGGTAGTAACACCAATACACACTAACAACAAAAACAAAGTTTTGAATCTTGAATTTTGTAATCTTTTGACCCTAGGTATCTAATTTTCGTACCAATAATGTATGTGTTGTAGTTAAAAATTAAAGTCAGGTAAAAATAATTTTAACCTGGTTTGATTCTATATTTCCTTTGTCTTCAAACTCTAATTATTCATACTAAGTAAATAAGTAGGGTTAAGAGACAAGGGAATTTAATTTTTAACTGAATTGAATTTTTAACTACAGCATATGCAAAAGAATGTTAATGTAGATTTAATTTTTTTATCCTTTTGTTATGGTATATAAGTGCAATGTATAAGTTGTGCATTTTGTGTGTACACTATATTGTAATTATGTTTCTTAAAAGTAAAAGGCAATGAAAAAAATATAATAAAATAAAATTGAAAACAATGTTTTTCTTGCAGGACACAGCATATAAAATGAGCAGGCAAGAAACATATAGTATCTTCCCCACTTGGTTAGCCGATCACAATGACATATTTGGTTTTTCCCCTCAGCTATCCAGCAGTCATATAATAAAATAATGTACATATTAAAATTGATATACTTATCAAAAAGGTACACATGTACTTAAATGCAATGGCAAAAACTCCTACAGCAGTCAAGTTGTGTGAATGGGAGATGGGTAATTATTGAAAAGGTTATGCTGTTAAATTGTTACTATTACATGTGTTTCCATTAATTAAACAGCATGTGACGGAAGGCTTCAATGCAAATTCTCAAACTTAGGTGTGAAAGTCAATTAATTCTAAAATAATTATGTTTAGTAATAAAAAGTGATGGATTTTCCTCAATGAGATCAAGAACTTGTTATTTGCGAAAGATTATCCCATTTATTGACTTAAGACTAAGAAAACATGAAAACTTTCTTACTTTTCATAATTCTAGAGAACTGCGTACTAAATATTTATTGGCTAAGTGTCGATTTAGTAAATGAATTGTAAATAATTAAGCTTAATTCAGCATAACAGCCCAAGTTCGATTAAAATAATTCCGCGGCAAACTGGCCAGATAGGTGTTTTTAACAAGGAAATAAGACCATAGCTGAGCTGCAGAGCAAAAAAAAACGACATTATATTTGATTTACAGGATTCGACTTCCTGTGACAGCCGGCAAAAGGCTTGTGAGCCTGTATATAAAACTGATGAATCAATCTTCAGTTTACCAAGATTTCACCTCTCTTTTTGGGGGACTATCGTGAAAGGAACTTGTGGGATTGATTTATATTTTACATCTATCGCGTCGCGAATTGTGCATTAAATCTAAAATTACAAAAGGATTTTCTTACCTTGCTGTTCAGACTCTTTTTGGCCGCCATGTTGAAAGGAAAACCAATGCCGTGTAACCACGTCCCGTGACGTTTTGGTAGCAGTGAAAGCCACTGGGAGTAGGGGTGACTGAATGATATTATTTTTCCCCACATCTCTTCTGAAATTAAAATTGCGGGGCAAATTTCATAGAAATTGCTTGATTCATTAGTTAAGATCTATTTAAGCGCAATTAATTCATTTCCATTATCAAGCAGTGTGATAAGACAAAAATAATGGCCTCAAAAACGAACGTTTTGAGAAACTTTGACAATACTGTCTGTACTCCTGACAGGTCACATTGTTCTTGTTCCAGCGTTACCATAGTGATCAAAATGTTTCGTTTCAAATATGGCGGCCTCCAGGTAAAAAGAACGAGTATTTTTGTAAATCCCCGTGAAAACCAAGGGTTCATCTGTCAAGAGTTAATTTCAGAATTCTAAATTCAAATATTACAATCTCCATGTCAACTGCAAATACCGCGGCGGGTTTCATTTCGGGTACAGGATTTTCTAGTCAATGTTTTCCAGTGCGGAGTTTGACTCGACGTCACCGACAGGATGAAGATGGTGAGTTTTGATCCGTTCTTAGGGTAGCCCTTGACTTTGTAGCAGGCCCATCACGGGTTAAAGTTTGTGATGTGGAACTACTTTCTGATTTAAATACTCTCAACCCGTTTGACGATCAATGTAATCGATGTTAAAACTGAACTGAGCTGGTGTACATACAGTTGTAATCTTTCGTGTAAGCTAGTGACAGAGCTTCCCCTTAAAATAAACTGAAGCTTAAACTTAGACTTCATGAATACTACTATAAATCAAAGACTATATATACAGTAACCTCAAATTAAGTTTTATTCAAAAATTTAAATTTAAAGGAAAATCTGGAATTCATCGACGTTTTCAGCCGGAGGTCAATTGTTTTTCGCAGGCGAGCAAAACTTTCCGCTCTATTGTCAAACCAGGTGGGCAAAATTGTCCCAACAGCTGGCAAATTTGCTCAGTGCCTGGCCCTTAATGTGAAAGTTGACTTCAGTTGATAATTATGTTTGTAGTAACTAGTTTTATGCATTATATTGCCAATTTGCAACATGTGTATGCACTGTCATTTTGATACATGTATGTTTGGCTCCTCATATGGCATCCAAACCACAAAGGAGATGTTAGGCATGCATGTAGTGTCCAATTGGATTTGCATTTTTGTTTTTTTTGTTTTTTTGTGTGTGTTTTTTTTGTTTTTTTTGTTTGTTTTTTTTGTTTGTGTGTGTTTTTTTTTGTGATTATGTTTTGTTTTGCTATTTCTAGGAGCCTGGCTTGTTGCTTACCGAGCAGAGCAAAGAAGGAGATTCAAAGCTGTATTGTGTTCAGGAGAACCCAGTGTCCCAACACAGTCTGTAGTGGTTACAAAGTTCAAGGAGGAAGAATCAGAAACCATAGAGGATGAAAAACCACCAAAACTTGATGGCTTTTATCTGGTGAGCTTATGGCAATCACTGTTTCGATACTCTCTCTATATATAATATTTTAACTGTCCAATTTCTTGTGCACTGATTGGCTCATTTTTATCATCAATAAGAGAACAGATGGATAAAATTTGAAAACTGGGACTTGCACATACTGCTTTATGCAAATCAGCTACTTGTATGCGTCTTGCCTTTCAAAAACTTTATTTATTCTCGGCATTTGACCAGTTTCGGGTCTTGTTATTGTAAAAAACAAATTGACATCAGTTTTTTATGCGTCCGTCCCCTTATTGAAGATAAATTTTGTCATAACTTTGTCAAAGTTTGCCACAGCCACTTTGACAATGTTATGATGTAATTTATCAATAAGAGGACAGATGCATAAAAAACGGATGTCAATTTGTTAAATAGACACTCTATTCTGTGTAAGAAAACCTACATGAAGTACTATACTTTGTGAATCAAAAAGTTCCCTTTTCTTTCTGCTTGGTGAGAAATTAGAGGGACTGTCCAGTGTTCTCCACAGATTTTGAAGTAGTCAGCCAAAATTTGAAAGTAGCCAGCAGGTATTAATTGCAAGTGCCCAGAGGGCATGAGGCACTAGGGGGGTCTGGGGGTATGCCCCCCCCCCTCCCGCAAAATTTTTGAAAAATAGGTCTCCGGAGATGCAATTTTAGGCATTTTGACACACTGTGGTGGGATAAAATGTGTAATTTTAAAAAAATTGCAAGCTGTCAAATCAAAGTTGTTATTCTCCTTAAATTTTACTTGATAAACTTGAATTCTTTAGTCAGGTGCGAAAACCAAAACTAGATGAGAAGATCAGAGACTAGTCCTACATGTAACTTCCATTCCAATATGGCCGCCATTTCTTGGTGGTCCGTTTACTCTTAAGCAACAAGGAATAAAATGTAAACTCGTGAATATCTACCATCGTTTTCTCTAAAATGTCGTGTTTCTAAACCTATAAGAGTAGTTGCATGCTTGGAAACCACCTCGGGATGAAGTTATCTCGAACAAGCCTACAAGTGTTATAGTGTACATTGAGTGATCGAACAGCTGATCGGACGGGACGTGGTAATGTATTGATTTCAGTTAGTTCCTTGGAAGTAAGGACACTTGTTATTTTTCCTTTCTTTCCATCTTTTTTACTTTCCAGAGATTTTCGAGAACACTGGACTGTCTGCTCATAAGCACTGCATTTTCTATTGTGCAGGTTCAAGCGTCATGTATGTCAACATGTTGCATGTGTCATGCTTTGTTTTGCAAAGCATTTACATGCAATCAACTTTTATTTTATTTCAGTGCAATTGTAGTGAGTCGCTTCAATTGTCACCTGTGACTTTTTACATTTTTATCGGTAGAGTTGGGATGTACATGTTCGTTACACACTTTTTAATATAATATTACAGATCTGCATTATTATTATTATTATTATTATTACTATTATTATTACAAAGTACATTTAATGATTTATACAGGTAAGTGAGCATGTATTAATTAAATAACTGGATAATTTCCGAAATTGAGACATTCTCAGAAGCAGCTACATGTAGTACATACCGGTATATCCATAAAATTTGACGTAAATATTTCTTCCCTTCTTCAGATGAAACAATTTCATGTTGATGATCCATCTGACTTGTGTTCAATCAAAATAAGTGGCCGGGAACTAAGAGAGGTATGGTACAACAACTAGTAAATTGATCTTTTCAAAACTCTGGAGACTTTGAACTACATGTAATTTTAAAATATATTGTTTGTCTATAGTGCAGCAATGTTATCACTTCTTTTTTCCAGGTGAATGAAAATGACTTCTTGTTGTTTGACAATGTCATTCATGTCGATGCTGGTGATAATAATCTGCCATTTTGTAAGTTAAATTACTACAGTATATTCTACCATTAGTTATATTATTTACTACACACACTTATTTACCTGTAGTGCAGTCTAGCTACTGTGATCAGTATATTTAGTGGGCCATATTCCAATGACATGCACCTGGTTCTGATGTATTAATATAAATATTAATATTAATATTAATATTTCCATTGAAACTCATCTTTATTATCCATACTGTACTGTAAGTACTGCATACAGATCCTTTGATTTATCTCCCACATGCTTCCTGCTTGGGGCATAAATTAGAAACTCAAGGGAAAAGCTTGCTCTGTAACTTAGAGTGCGTGTACATCTGGACTGCAAACTTTGTTAGTTTAAAAGTTGTTAATAAATGTTGCATAATTTATTTGCCCTTTTCTACCCTGCTATTAAGTTGATAAATAAATGTTTCTTCCCTTTTTTTACCTTAAGTTGTGATTTTCTTAGTTATTGTTATCTATCTATCCTTCCTCAATCCTGTAGCGGCCTTCAGCAAGTTCTCAGCACTCCAGGAGTTAGAGCTACCTCTGAACAATATTTGCAACTCAATCAAAGTCCAGCCAGACATGTTTGAATGTTTGATGACACTTGACCTTTCCTACAATCGGCTCAGTGGAGATGACATCTTAGCACTTGGTCTTCTAAGAAGCCTTCGAACCTTGCATTTGACTGGTACATAATTACATACATATACTGCTTCACCCAGTAGTACTTTTCAGAATTTGATGTACATGTACTGATAAAACATACAATTCATTAATTCTTTTGATTATCTAATTTGTATTTTATTATTAATGCTGAATGCATGTACATACAGTAATTATGTATTTCCCTTTTTCAGCTACCCAAACTTTTATTTGATCTTGAAATTATTTCCCCTATATTTTCCCTCAGAGATAAATAGCTTATTTCTAAAACTCATTAATAATTCATAAAGTTGAAACCAAAAAATCCTGATCATGCAGCGTTTGGGTATCTGATCTTAAATACACCCTGTAGAAGAGTTTTTATGATTTCGTTTCTCCATTTTCTCTTTAGTTTTGGTTTTGATTGAGAAGATCTATATCAAACACTCAATACAGTGTTTAATCACATTTCCAAGCACCTCAAAGTTCATGAAAAAATTAATATTCTGCTGTGCGACATATTTTAACTCTGTTCTCAGTGTTTTGAAATGTGGTCAAGCACGCTCTTTCGTTTTTGTTTGTATAACATGAAAAATAGTTTAACTTACAAACGTAACGTGGTTGTGACTAATTGAACAATAATTAAGTAATTTATAATTATTACAAACTCATCAATCCTTTCAATTTCTCTCCTCTGATAGGTAATGAATTAAGAAAGCTTCCAGTGGAAATGACAAGAACATACAGGACTATCACAGGAATGACCCCGTATGTACCTTTATCTACTCTTACTACTAGTGTGTGGCATGGTGGCTTCATGGTTAGTGTGCTGGCCTCTAGATCAAGCGGTGTAGCTAGGTTTTAAATTGAGGTTTGCAAAACCTAAAAGAAAGTCATCGCAAACAATACCACAAACAATACAGTTGACCAATAAGAATGTAGCTTACATGCATACTAATTCTAAAGCATGGGGAAAGAATAGCAGTTGGTTCTGATTCTACTTCTGACTGGATAAAAAGGTGCCATGAGTTTTTTTAAGCCAAATAGGCCATATTAGTTTTCTCAGTTTTGGATAGGAACTAGCGTGCAATGGAAGCTCATGCCTGGGACTATCTAGACTATAACAAGAGATTAATATCATTTGCATTTGAAAAGTCTGGCCCACAATAGCCTCAGTTGCAGTCCACTTCCGAGAATATGAAAATGGTCTATTGTTTAGCATAGAAATTTAAAAATTAAATAACTTTTCAACATTGAGTGAAAACTGTTCTAGTACTCACAGGTCTTACAGCCTTATGCACCTACTGGCGTGACGAGACATGATGATGATGATGATGATGATTCACTGGTCTTAGGCTGAGATGCACTTATTTATTACTGAACCCTTGTGCTTTAATCCACTGATCGAACCTTTTATTTTTCTTTTCTGACTAACAGTTCAGGGACAGTGGAATCTCAGGAGAGGAGACAGAGATTTACTGCTTTGGAGAATTTATACCTTGATCACAATGAACTCACCGACCTGTCTACATTTGCCAGCCTGGCAGGGCTCAAAAAGTAAGGGGTTGGATTTGTGTGGCTGCTTTACTTGCTTTTCCAAATACTCATAACTTGTGCCTTTTCTTGTTTTAATTATCCGCAGACTGAAATACCTTAACTTGGAACACAATGAAATCTCTTCTATCCCCCATCTTCGGCTACTGGGTGCTCGGGTACGTGAAGAGGACATGTCAAGACAGGAAAATACGAAGACTGTTGAAAGCTCTTTACCTGATGTTCTTGAAGAAAATGAGAAAGAGATGCAAAAAGAGGAAGGATTTTCTCAAGACAAGAGAAAATCAAAGGGTGATGAAGATAATGAAAATGTTAATGAATTCATTCTAAATGATGAAGTGGATGACATGCTAAGCCGGAACCTTGTGGATCATGAACAAGGAGAGGAAAGGAATCGGCCTGAAATTAAACCAAGCTCTAGCACCTTGACTGAGGATCCTTCACTTCTAGGTAAATTGTTGAGTACTTAAAACAAAAACCTATAGAAATGATTTAGATTTTCATATTGTGCCACTTTGTTCAGTGAAGTGCACGTCATAATGTTAGTGACAGCCATTAAACCTCACTGGTATGTTTTTGTTTTGTTTTGTTTTTCTCACTTCACAGTCAGTCAAACATCACAGATGAACACTTGTGTAGAACTAGTGTGTTGTCCGCCAGACTCACAGGCATGCATCCATAGACCTATTTAGCTAGAATTGGTAGAAGATCGAACCAACAGATGAATGAAGAAATCTTTCTTCAATCTAGCATTACACTACATGTAACTGTACATCATGTAAATTATTTTGTTGTTTCTTTTGACGTTCAGGTGACAGGTACAATCCGCCTTTGCCATTTTCCAGTCTTCTCCACCTAAATCTGGCAAACAACCTCATCTTTGAAGAAGAAGGTCTGTTGGCACTGATGAGTTGGCCTTCCCTTAGAGAACTTGTCGTGTGGGGTAATCCACTCACGACTGCTTTCAAAGGTGATCCACCGGTACTTTCATTTCAACTTGGAAGATTGAAAGGAGTAAGGATTTTTAGGTAGGTGATTTCTACCAACAAGAACTTTTAGGCCCAACCCACACTACGCTGGAGATATTTGAAAACGCAGCTTTTTAATTCTCCGGTTAGGCTCACCCCCGGGGGGGGGGGGGGGGGGGGGGGGGGGCCCCCCGAAAAAATGGGGGGGGGGGGGGGGG
>Ga0126337_10000842_pt1 | contig 17074 bp, 5 predicted proteins | sample DipCmetagenome_FD_92527 | JGI IMG/M metagenome (GOLD analysis project Ga0126337, IMG submission 92527) | Coral microbial communities from La Bocana,Puerto Morelos, Mexico - Diploria C A metagenome | ecosystem: Host-associated > Invertebrates > Cnidaria > Coral | place: La Bocana,Puerto Morelos... | reverse complement strand
TAATAATCTGTGTAGGTGGCCATTTAGGAAGAATTTAAGAAGGCTAAAATCAGGAAGATATACAGGAAAGCAACTGCACTCGATAAATGATAATTGAATGTTTTTGATAGCACGTAGCCGAATAACGTTATAACATTTAACAACTTCGCCCAAACTTGTCGTGTTATGTGTGCAGTTGTCGCAAGAAAGATCGCCCATATCATGAATATGGTAAAATAAGAAGATTCAATTTGAGATTTTCAACTGATCTTCCTCCCAGGCTTATGTTTGACGACGTCCCCAATTCATAAGGGCGGGATCCAAGAAAACAAACAGTAAGTCACTGCAAAATACCGTGACTAAATCACACGCAAAACAGACAATTTGCGTGCCCATGTTGGTGGCTATCAAAGCAGCATTTTGGCCCCGTTAAGGATACTGATTTGTCTCGAAATTCCCGTAAACGGCTTGCGGGGGTGTGTTGAGTTAACGAAAGGGGCGCCACCGGAGATCTGATATATTAACCCTACCAAAATAACATAACCCGGCTTAAAGAAACCCCCCAACGGGAACGCCGCCCACTTCACTTTAATTATAACCCATCTACAAGAGTACATCTTCTCTCTATGATTCACTTAAATATGGTGGTTTTAGTCATCGTGTACGTCGAATTCTCAAGTCTTTCAATCGTGCTGAGTCACTAAGATTTCTAGCCATTTTAAAGAACCAGAGAAACCCATCATGAAATTTCTAATACATACAAAGCCGCTCTCCTCTCGTTACTGTAGGCGCGCCCACCTTCTGCAGTTTATGCCTGTTTTCGCCGACTGTTTTCCGACTGCGGGTTATACTCAACGATACGTACTTGACAACTGAAGAAAGGGGAAGGTGGAATTTCCTTTCACGTGAGTTGCAGATGGTTTGAAAACTAAACCAAACGTATAACCGCCAAAAGTTCGTGTGCGTCCTACGACTGATAATATTACCAAGTATGAGTTTACTAAGTATGACATCTGCGCAAGATTCTCGACTTATCTTCCTTGAGTCGTTCAAGATACATAGTCAAGATATAGTTTTATTTTTAATTTTTTTGGATTTCTTATCGGGATGGTATCTCCAGACAACATTTTTTGTGGTTTGGATCAACAGATCGAGTATTAAGCATAGGTTTTCAGGGCAGGATTATTTAGCGATAAGAAAATCTTTTGGCACCCACCTAAGTTCTAGAACAAATAAAGAACGCACTGTTTTGCGAAAGAAAATAAATGATCTTTTAACAAAGATGAAACTCCTCTGTTTTTATATCTGAAATGCATTTAGTTTTGTTAATTAGTTTTGAAGTGTTCTCGTAAAATTAATTCAATATTAGAATGTTTGACAACAAAATAATCTGGCATAAATCAATGTTATCGCAGGCTGACGTTTTTAAGGGGGACACGAACTTTCAAACAAAACGCTATCAAAACTCGATTGAATGTTTGTAGCGCCCGAGAAAATTTGAAATTAACCCTGAATAAGTAATTAAGACAATTAAGAATAAAAAAAAACTTTATTGTGGGCTACCGAGGGAATTTATAATGCTATTCATATGCACGCTTGCAAACTGATTCCTCTGTTTTGGTTTGGGACAACTAGATCTCTTTGGCCGGTTAGTCATCACTAAATATTTCATAATTGCTTTGCCAATTTGACAAGGGCACTTATTTTTTCAACACCTTCTCAATCCTCAAAGGAGAATTTAAACATCTTGCAGAACTAGTAGGTTCATGAGTAGACAGACAAAACGAAACAATGGCCAAAATTTAAAAAAAATATATGTCAATAGGTTTTCGACCACACTTAAGCTTCACCTTTTGAGCCCTGGTTAGATTAAGAATTAGAGATAAGGAAACTAGGATGCAAAGGAAAAAAGCTTTAGGATTATACGTTATTTAACCTGACGTTTAGCCGGAATTGCTACTTTGCACGTCTGAACGCAGCCTATAACAAAATGTTTTCTAACTTAAAGTAAAATGCAAACCGTTAACTTGTTTTGAACTGGGACCTAACCGCGTATGAAGTGAAAAGCACCAAAACTAATATTTGCACCAGCTCTTTCAATCTTCTGGATCTTCATGCAGTTTTTGTGGCCTGTCACTTCGGTATATTGACATTCAAATGCCAGATTGAGTGCAGAAGGAATTTATATTGATATCTTAATAATGTTGTTTTTTTTTTCAAGGGATAATTTAGCTCATTTCAGCTCTGCCGTGATTATTTTTTTTTTTAACGCCAGTCATAATGAAAAGATTAAGGACTGAGAACCTCCCAGGGTCAATATCTCGGTCCATTATACTAATTGTATAAATTTTCAGACACGTGTCGGAAATAAACCAGTTACGTAAATGGGATAAAGTATTCCGTTGTATTTAAAGCTGGTTGACTTAGTAAATACTTCGGTATACACCTGGTCTCTGCAGCTACGAAACCCACAGTTGTCTTCATTCCTGACTGGCAGTGAACTGCTAAAACCTCACGAGTGATCATAACAAGCCTACAAAAAAGTATGTACGTATACCACTTTAGCAGTTGTTTCATTATACGCGATTGTTAGCTACACAAATATGTGTCAGAAAGACCTTTATCGCTGTTCCATGCATTGCTATATCTTATCAGTGTTTCGTGGTTTTTAATTCACATCTCAAAAACAAGCGCAATACGTGCTTTGATTCAATGTCAAGCGAACCTGAACGAAGAAAATCTCTGATTCCTCAGACCAGGGTTAGTGTATACAATTTTGCCTCGGCGAAAATCAGTGTGATTTTTTTTTTCTTTAGGTATGTTTTTGTAGTGTATGTGTTTTGAGCAGAACAACGCAGATGACAAAAGATATCGCCCACACAAGGCTTGCCCACCAAATTTGGAATTTCACTTGCTGTGAAAGTCAGTGACATTTTTAGGTATAAAAAAAAAACGGGCGAATATGTTGCGGTTCTCTAAGTTAGAACTGAAGTTAAAGGTCTGTTATAAGTATGTCGCGATAACGATGGAAAATATGTTACTGAATTTCAAGACAAGATAAGTTCTCAGTCGCTGATAGAAAGTGAGTATTGAATGCAAATGTGATGATAGAGACGCGCATTTTGCATACCATTCAAGTGTCTCAAACTTGTGTACAAGCGATGAAAATAGTTCTGGAGTTCTCTCAACAAGAGTTAAATACGCTGCCCACCATTTGGCCGCTTTACCGCTGATCTCAGCGCACTGGTGATAGCAGTGACTATAACTAGACACATATGTTACAGTCGTACCCTGCTGCATGCTGCTAAGATTAGGTTTGCCTACACAACCGCGATAGAAAGTGATATTAAATGTTCAGCTTGGTAAATGTGACGACAAAGGATCCTTTTTCAGCGGGAATACTTTGTGTATCGCTTACAGAGTATCAACAATAAACTGCATTTCACTCTGTACTTCATAGGTCATAGATCTTTAGGGACCAAAAATATTCGTCTGAGAAAATAACTGCACGTACTTGAAGCGTACTGTAACAAACAATACAGCGCTTAGTCGAGGATCACGTCCAAAGTGCCACGCCTCAAAATTCCAGATTCCAGACGAATGTTGCAAACGCGTCCAGAATCTCTGCCTATCAATCATAGAGGTGTACAATTCTGTTGTGCAGTTCATACTGAAAATCACTGATATGCTGTACTGTCCGTGGTTGGATGGCCACACGATATCACTCGATTCACTTAGAACTCAACATGTTTAATAACACTCGCCATGCTACTCAAAGATGGCTGCCAACAACCAACGAACCACAATGCTTTGCGGTTTACAACATACGCATACATGAGGTACTAATACGGGAACACTACATACGCCATATGCAGTTCCAGAAATGGAGACAAACTTACCTAGGGAGAAATGGAGACAAACTTACCTACTGGATAATACAAATGCAAATGTGTGTTACAGGCTTGAAAATGTCTCACTAGAAGCCCCTCGCCAATAAGAAACAAAACTGTTAAAGTACATAAAAAATGCAGGAATATTTGTTTGAACTACTGACAATTTACAATTTGCCAACCCGTGAGAACTACGCAGTTTTAGATCTAGAGAGTCGAGGAATCTTTAATTTTGAGAGAGGATTATACTAGCTGTGTACACTAGCTGTTAATACTATTACGCTCGGAACTGTTTAAAATACCTTTTATCTTGGTGACTATCCAAATTAAGAATTAAATTTTGAGAGTTTGCAAAATTGACAAATAATCGTGCGCGGCGCACGTTGGCTTTTGGGCAAGGCAGCGAAAGAGGCAACTACAAATGGGAGACAAGAGATCTTAACAGGGATTCTAACCATAGTCCCCGCAGTTGAAAAAGTGAAGACTCGATATGATCACAGGCCAACTCTGAGAGAACATGTAACGTCTTCACTACCTGGCAAGTAAAATAAAGTTTATAAGGCGTACCTTAAAAGCAGACTTCCTATCAGACAGAGGTAATTCTTGTTGTTGATCGAAATTTTGCACTTGTCCCGACGAAGCAATGCTCAGAGGAACAGTAATTTCCAACAGAAACTACATATTGTTATCTTTTTTTAACAGTTTCAAACCTGGGACAGTCCAGTACGTCAGAACAAAGATCAAATTGCTTATATCACTATGGCAGTGAAAGACTTGCCGAGGGTGCAAATTCACGCTGAACATAAGATGTCTTGAATTCCACTTCCTTATAAAGAATTCAGACCCTACTAATACCTTTGAAGTAATTTACGGCAATTTTTGTTGCATAACATCATAAAGCATTTTTATCGGACAAACAAGAAGCAAGCCGCGGCATCTTGGATAGGAACAAAAGAAAACTGAATATGTACAGTATTTAGAGCACTTTTGGGAAGCCGTCTTGTGGTCATATAGCGAGTCTTTTAGCAGTCATTTCTGGAACGAATTGCTTTTAAAACGAGTTAAGGGCTGCACATGAGTTAGAGAAATAGTAAACCGTTCTCAATATTCTAGCCAAAATGGTTAGAAACATAAATTGATTTTTGATTTCAGATAAAGACATAAGACCTACTGCGAGAAGCTAATGGTTTTTACAGATGGAGACGGGTTAGAAAGGAAGAAGTTCAGTTGGATAACTTACCACTACCGGCTGAGCTCTACTGACTTCTGATTGGATCCAGTTGTGTCCATGAAAAGGTGCTTGTTATCGCCCGGTTGCTTAAGAGATACAGCTCTGTATTGAATAGTCACTGTTTGAAATGTAAAGCGGCTTTAACATTTGTTCCAGCAGATCACCAAGTGGTTTATTCTGAGAGAGATAATCGTATGAAATTTGTACATTACGTAAGTGTTCCTCCATTCCAATGCCCGTCGTTTTTTTTAAAATTTTTAAAAAATAAAATATACTTTTTCAAACGAGATTCTAGAGGGTCCTAGATAAATTCCATCAAATCCTTTCCAGATGGCTACTATCGGCTCGCAAACTCTCTCAAGTATGAACCTCTGTCGGTTCCATTGCTGAAAGGAACGGCTTTAACTGTACTGAGTTCATTGGTAAAGCGTAGAGAATGACTTCTTTCATATCTTAAGCAAGCTAGTGAGCTAACCTTTTTCAGTAGCAAACAAGGCATTATTACAGTATTAAAAAGTGAAATTTCGCAGCGAGTTTATCGTTATCTGCAGTTACATGAATAAATTAAATAAACTTGGGCCATAAACACGTAAAGCAAGTGTCGAACATATCTCAGTTATTTCTAAAATGTCTTTTAACGATTGCGAGCGTCTATAGGTCTAATCAAGTTATGATAAAATAGCTAGTTCGCACAGTAGGTTCTACAAACTTATGAAAATGAATTAACCTGCGGGATGCCCTTCCACGAAGGCACTGACATGTCATGGAACATACAGGACTACAGTGAAGAAAACCTCCCACAACGAAAGGAAACAGGAATATTTATCGGCAAATTTGAAATAATTTGAAACAGTTTTTGTAATAACTGGTCTTTGATAACTATTCATTCTCTGAAAGATGCTTGACATAATTTGCATGGAGTTTAGTGTCTCGTGACACCACGAGTTTTATTCTGGAGCATTCTAATTTCATTCCCAACTTTGCTTGATGTACGAACGTTGAGTCCACAACAGTTTGACTGTTGAAAGATTCTCAGTTTCTGTCTAACGATTAAAAAAGAAAAAACAAAAAGAAAACTAGAAAAAAAAAATAACAAAAAAACCCACTCCGTCTGCTTCACTGTAACTCAAAATGCCAGTAACATCATCTGTTTTTGTAATGGCATAATATTGCCTGTATTTAACAAGTGTGCTTAGCAAACCCGGAACAGTACGAAACTCAAGTGGCATAAAGCTTGATATTACCAACGACGAAAATATTTAATTTATCCTTCACGGCCAGCTGACCTCAAACCATTTGTTATCTCGTTGTATGTATTGCAAGGAGTGGTATTGTTCTGAAAATTTCAGACATTCTTATTTCGGCGTGATATGGCGTACCATATGTAGGACTGCGTATATTTTGCAGTTTATTGAGTATTTCAGATCATTACGTCAGTGGAGGCTAAGAGATCAATTCAACTTTCGAGAATACCAAAACGACATAAAAATCGCGGAGAGCAAAGACTGGTCAATATAGCAAAACAACTTGCTTTTAAGGTACGTGTGACAATTAAGATTCTTTTTTTTTTTTTGCTCCGATGGAATTTTTTTCTTAACAATCTATTCTTTATAAGAAATCAGTGTTTCTTAACCTTGTTTATGATACTGACTTCGCTATGTTAAAGACGAGCACTGGATCGTTCAGGTAATTCTTATGTATCGACTCTCTCAATTAAATCCACTCGAGTACGTGTTTCAGAAAACTTAAAATCAATGTACGGGCTATAACTATGACATAGAAGGGCCAGTTTTATCTAAATGTAGTCTGATATTCTAACAGTAAATAGGTCGAATTTTACTGATTGGAATTTCTGTTTGCTCATTCGTTTTTCCTTTTACGTGATTCTGGAAAAGGTAATTAAAAATATTGATCACTGTTTCTGTTCGATAATTTCCTTAGCTTTGTGTTCAATATCGCGACAGTAACTTAAAACAAACTTAACTTAAGCACATTTTAATGGGATGTTGTCTCTAAAAGTCGATAGAAAATTGCTCCTGATTTTCTGTCTTGTGCTAAAGCACAAGCCGAAACGAATATCTCTATCCAGAAAATTTACTGAGATGTTGGCAAAACTGATTCATGCTGTGCTCGAGAAGATATGACATTTTGAATTTATTGCTCATTAAAATGTATGTAGCATGTGTTGACTTAACGGATCGCTTATTTTAGGGTGTTTTCTGGCAAGAGGCGTTCTATGTACCCCCGTTGTTTGTTACTGATAAAGCAGTGGACTTTGTATCTTTGATCATTGAAATTGAACTGTTTCATTCTGTTTACACCATAAAATCTTCTTGTTTTTGTTCGGTAACAATCGTGTCTTTTGTCCAGCCAAGTGAAGTGAAAACCACAGTTATTTTTCGGCAAAATGTTTTTGTCTCGCTGAGTTGGAAATGTAACCGCAGTGTTATGTGATGGCGAGAAGAAATGCTCTCTTTCTTTGTGTCGCTACGTTAGTTATCAAAGTGAAACCACAATTGTTTTTCGCGAAAACCAAATGTGGCGTCAATTCTCAGCAAGCAAAATTCCACTTAAGTAGGTGTTCGTTGTGTGGGCTCCAATCTTTTGTCCATTTGGCGTGGTAAATACGGTTCATATTGGAATTATTTCCGGGCAAATATTTTTCGTTTATTGTTTCAGTTCCTGTTTTCAAACTTGACAAACATGTTTACGTGCATGCACTACTGATAACAAGGAATATATATCATATATACATACATAAAAGAAAAATGTATTTTGTAGAAATCATTTTAGAAATGAAATTGCAATCAACTAGAGGAACCGGAAAAAGATCAGGCATAATGAAATAACTTAACTGCTGCGTAGGCGACATAGATGGTTGTTGTTTACTGTCAACTAATTGGTGTAGTGGGCAATTTGTTTATCGGCAATGTTTATTGTTAGCTGTGTATACGGTTAACGATAATAAATCGCCTCTCCAGCTTATGGCTGTTGCATTTTAAAGATGCGCTCCTCAGAGGAAGAATTCCTTTATACTTCGCTCTCGAACTAGACTGAGTTGTGAGACATTGTTTCTTTTTTCCAGTTGAATACGTTTTTGAACTGACGAGCTTATCCTCACAGAATTAACGTCCGGGCAGTTTAATAGCTTACTTTATTGCCATTCAGTAAAACCATCATTGGACAACGTCAGTGATTGCCTACTCCCCAGTTCAACTCACTTCATTTGGTCGTGCGTTCCATTAAGTGATCTTCACTGGCGTTTAGAACCACGAGAAACGGTTGTGATAACGAAATAAGTTTTTCGCCATGCATGTCAAGTCAAATTTCTTGATATCAGTTTACCAATGAGCAAAATTTGTCATTTGCCGAAAATTTCAATAGATGGTGAGTTGATCGTCATCACATTAAATGGTTCGGAAACAAGGTTTGAAAGCCACTGAGCTTGTGCGGCAGAAAAAAACGCACCATGTTGGCAAAAACTGCCAGCAACACTCTAATACATGCTTTTGCTTCACCAGGATAGAGGATTTGGTTGGGACCGCAGAAATCTGACTATCACTTAAATTTTCTGCCATTTTTCAGTTATCAGTTAAAATTTCAGGTCATTTTTCAGTTATCAGTAAACTTTACACATCTCATTTATCAGTTAAAAATGCTTCATTTCTGTCGGGTAAACCCCAGACTGACGTCACAGATTGGGTTCCTTCCGAAGTATTAAACTTAATTTTTGATTGCAAGTTCCATCCGTTTACCTTTTTTTCTCTGACGTATGTTATACCCCTTTGACGTTTGTTACCTTTGAATATTTCTGCCGGCTAAGATTTTCTGGGATTTCAAAGTAATCTTATACATCTTGGAAGAAAATTTTGTGACATTGGGATGGAGGCTTTGATGGTTTGTACACGAATGGAGATAGCGATTAGTTTTGGTCAATCTTTCAATTGATTTTAATTGTGATGCTCGCTTTAAAGGTCAATTGCGACTGTCTTTTTACGCTACATAGTGCAAATGACTTGATTATAGTCAAATATTTGATGCTCAACTTTCCGTAATTGCTAACAATTTCCTCATTGGAATAGAATTTAGGCTATGTTTTTAAGTTTATTAACACCTTTGAGATCCTCTTACGATGAAGCGGATCACGTTTAATTGCATGGTGCTCAAAGATAAAAAAAGAAAATCATTTAGTAGCCACAGACGTTTCTAATTTTGTCTTCAAGTTGTCATGCTATTAGCGCAGGACGTGACAATTAACGAAGGACTCTTACTTTTACTTCACTACTTGGAAAGAATGCTTCTCTGACTTGTGCGTGATAGGACTGTTGGTCTTCACCAATATATAAATATTGATTAATTCCCAGAAACAACATTGTTATTTAACTGTGTTTATTTGTAGCTATGCCAAATATTGTCTTGGATAATCCCACTTGTATTCCACTTAAATACCCCATTCTCATATCTCCTCCTGTCTGCCCTGAGGCATGAAGTTGTGCTCTAACTGGAGCATATAAGGCCGTGTGATAATTGTTGTGTCTTTCATCAAACAAAGAATTCTTTGGAGTTTGACTATATTGAGTAATGTTGACCCTGTTACACAGCTTACATTCGGCGCTCTGTCTCAGGTTTGGAAAGAGGTTTGCAAAGCCGGAGACGATGCTGAAATTTCTGCTTGTGCTGGTTGTAGCCTTGGCTTTGATTGAAGCCAAACCACCTCGGCAACACGTAAGTTATTCCCTTGGATTGTATATTGACCATTTGCTTGGCAATATTACCTGCTCGCTTCCTTAAAACTTCAGACTGAGACCTAAGAGGCTAGCTGACGTAATCATTTCTCGATTTATATCTTCGTTTAGTAACAAACATTAACATTTATGACGAGCAACATGACAAAAAACCAGTCGAATTACGCAATTTTAACTAATCTTAAATCTTACGTAACTCGGCGAAGAAGTGGTAAACTACAGACACCGTCTATAAAGAAAACCAGGTTCGTTTTTTTTTCGTAAGATTTGGTGTTGGTCTCCCGGGGAGAAATCACGTTTTTATGTCATTTGTTATTCTCTCTCTCTCTTTTGTATTATTTTGGCCACTGAACTTCATTTTCAGTTTTTGAGATGGTTTTACTGCTTTTTATCAAAAGTCTGGTTCCATGCTTGGACCAGTTTGCTAATAGACCTTTGTTCCACTTAGTTTGTCCAAGTTCCGCTCACGTGCCTTTTGAGTCGATCACGTTTTCCTAGCGTGATCTGGGACTGTTTATCCAAAAATTTGGAATTCCACTAATACCATACTGAGGACAGAAAGATTGACAAAACCGCTAAATGTATCCTACGTATTTCCAGATTGCTAGACTCGGTGCGCGACATCACCGAATAACATGTTTCCAGGCCCTTTTTGTTCTTCTTGTTTGCACCGATCCGTAGAGAGGACCTAGGGAACCTATTATACCGAGCAGAATAGCGCTGACAAATAATAATATATTATTTTTGATTTTATGTTTGAATCTTCATAGTGTTCCAAGGTCCGTGGCCGACCCTGCACAGAGGACAACGAATGCGCATGCGTAAATCGTCACAATTCCACGCTTATCTGCAATTACAACAACATATGCGAGAGAAGGACTTTCGTTGACGACATTAAGAGAAAGCAGCCAGTAAGTTACCACTAGCAACACTGTTCTTGTCATCAACCATAAAATAAATAGAGTGTAAATTAGGCGACACGTCCAGTGCTCAGGGAGGTATACCCTTATATGGACTTTGTAGGTACAATGTATGCGCGCCCTCAAATGGTATGGTTTTTTAGCCGTTTTGGTCAGAAATAAGATCTCGATTTTAGCAATTTTCGTCCCAAATAGGTTATAGCTTTTGCACTCTAGTCTTGAGTTTTTTTTGGAGAAGCTTCTTTCTTATCATTATCGACAAGACCATTGGCAATTTTTTGCCAGGCCATAACTAGGGTAGGAAAATTGCAGATTTCGGCCTTAAATAGCTAGGATAAAGGCTTTGGAAGCGGGACACGCACCCCAACCTGATGTTTCTGAGAGTATTCCCCGGGGTTTGTAGGTTGAATCGTTCAGTTTAAATCATCAGGAAGTAATATTAATGTTCCCTGAGATAACCACAGTGCATTAACTCTTGTACCGATTCGTCTCCAGTGCCACAGGATATTCAAGAGGTCTTGCCATACAAACGCCGATTGTCCGTGTAACGAAGGTCGGCTGATCTGTGAAGAGAACGAATGTGTGAAGTATAGACCAAAGCGAAAGATTCATCAGCTGGCGGAGATCATGATGAACAAACAACCAGTAAGTTAATTATGTGCTCAATACTTGATTCCGCAGTAAATTTGGCGTCTGCCGCCCGAGAAATTCAGTGAAAACGGGGCACTTTGAAAACACATCAATTATTTTCCATCCACACTACGAAATTTAAAAACGCATCAATCACCGGTCATTTTGGATTTGTGGAAATTTGGGCTAGGGAAATCACATGATTACCAGGGCGCCATCGTTTTCGAAAAGCACCGTTTTCGTGTTCCGTCCACACGAAAACGCAGGCCGACGTTTTCAAATTCATCAGGCCTAACCGTACGAATAGAGCTATGTTTTCACAATTTTTGGCGTATAATGTGGACGGGGCCCTCAGCCATTTGGAGACATTTCTTTGGCTGTGAAATTAGATTCACTAAAATGACCACTTCCTTAAATTTGAATCCATTACTTCATACAGTGTCCTCGAATCTTCAAGAATTCTTGCTTGACAAATGCTGATTGTCCGTGCAGCGAAGCTCGGCTAGTCTGTGAAGATAACGAATGTGTGAAGGACAGATTCAAGCAAGAGACACATCAGCTAGTGGAGATCATGAACAAACTACCAGTAAGTTAAAATATTGACAATGTACCATAAACTGCATATACATACTGAGTAAACAAGGACCTAAATTTGGCGTCTCCTGTTACAGTTGAGCCGTTCAAAACATCATATTTGGAAGTAAAATAACAGGGTGCTCTCAGAAATTACTAGTACCTATTTTCTTTAACGCCGTACTTTGTATATTGTTTCGCAGTGTCCTGGAATCTTTAAGAGTTCGTGCTTGACAAACGCCGATTGTACGTGCAACGAATCTCGGCTAGTCTGTGAAGATAACAAATGTGTGAAGGACAGGCAAGCAACAGACACATCAGCTAGCGGAGATCATGAATAAACTACCAGTAAGTTAAAATATTGACAATGTACCATAAACTGTGTACACATACTGGGTAAAAGAGAAGCTAAATTTGACGTCATCAGTTACAGCTCAGTTGAGCCATTCGAAACATTTATTTGGAAGAAAGATAAGAGGGTGTTCTCAGAAATTACTAGTACCTCTTTTCTTTAACCCTTTATTTTGTACATTATTTCGTAGTGTCCTGGAATCTTTAAGAGTTCTTGCTTGACAAACGCCGATTGTACGTGCAACGAAGCTCGGCTAATCTGTGAAGATAACGAATGTGTGAAGGAAAGGCCAAAGCTAAGACTGTACCGTTAGAGACATCAAAATAGAACGCTGAAAGAGGGTCTTGCACAGCTCTTCACATCCCTGACGAGGAGTGGGACTCCATGAACCGTTGAAGACGTCCAAGCGGCTTAATAAATCAATTCTATGCGATGCTAAAAACAACAGCTCTTGTAATATTCAGTTGTACAGCTATTTATGAACAAGCAAATTTGATTCACACGCGGTGGATTTCCAGTCCTCAGGTACATCAACGAGACATACTGGAAAAGAATGAAAAAGGCGATTAATTCATGGCCTTACGGTACAATCCAGTCACAGCGCAAGACTTTGCCTCATTGGTTAGTTTTACCGATGAGAAAAGTTTCAACTTGTCCACGGGTGAGAGCGAGAAACTCGCTAAGAATATTACTGATCAACGGCTAGAAGAACCTGGCATAAGAATATAATATAATTTTCTATGGAACATTTTTGCGTTTTGCCTATAAGCAGTTTAACTAGTTTCTGATGCACATTTGAACAATTATTGCACATGGCAGTGAACGTCACAACAATCATTCCATTAAGTCAGTTGTGTATTTAATGTCAATAAAAATATGGTATTAGACACTTCAGTGCATAACGTGTCTGTGTATTTCTAATATCACCTATTATTTTTTGCGCTGTCATCTAGGCAATGTTATCATATGACTTTCAATTATCCCCAATACTTAATTATCACAGCTTAGAATAAACACACCTTTAAGTTCCGATAATTCTGCAGCCCTAAAATTGTTTTTATCCAAATGAAACACCTTATTTGGTGGCATTTTTCTTTCCTGGGATGAGTGGTTCTTTTATAGAGGATCGAGCTGCGCTCAAAATTAATCCCAAGGAATTTTACGTTTCAAATGTGTTAAGGCTTATAATATGGAAATCGGTAAGGAGGTTGGGGTGGGTGAGTCTAGGTGCAAATATGGAGTCTAGTTACCGTAAATGATTTAAAAATCACCCGAGCGTTTATTAAATGTGTGGCGTAAAGGGACTTCACACCACCGGGGAGTTGCATGGCGTTTATAAGAGATGGGGCGTTTATTAGATCATTTACGGTAACGCTACAAGTTAATGAGCACCCTACCAACGACCGTCAAATAGAAACATAAATCTCAACAACAGTCAACAACACCGTGCATACCGAGCTGAGGGAGTGCGAAAGGTGGATAACGCCATTCATCGGATAAACTACTATCTGGCGGATAGTGTGGTTTGTTTTCTTCACACTTACCTACTGGATAGCGATTTATCTTATTGGATCCTTCGAACAACTAGGGCCAGATGTATCCGCTTCGAAGCAGATGCGTGCTGTACGCGTTCCTCCCCACCGTGACTAGCCTAAGAACGTCATGCCCTGGGGCCTAGTATTACTTTTCGTTCCCTTTACATAACGTATAAATTTTGATCAAACTTGTCAGACATGGAGCCTGCCGTTGATAAACTGGAAGCTTTGGTAATTATAACCTTCCTTTTTGTCACCGTTTAAGCGCCGTTTTAAGTACTTAATCGAAATTTGATGTGTGTTCTACATCGATTCTATTACATGATATTTTCGTACAGTTCGTTGCTTGTACGGATCATTTTTCCCAGCATCAGCGGGCTGTCGTTTGGCGCCAAATACGAAAATTGAAAGTTGTGATACGCTTATGGCAGTCACCGCAGTGCTACGCTGAAGGGGAGATAGGGGTTACATCTCTTGAAAGCTACAGTTCCACAATGCATGTATTTGTTGAAAATAGTGTCTTGGTACGTTGTGTTTGAGATTTCAGCTGAAAAATATTGTACACGGTTGTCATATAAGCTTACTGTAGACGTGTAGTAGTCTTAGCTCAAATCCACAGCCTCTTTCGTGCAGGTGAAGTTGGTGAATCCGAAAGAATACGCCAATTTCTTGTGGAGTATACCATTTGCAGACTGTAAGCATTTTAACTAATATTATATTCTCATACCTAAGATATTTCCATCTGCATTATTAATATCTAAACGTAGACAGCCTAACCTGAGCACCGTTCAGACCTATTCAGATGAAGCTGGGTGACATTCAGGCTAACTGGAGCACTTATTATGCCTAAAAATAGCCTGTAGGTTGCAAATGTCATACGCCAATTTTCCTGCTACTCTGGATTAAATGGTTTGCGTTTGGGCATGCATTGTGTTCTTTCAGATGACCACCTTACTTCCTGTCACTCTCTCCACCCCAGTGGATTAAATGGCTATATTATACCATGACTGGCATTTGATCATGAACTAATAATTGACTAGAAATACACTTAACTAATTGTTTCATGCTAAGGATTCTGGCACTTATAATTTTGGGTCACTTGGCTTGATGCAGAGTTTGACTTGGGTCTTTGAATCTTTTGTTTTGATATTGAAATCTTGGAGACCTCTATGTCCACAATGAGTCCCATTTGTGTCTTGTTTTTATGTGTTTAATTCAAAATCCTTGCTAAAAGTCATTGTTTCTGCAGGCAATTGTTTTACCTTCCTATAGGACTTTATTTCTCAACGTCACTGCAATCACTTATGAATGTTTTTTGTACCCACTAGAATGGGTTAAAGTGCCTATGAAGTAAAAAATAATTGCTGCTGATTTGAAAGGCTTTTCAAAGCAAAGAAGAATGGCGTTTTCCTTTTTGGAATACCTTTTTTCGTTTTAGAGATATTCACTTTTTTGTATTTTAAGTGATGACGTCATAGGTGGTTCCACTGAAACATTTCAAGACTCAATCAAGAATATCTCCAGAAATATTAAAGCAGTGTTCTTTAAACTTGGCACCAGAAATGTACATCACAAAAGAAACAAAATGACACCAATTGTGCCATTGCCATGACAACAGTTATGCTGCTGGTCCTGTTTTAATTAAAACTAACATTACCAGATTTTGTCTTAAACAAGGATCATCCACTCCCAACAATCTAATAGGGAGAGTTAAGTCAATATGTGAATTATGTGTGTTCCGAGCAAGACCCTCTGTCTCTTTTCGAAGGGTTGCAAATTGGTATACTTGGTTTTTCACAGAAAGAGACTGGAGCCAAAAGTGTTGCCAAGGCAACAACACAGAAGGTGTCTTTCTGTTTCTTTTGTGATGCACATTTTTGGTGCCAAGTTTGAGGAACACTGCTTTAATATTTCTAGAGATATTCTTGATTCGGTGTTTTACTGTTCAAATGCAACCACCTATGACGTCATCACTTTCCTCATTTGCATAATACAAAAACGTAAATTTCTCTAGAACGAAAAAAGATATTCTAAGAAGGGAAACACCATTCTTCTTTACTTTAAAAAGCCTTTCAAATAAACAGCAATTATGTTTTACTTCATAGGCACTTTAAAGAGTAAACTCTTTCCCTACCAAGACCCACTCTAGTGGGTCCAAAAAAACACCCATACACCCTTCGCTACCAAGACCCACTAGACAGTGTAATGTTTGAGTGTCAGTCTTAGATTTTGAAACAATGTATCTTGGCATCTCACCGACCAAGTCTTGAACTTACTATTAATCACTCCTGTAATTTTTAGTAAGGAAAATGTTATTTTATTGAGCATATGATGCTACCATGGTTGTGAGTAGAACATATACCGGGTACATGTAGGCTTTCATGATAACAACTGTCCAACTTCATCATCTAATCAAGTTTCAGAAGGCTGACTCGGACCTCAACTACATCTCTCTCAGACTTGAAACTGAGTTTTCACAGCAGTTTGCAGAAAATGGCCAAGATCAGGTTTGCCCATAATTTAAACTGCCTTGAAATGTATAGTACGCTTAATGTCTACATTCTTGTTTTAAAACTTAAGATTTAAAAAGAAACATTGTTCATATCTTATATCATATGGGCTATAATTATTTGTACAGTTGAACCCAGCTGTTTTAAACTCTCAAAGGAAACAAGAATACTTCAAAATAGCGAGGGTTTGAAATAGGCGAATTCAAATTAGCAGGGTCCAACTGTATCAGACTTTTCCTTTTTATTGTCCTTGATAGTGTAGGTCAATATTGCAACCATGTGTAAATGTTCCTAAAATGACATATTATCAATTTTGTTTAATTCTGCCCCTGTGAACATTCAGCTTAATCCCATCAAGATCTTACAGAGAATAAACCAAGCCAAACTAAGATTTAAACGTCTCTCTGAACAAGCCACCAACATACATTCTCAACAAAAGGTAAGCATGAGAAATATAATGCAGCTGATTATGGAAATTCAGTAATTATTATAATAAGAACTATAGATGTGGTTAAAACAATTTATAAAATTGAAAAGCCTATAGCTTCTTAAGGTGGCCGAACACAGTTTTCAAGAGCCTATGCCCAATTCACCATTACTTTTTAGCCATTTACGCTTTGGCGCCCGTTTTTTGCAAGAGTAAAGGTTAACCACAGAAGAGTTTATTCTCGCATTTTGGTTAAGGTGTGTGTTGTTACCATGGCAACGG
>Ga0126337_10000841_pt1 | contig 17078 bp, 20 predicted proteins | sample DipCmetagenome_FD_92527 | JGI IMG/M metagenome (GOLD analysis project Ga0126337, IMG submission 92527) | Coral microbial communities from La Bocana,Puerto Morelos, Mexico - Diploria C A metagenome | ecosystem: Host-associated > Invertebrates > Cnidaria > Coral | place: La Bocana,Puerto Morelos... | reverse complement strand
TAGGAGTGTTTTATCAGCAACAACCAAAGCAGAAACGTACGCAAAACGTTCGCCATGTTGACCGAGAAGAAATCTGGGCTCTAGTGCCAGACCCTGGGGCGAATATGCCTTGGAAGGCCTTGGGGTCTCTCGCTAAAAAGTAAGACCCCTATGGGGTTTTCCCCCCCCCCCCAATATATGTCCACACCATTGCCCTCCAGCTGTCATTTTTTTTCATCTCAACTCACCATGTCATCGACGACGACCACTGCCCTGAACATGCCCCCTCAATCGAAGAGACCATCGGGCAAGAACCCTAACTTCTAGAAGACGTCGGTGCACAGCCCGACACAAACCTTTGATTGTTCCGATACAATCTTCATCCATAAAACAGTGATATTTGCGAACATTGTATTTTTCCTTGTGCATGAAGTAGTTTAGCTCCTGAAATGCCTCGGCGAGCCAGAATGGACCATCCCTGGGGGTGGAATATATAGCATCCCTCTAAACAAAATAAGATCACCATAGTCACCTTAAAATTAAAGGGACATTCAAAACAACAAAAGCTAGTGTGTCATTCAGGGTGCATGATGTTTAGGCTTCATCGGCCAACGCAATGATCCCCGACGCTGATGGCTTGTTGAAATCAATGAATATCGATCCAAAAACCTGACGTGTGGATGCAAATTTTGAAAACATCAACGTAAATTTCGATAACACAAACCAAAGCGTTAGAAAAAATCAACATGCTTGGACATAATAATGGATGAGTAACTTCAAGCTGGTGTTCCAAATGCTGTCAGCTTGTTCATGCGATAAGTATCGACCAGCACGTTCGATTTGGATAAACCACGTACAAAGCTCCGCCACAGTCCCATGGGCCATAAGTAAATCAGCTGGTATACTGTCGGGATCCATACTGTTGCAAAGGTCAGCCAACATACTTTGTAAACAAGCCATCATCAATCTCCCAGCGTAGGCTTTGATACGTAGCTCTGGAAATTCCCCAGTTTTTACCAATATCAATGCTGCACAGATCGGGCGCTGATAGTGCCTGGGGGGTTATCTAATATTAAACAAAACTGATCATGTTTCACCCATTTTTTTTTCAAAACACATATTTATGCATTTTTCCTGTAGTTTGGGGTTGAACACAAAGCCAAGCGGCCGGATGCCATTGCCACGGCACCATGCATTGAACTTGTGGGTGAGCAAGGCCAGCTTGGCAGACAGGGTGGAACCTGGATCACCTCAGGGAGTGATGGGGCAGAGGTTGAGCAACACAGTTACAACGGGTGTGTGACCTACCATGCCTTAAAAGAAAAACAAGATTTATTCACCAAAATAGTTCGTGATCAAGCGACCCAGTTGGCCGTAGTCATCCAGGGTATATATCGCTGATGCGTTCACCCACTGTACCAAACCGAGGTTGACCACGTGCATAGAACAAAATCGAATCATGTTGGGGGACCAGCCATTCACACAACATATGGGATTTACATATCCTCCCAGACACTGTAGATAGAACCGTGGGATAGAGAATCGCTCAAAGTGTTCCATTTGGCGGAAGTTTGTGAACCTGTAGTTTGGAATCGAAGTATATTAATGTAAAAAAAAATATATAAATGTTTTTGGTTTTTGGTGCCCCCAAAAAAAGGAAACACATCACATTGAATAAAACATACATTTGAAGGGCCCAGCTACTGATGTCTTCCAGCTTTCTTAGATGCCTTGCAAAAATGGCATAGATCAATCCTTTTGTATGATTGCTGGAAACCAAACAGTTCAAGCAACCACTTCCAATCGCCACGGCATTCCACCAGTGCATAGCCTAATCGTCGAATCGAACATTAAACAATATAAGTTATATATACCTCCCAATTGCAAATTCCAGCAACATTACCCCAGTGGAAAAGAAAACATATTAGTTCTCAAATCAGAAGCGATGAGTAAATGATTTGCCAGACTTCCGGCTCCTTACACGGTCAAGATCCTCTCCGAATGGTCCACATGAAGGATATATGCCATTGTAGGCCACCTCCAGTCAAGTATCAGTAGCACAGTCTATTTGAAATAACGGTTGCCCACCCCATTCAGTCCTGCGTAATGTAACATTTAATTTGTTTGTTTGTTCGATTGATTCCAACCTTGCGTTCCCAATCTCTAATCTAAGGGCCAAGAGTCATTTAGTGACCATGCACAAACACGCATCACCGGGTCCAATGTGCATGGACCAATAACTAGCTCATGACGTAGGACAAAAAAGACGAACCGAGAAAGATCCAAACCTCGTTTACACATGCAGGGCGTGCAGCAATATAGTAAATAGATTTCTATGTAATGTATCGTATTCAAATCTAATTCAATTTAAACATATATGTATATATATGTATTTATATCAAGTCTAGAAAAGGTAAATGAAGGAAAGAAACGTTCGACCTTCTGGAGAACATAGCTAAGCAAGCAGACTACCACCTTTGACCCTGCAAGGGTGTACTTCGCATCGTCTCCGCTCAAACCTATTGGAATGTGAGAACGTTCATCACAAGCAGGATGACGTGGTTCAAAATAGGAAGATGCATGATCCCAGAATTTGGCCACTTCTACTGGTTCCCACGCTATCTTTTGATGGTCCTTAGCTAGTACAGTTCATCAAAAAACAAGTTACCAAAATCCAAGTTGATTTGTTTTCTTTGAGGGAAAAACATATCACGTACTAGCAAAAAAAAACACAAATTAAACGAACTCAGAGGTACGGTGAGATAGTTCAGCAGCTCATGAGGCAATATCATTGGCACACGCATTCGTGTAATGGCATTGGCTTCGACTGATGTTACATCCTTGATCTGAATCTCCACTTGATAGAAATCCTTTGGGTGCAGATCCGTTAACGTTGGATTTGTTGTTCCGTTATCAATGTTAAAATCTATGGGAGTCATACCCCACCACCAAAAAAGCAAACGCACCAAGTTTCTAGAGGAAGGTCTAGGAGACGGTAAAGGTCTCTTTCACAATTTGCAGGGTAGCGACCGCTACATCCAATCTTGGCAATGTTCTTGGTCAATGTGCTGCAGGCACCATTCGATTCCTGCAAGATGGCCGTGATGAAGGCGACCGGTGGAATAGGAATTTATGTACATCGTGTGTGGTATTTTTTTCATATATACACATGAAATACCATAATTTAGCGATTGCAACTCTCGAGATATTTTTTTTGCACTCCCAAATCCAACCGATCTAGCGGTCCTGCACCGCTGCAGCTGCAGCTTTCTGAATATCCGCCACAGAGCTTGCCTAATCAGTTTTTCTTTGGAAATCATGTTTGTATAGTTTGTTATATTCATCGTGTTGATGACATGATATCGTATAGCCAATTCGATGGAACCACATGAATAGTATTTGTAACAGCTGCGTTCAAGTCTTTAAGTTTAAATGCTGTCAGGCCACAGCACGGCCAATAGTGGACAGAAGATGTTCTGCTAGCGATGTATCTGCGTGGGGCCATTTTTGTCGGCATGGCAGTGCTCTATATATATTATATATATCTATTATGTAAATATATATATATATATACATGTGAGAATGATCTGGCAAACTGAGAAACCTGATGTATATAAATTAAGTAAATATATATATATATATATAAATATATTTAGTACATGATCAAACTGTCATCACCCCAGGAGATCCACCAGTGTGCCCTTTCGCATGGAGCTGGTCGCGGGCGTTCTCACGACGAGGAGCTGTGCGTAGATCGCACAGTGGGTCCCGAGCACATCCCCAAAGAGCCAGATGAACAAACATAATTTTCATTGTTGAAATATAAAGCTTAAGTTGGGGATGTAAGAAAAAATGAATTGGTTTGTTCATCCTCTCCCATAGCAATGGCTTCAGGTTCAGATGAAATAGGCAACTAGAAATATATCTATTCTTCATCGCCACACGCTGCTGAAATGCCCTTGACATACATTCACACTAGTTGATGGGTTGTTAAAACAAAAAACAACTAATATGACCAGTGTTGATCAAGTTTGGGTTGGGCCCCAGGTCTATGCATGTGGCTTGATTCAAAATCAAATCTGGTGAGTTCAGGATTTACTCATTGGCAATTGCCAATGCTTTGGCCTTTGCCTTTGCTTTACCCTTAGCCTTAGCCTGTTTGGGGAGCAAACCTCTCACAGACTTTGCTGCAACCTGATAGACTGCAATCGCACTCACAAGGATCCGAGTAGGTTCCGTCAGACCTTCTCCCATAATCCCTTTGGATAGTTCCTCCTGCACAATGAGTTCTTTGATGCAGCAAGATTCCACATTTTTCCTTTATCATATCTTAATATATATATATATATATCTATTTTTGATTTATGAAGCCAGGTGACAAACACATATGTAAATGTAATTATATTCATCAACCGGACTAGCCTCCAGCAATTTTCGAGCTTCTTCGATAGTAGCCAAGTGAATACCGACATCAGCAATAGCTGCGGTTTTCATACCATGCGGCCTGATCAGGAGCTCACGAGTTTGCACATGTGGGAATTGTTTGTAGAGGCCGGGATTGTTGAAAATTGACTCAGTGCTGGACACACCAGCGGAAGTAAGGACGGCATCCCAACCTAAAAGTCATTTGGTTTCCAAAATCTCAGATAAAACCTATGTGAAGTTGCAGGGTTGCATCGATATCAACGACAAGTAACTTTTGATCTCCAGGATAAGGGATGATGATTTGGCCAGTGCCTTGATGAAACAAAACAAGATTAAGACTAAATTCATCTATATGGGAAAGATTCATGCAAACCACACATTGCTATTAAGATACAGCTTTTGCTTCTTGGTCCGGTGTTTTGGCTTTGGGAACTTTAGTCTCCTTCGGTTCCTTCGGTTCCTTCGGATCCTTCCTGTCCTTCCCATTTTTCTTGCGGTCATCACCATGCCCTTCAGAACCATTCAGGGCCCCATTCTGACGACCCTGCTCTGATTGATTTTCACCAGAATGGGAAAGGTTCGTCTTGATCTGGAAGCTATTGGGCGCCATAGATCCAGGATCACGCCTTAAGATCATGATGATAACACCACATATACATTATATATAATACAATCTCAAACATCGATACTTTTCAATTTTATGGGATTGGTTCATTTAGCAGACTAAGATTTGTACATGAACTCTTTGGCAGCCGAATTGGAAACTTCGGTCCGTTTGGTCATCTCAAGGCTTTGCTTCACAGACTCTACGGAAGACTCCGATGTTGAGTCCCAACAAAGAAACATCTTGAGGTCCTGCAAACGGTACCCATTAATTGGAGAATCAACACACGTTAACATATACAAGAAAGAACCAAAACAATTCCCAAATCCCAATCATCAAAATCCCTATCATCAAAATCCTGCAGCCGAGAGGTCCTTGACTTCAGGATGAAATTGGAATAACCCATCCAGCTCCTTGGCTACGATGCAGGGTGGGACACCGGCATGGGCACTAATTATAATATTATAATTTATAAGAACACGTTTCGGTTCCAGCTGATGGTTTGGGTATATGTGTTTAGAGGCAAGATTCTTTTTGCTTCACGATCCCATTGACAAGGGCTTCATTGCGGTGATACTTGAGTAAGAGATCCTGAGCATCAGTGCAGAGTTTTTCGCCATATAATTAGGTATGGTATGGGGTGATGGGAACAACATGGCCAATCATATGCAATTCAGATTGTTTAGATACTGGGCATATATGTAAATAGACAAAGTCACTTCTCTGGAAAACAGCTTGTAGTCGCCACGACGTTGGTGCTCCCTAGATGCTCGCATATTGGCAACAAGTTCCGATAGTCCCCAATCTTCATTGCTTTGGATGAACTCCTCGTAAAGCTGCCAGCGCTCTTTCTGGCTAGCTTTTTTGCCTTAGATATATATGGTTTTCGGATGAACTCTACATACGGTTTGATTATTCGATATTTATATATATATATATAACAATATGGAATTAAGTTGAAGCACGTCACCTTTGGCGGCAATTTCTTTGTACTTTGCCACAATCTCCGGTGGACACTTTGAACCTTAGTGGATCGAACATGTTATATCGCTCACAAAAAATCAATGGTAAATATTGCATGGTGTGTCGTTGATATTTTTTCTAAATGCATGACAATGAACTTCGGATTGATCTGTAGAATCGCATGTAGGAATTCTTCAAAGCACGAATAGCTTCGGTATCACACTCATCCATCACATCAGAGTCCCCATCGATGGGTGTCCCATCCAAGCTTTCTCCATCACCAGGACTAGTGGCAGGGGTATTGACTATGCATGGGGGAAGAGTTTTGTCAATGGGTGGAGTAGAAGCCACCAAATCAATGGTTGTTTTGCGGTTCAGCGCTGACACAACATCATTCGGAGTTGGTGTGTTTTGCAGAACAGGTGTATCGACCTTCATCAGCATAAGGGGAGGCTTTTGTTCAGCACCAATGTCAACTTTAGGTGACCCCCCATGAACCAAAATAGCAGCCTCAACCTTTGATGGTGGTACATTACAATTGGGAGGGCTGGGCTGTGCAGGCTCCACTGCTTTGGCATCGTCTGGCAGCTGAGGAGGCGGTGGGGATACAGCTGGTGAATCAACAGGTTGACCTTGAGCATCCTCCAAATGTTCCCCCACAGCGGTGTTTACTGAATCGGTGACTTCAATAACTTCCTTGGCATCATTCGTTTCAGTTTGATCACCCCCACCAGTTTCATGTTGGTTAAGAGACTCAGTGGCAGCCTGAGTGGCGGCCAAACTGCTATCGACAAGGGTGTCTGTCAAAGTTGGCTCAGTGGCTACAGGCTGGCTAGGCTTGGGTCTCTCAAATTGTTTCCAAAAGGACTTGTAACGATCAGTACTGCTAGTACAATCCTGATTCTGGGGCAACGCAGGCTCGGGTTTGCTCTGATCAGTCTTATTTGGGTCAGCTGTGTCACCGGTACCCGATGTCATCATGACAACATCATTGCTGGTACCACCAAGATGCCCCGCCACAACCTTTTGTAGCATCTCCCCAAGACAAGCCGAATTGGATTTCAGGATGGGATTCTCCATGAGCTGTTGCAAAGCTTTCGCCACCTACAAAAAAAGGGCTTCATTATGTTATATAAAAAAAGATACAAAACATATAAATATGAATTCACAACCGAGTTCATATATACCATGCCTCATCTGGACAGGCTACCCATGGGGAAGCATTCGCACCACCGTATTCAGGTAAGGGTGGAACCATAGAAGGCTGTGGAGCAGAGTTGATATCAGTACCGTCCTCACAATCAATCAAGCAAGATATCAATATGTTTTTTAATGCAGTACCCCAACGGCACAAACACCCGAGTTGAGAGCCAAGTCACATTAATATTGACTGTCACCTTTTCTTGACCTCCACCAGGCACTGGCACACCAGCAGCCTCAAAGGCTACGAATGGGAAACAGTTGGGGCAGCAGTTTGGGGATGTCGACATATATATATATATATTAAATATAATGATTATATATATTAATAATTTTCTAGATATATATATATATATATGTATATATTTTTTAATCCAAGTAACCTCAGCTGGGGTGGCTTCAGAAACCGCATGTGGAAACAAGGCCCGTGGTTGTGCAGGGCTGGGTTGTTCCTGTTCGGTACCCCCGGTAGCAGCAAGTACCTGGAGTCGTTTTGCCTCTGGAGTCACCTTTGTTGAAGCAGTTGATGCAGAAGACAGTGTGTCCCGCTGAAGAGACCTTTTCAACACAGCTGATTCCCTTGGTGTTGAACATGTAGAAAGCAACGCCTTCCTACGAGCCCCAGCAGCTAAAGCTGCGTTCATAGCCTTAGATGTGTTTTAAGGATGACAACTAGTAACTATACAGTTCAATCAAGGAAAAACATTCGATCACATCACATCAACAGTGCTCACAATGATTACAGATGAGAAACCCCCATGAGCTCATCTTCAGGTAAGGATTCAGTGCTCATATCGCCCAACAGATCGAGTAGTTCAGCCACAAAAATGCTGCATATACGTATAAGAAGTGTTCCAATTCACGCCAAATCACGCTAAATCACGGTACCCCAGGAATTCATATGTGAATCTTTGATGTGACACACGTTTTTCACCTGAAAGTATTCTCTCACAATAGACATTCATATGTGGAATTCACGCCAAATCACGCTAAATCACGCTGATACATTTTGTGTGAACCTGAAAATGTCTCACAGCACCGGCAAGCTTTGCCAGGCCAACCCCCACATCGGACTCCAGACTATCAGGTTTCTGCAGCCGTGGTTGTTGGTTAAAGGTCAAATGGGGCGGTGCAAGCGGCTATCCCGCTGGTAGTGAGAAGAAATTAATTATTGTTCAGCGCCAGCATCAAATTTGATCACTTGGTGATGACTCTAGATATATATATATATATATCGATAAAAATAATAATAACAATATATATATATAGAACAGTTTTCACATACATGTAACCAATCTATATTTAAGGCCGGGAAACGTCTTCACCTACACAGGCTCGGGGTATTGATTCCAACATTTATCTCATGTGACCATTGGTTTAGATGCTTTGAATTAACATAACCACTGTTTTGAAGTGGTGATAGCCTTTACAAAACTCACAGTGGCAACCCTGATTGGGGCTGAAAACGTCCTGCATTCATTTCAGCGATCAGAAAGTCCCTAATTGGATCCAAGTTTGCATGGCTCCAGTCGAACGGTGGTACCTGAGCCGGTGTTATTCATATACACACACATATATATATATATACACATATATGTTTTGGTCAATGGTGTGGACCTGATCCATGACAAGTCTTATTTTTTTGCCAGCAACATCGGTTCATGCCCCAAATGTTTCAATAAGGTTCTTATATAATACTGCAGTCATGAATATTTTATATATTTGTAAATACAAATATGGATGTTTCCAAAACTAAAGATAACATTAAAACGGTACCTACCCCAACCTGGCTGATATACCAACATAGCCAAATTTGAGCCACTGAAAAAATGGGTTGGAAACCTATAGCATAAGTCACCCACGTGTTGCCCACCATCCGAGCATTAAATCACCTCCAAGATTCTAATGGCCGTTGCTTCAGGATTTCTTCAGATGATGTCGGCAAATCCAGATTTGGCAAAGTAGCTTGAGCCTGAGGTTAGCTGGCTAAAATGTTACGGGTTGGACCACATTGATATAATTCACCAAACCCCAGCTTATAAAATAACAAATATAAGTGTCGCCTAGCAGCTTGATGATCTACATGATGATCTACAACCCATTCGCAGAATGGCTGGGGATAATGTGCTGAAGACTTCAAGGATGGGCCACCGCTCCTGCATGTAAAGCCAAAATCCCAGAAAGAAAACACATTCGATATGGTTGGGAAACCACAGCCATGCATATTGGTCAAACATTGATGTCATTGAAGTAGCGATTAGTTAACATTTAGCTAAGATCCCCACACTCTTGTATCACCTTTGCGATCCACATGTTTCTTTACCATACCAGATGTATCCGAAGACTGAAGTTCCGATAGCCGTTCTGCAGTCATGACCGCATCCAATTCTTCAATCCATGGCCTGGGAGGGGTGAAGTTTTGATTGATATTATTGCATTTTGGATCTGAACATAAATAATCTGGATGCAACACTTGGGGACCCACGGACTGCCAAATAGATATGATGCTTTCGGTGTTGCCGCTCCATAAAGCCCCATCCAACTCAGCTTGAAGAAAGCGTAGTGCTACTTTAACAAGGTTGCAAATTCATGGAAGAAAATCACAAAAATGATCAGGTAATTTAATGAAACCAAATCTGAATGTTGTCTAGGCACAATCTCCTAAAGTACGCATCGGTGTTGGCAGCATGGATGATGTGTTGGATGTAAGGCATCATCACCAATCTGCTAGAACCGGGTTGCTCCACCTGCAGCTAGAGGGTTCAAGAAGTTTAGTATCAAAACATATTAAACCCACATACATGCCCAACCATTCGTACCAAGAATCAGTCCAATGCACTTGCAACGCAATGCAAAGTACGACGATCAAACTGAACCGTGCCAATAGTAAGTTCGACACGTTCACCGCTGAGCCTGCATTTGCGCTGTACCATGCTACCAGTCGACAGATTCAACGCATAGACAAACTATATATATTTATATATATATATATATGTAGAATTTATTTGGCCTCATGTGTTGACTACTACTAGTTGATGTTGTTTAAATTTATTCTGGTCCCAAGGTCATTGTCGTTAACGATGACGTAGGCTGGGGCCCCTGGAAAATCTGACTTGGGCGAACATGTTTTATTTAACAATATCGAATAAATTGAAATTGAAATTTGATCTCTGATCTCTTTCTATATATATGATATAAATCCATGCATGATGACTTCCAAATCCGACAGGTCCCGTATTGTCATTATCATTTTTTTGGGCTCATATATATGCAAAACCTACGAAAGCCAATCTTGTCAAGGCACTATTGTTGACACCAAGAATGGTGAGGTGTCTGTAGTGGGTCCCACTGCTCATAAAAACATACCTCAGCCAGACGGAGGGGATCGGATAGATTGGAGAACTTGAACAACACAGTTACAAATACTGCAACCCCATTTATAGAAGTTCAGGTTGTATCATTATTATCCACTATCCACCATATACTGCATATGTTTTTTTTACATTTTTTAGACTAGCAACATGTTGCACGGGTGTCCCCCGTGCATGAGTCCATTCACTTTGATCCTCAAGGTGTCCCGTACTGCTATAACGAAGCCGCATACGGTGGTAAAATCGTTGGCTGATCCCCGGTCACCATCAATCTCATACCACTGTGCTACATAGCCACGCTTGCCTGAGCAAGCGTGTTGGTCCAGTACTTTTATTGAATGAATGGATTTTTACATCAAGTTTCGCTAAAAGCTTTAAATGTTAGGCTCACCACGAAACTCGGCAGTCAACAAGCCCTTTCCAGAGAACAGCTCCAAGAAGTCTGTGTCCTTACTGATGGGTTGACTGACGCATATTTTTGAATGTGTTTTTTCACCAACACCAAATTGTTTTTGCATCTAAGTGTCACGGGTCCAGAATTGCTTGGAAGCAACAGACTGTTGGCAAATATAGTCGCATAAATGCACCCTTAGATGACATCATGGATCATGATATATATAGAGAAAAAACACAATTAATGCTCCAAGAACCGCATCCCAAACCTCACACCCCGACAAACCAAGTTAAGGAACAACAGTGGAGGTCCTCCTAAGAGTAGGACAGTTGCAGCCGCCCGCGAGCTGAGGCCAATTTGGACTCGTGATGCCATCATTGCACAACGTGTCTAACAGCTCAGTTCTGGAGAGAAGGGATGCATACTGAGACAAATATGTTTATATCTAATATATATAAATATACAAATAGAAAAATATTATATATATATCGATTATATTATATCCCAAAATGGATGATGAAAATATGGGAAAACCCTTTTTTTTAAATGAATGATTTGGGTGTAGCATTATTTTTGTATACACCCAAATAGTTATGTTTACAACCTGTTGCACGTTGATGTTTTCAAGCCCTTAAACCGCAGTGCCAAATTAAACAACAAGTTTTTTTGCAAATTCTTTAAAGTTGAGATCCAAATTGACATATCCAAAACAATCACACGAGCAGTTGCATTGTTTTCCCACGTTGCCATCCGTGCTGCTAACATACCCCAAAGTTGTCTCAACTTTGAAAATACAGAGCGTGGAAAATCACACGCAGCTGCAACAATCCCCAAAGAAATTTCTATATCATTCTGGTGAGGGAGCATTCCAATTTGCGCAAACCTTTGCCATCTCCCATGCAGACTTTATACCTCCACGTTTTTTGATGGAAATGGTAACCCCGTTGGCAGTGTTCTTCGACACCCCCTCCGGAAGAGTCCCCTGAGCATTGTAGATATAGTAGCTGCCGGACCACCGCCTGAGATAGAGCAAAACGACATGGGCGGAGTAAGATTATCGCAGTCACAATTTGATTTCATATATATATATATATATCATACACTAGCTTATATTCACAACTGCACGTATGCGACAACATGTTCACATTTTTAATGCAACCAAAACCACAAAACTCCAATTGGGGAACCATTCGACACCGGAGATGGCAAAGTGAAACTTTTCTTGGTGCCATCGTAGGTTGCAGGGATCGGTACACCAGCATCTTTGTAGTGCTTCTCCTAGTCATGATCACTACCGCTGAATTCTTTGTATATATATTAGTACTGCTAGTATATATTCGTTGGAAGTAAAACAAAAATATATATAAAATTGAACTATAGTGTCGCTCCTGCGACTTCCAGGCTGTAATGATGTCATCCTTTGTCTTCTCATCGCGTTTTGGCTCAGCTGGCTTTGTTTTTTTGTTCTCTCACTGTCACCATCACCCGGAACAACCTCTTTAGAACCCTCAGCACCGCCAGCACTACTGGTGGCACCTGTACCACCTTCACCACCACCACCCTCACCAACCTCCAGTTTTGGTTTATCACCTTGGTTCGAGTTCGGGGTTGTCTTTTCAACGTCTGGCTGTTTTGCACGCTTCCTCTTACGGGTTTCGGTTGCAGCGGGTTTCTTTGGTTGAGGTTGGGCTTTGGCAGAGGCTTCAGCTCTAACTGCAGCCTTCACCTCCCAAAACCAGCAACACAAATTTCTTTAAAAAAACAAACACAACACTTATCAATACTGAAACAATGGGAACTTAACAAATCTCCCACCTTGGCTTGTGCCTTTATAATATCGTCATCTTCACCTTTCTCTTGGTCTTGTTGAACCATTCCGTTCAGCTGCTCCTACTGTCTTGATGAAAGCGTGCAATATAGATGTTTGATTGTTGAAATTCACAGATTTGTATGTTTCTTCCCAAGATACAGGCTTCCTACCAGGCCTCAAGAGAGCCATGCACCGCAGTAGTACTTGTGAGCAATGGCTTTGACTCCTGGAGACAATGTCATCGTCGACAGAAACAAATAGAGGGTTCTCCCAGCATGTACATTATTCGAAGTAGAAATCAATGATATAGTTATAATTGAAATTGTTAAGCCTTGCCCGAAGCCACCACATGTATATATATATATATTCAATGTGGAGTTTATATCTTAATCTTGAAATATATATATATATATAGAAAGAAAGATATGGACAAAGTCATCAGTCAGTATACTTCAAAGCTAGAATTCAAGCCGAAACCTGTTAACCTGATTTAGCTGTGACTGAAACACCCGTCCTTCACAGCTTGACGACGGGTTTCTGGATCTTCTACATGGACATCCTGCACGCAGCACGTGCGACCCACGTAAGTTAAGCTGAAGTTGAAGTATATAACATCCACTTTAACAGTTAAGGATGATTCCAAACCTTTACTAGCTTATAGGGGAAATGGTTGTTTCACCAAACACCTAAATTAAAAGCTTGTTGTTTGGAGTTCCAGGTATACATAGTCTCAAAAGATAATAAGACACATTATTATCTTATATATAGTCCGACTAAATCTAGCTACTAGAACGCATTCAAATCTTTTTGTTGGAACCACATGCATAACAATACGGCTGGTGGAAAAAATCTTGCACCATTCAGGGGGTACGATCTTTTTTTTTTCTGAAATAAATTGTCCTTTCGCACCCCATGAGTTGCGCAGGATTTTTTACATCAACAGTATATCTGTGTGTGCGTGTGTTTCCTTCCCCCGATTCATTGCATGTCCTCATCCGGTGGGGGAACTTCATCATCTACCGGCGGTAAAGGTAAAGTCTCCATGTTGTCCGGATGCGATGGATCAGGAACATGCTTTGGTGATACTGCCATCGCCTCCGGTGCAGGATAACAGCCCAACAAGATAATTTGGGTTGTCAAGAACTACACATACATAAATATATATTTTTGAAGTGTGAGTGATTACATATATGTGTTTCCTTGAACGTATACCACCCCATCCAAGTCCGAACCCGCTGACAAGACACAATCTCTGAGGATGATGATTGACCAGACAGTTCATGCTCCTGAGATAGGCTGTGGGGCCCCCAAGCTCAATGATGGGTTCAAAAAAGCCAAGAGGGTATAAGACAATTTTGTCAATCAGATCTCTACATTTTTATAATATACAAATACATGTATTAATATATTTTAATATATATATCTGGCTGTCCTCCGACTCCACCAACTGTGCATTCTGGATTTGGTTCTCCAAACGAGAGGTAATAGTAGCTTCATCAGCATCACCTGCACATGTGTTTGGGTTCAATTTGCCGGACTGACGGTTCCATATAGTTGCATAAATATAGCGAGAGAGAAGTACGCAGTTCTTGATCTTTGGGTAATCTCGTGTTTCTTTTTGATATATAATTATATTCAATATATCTATTCATTTTGGTCACCCCACCGATAAAACACATACGGTTTTCCAATCACAAAGTGCCTCCACAGTCGTCCACAATCACCTGGCGGATAGTCTTCTTCAGAACCATGATCCGCTTGCTCCTGGTAGCGCTATTTTGGGAATATAGTTAATTATTATGGAGAACAAAAAGTCCATTTTATATATACAGTGTGGACTGATCATGTCTTTCAATTTGCATGGTCCTAGGAGTTCATCAAAAAAACATTTTAAAATATATATCCTCAGACCCTGCTGGTGAAGACTATATATATAAATTAAAATCTCCGATCCTTGACCCTTCTGCTTTGCTTGTGAGGTCAAGGCCATGTTTGGCCATAGCGCGAGCGATGCCAGCTGTGAGTCCTGCCCACTCCTGGCACAGTTGGGATGAAGTTTTGTTGGTTATATATATATATATATATATATTTGTTTTTTTCATGCAGATTTAAAAAAAGCCACAGTTCAGATATCTATGGTTTGACTGTGTTTCCATTTTCTCCGGCCTTGATTTCCCTTTTCCTTGTCTTGGGGCCAAAAAAACCATACTTTCGCGCCATCGAGTAGAAGATATCCTGGCGTTAAAGTATATACAACCAAATCCCAAATCATAGTGCATTGAATCAAAATACAGCAACGCAACATATCATATACACCAATACCCGAGAATTCAATACCATGCGAATGTCTGGTCTTAGCAGAATTGTGTTGTTTACCTCCGGGATCCTGAACACCATTTATATAATGCGACATTGCATTATAAGATGACTTGTCAATTTGGACTGTGCCTTAAAGACCATTTGGTTCGGCAGATTTCCCCCAAAAGTCGCATAGATGTGCATCAGAAACTCATAATGCTTTTCCACCTGAGTTGCACAGAGAAACGTTTCACATCGACATCGGCCGTGACATCACCCAGAAAATCAAAAAGACAAGTTGCTGCGTCGACGGAACTTGGTCCAGTCTTGGCAATGATGAAGACTCTGTGCTCCTCAGGGTGGTGGTTTGTGTATATCCAAATCCTCGAGACTCTATTACAAGATTCATTACTATTAAAAACATGTTTTTTTTTAATTTGGAAAAAACATCAACATAATAAATTATAATCATATATTAGGGTCCTCATCATCTCGGATCGAAGGAATCCTTTCGGAACTTCCATTCAACCATTCGTTGACTAGATCATCAAGGAGGGCATGGTCCGGCGACTTGTGCCGGTTCATGGAATTCGCCATACCCCAAATCTATCACCAGAGCCAAAAACAAAACCTACGGTTTAGGACCGTGCGATCCCACCCACCTGTTCTGCATGCATAATCAAAAACTAAAACAAATACACCTCAGCAAGGCGGTGGGTGGTGGGTTTGGCACCTTCAGGTTTTCCACTAGTAGTAGTTGAACGGCCATGAGGGACGCTTTGGCTAAATCTGCATGACGCTTTGGCACGCTCCATATCGATCAGCCAATTTACTATCCCCAAGGAGTATAAAATTAAGACATCGTATTAAACAATATCGATACTGGAGCATGCAGCAAAGCGTCATGTGCAAATGTTTCAAACACGTTGTACATTATCGTGCATACATGTTGTTTTACATGTAGTTTTAAAGACAATATGCCCTAAAAACCTATATATGACTTTTTTTAGCAAAGTCATATATGAATGTTGCCTCTCACATGCATCAGGCCAAAACACTGCGCTGAGACCAGACATTCGCATGTTATCAATAATAGCCATCAGGGATTCTCAGGGATAATTCCTATAAAACTGGGTAGTATATTCACCTATATACCCTGACAAGCCACGGTTTGTCATTGCTCATCTCATTAAGTAAGAGGTTTCACCCTTCGTAATATTTGAATTTTGGATTATTTTTAATCACGTTCTGAGCATAGAACACACCCCCGGAACCTACAGCCACAAACATCAGGACTAGGTATCTTAAGATGTAGATTCAGTATTCATGACTAATTACAACTTGACTACAAGCTTTCTAGTTGGTGGTTTCAACCCATCTGAAAAATCTTAGTCAAATTGGATCATTTCCCCAGGTAGGGGTGAAAATAAAACATATTTGAAACCACCACCTAGTTTGAATTCTTTGGGCATTTCGGATTCGGATTCCCTTCCGAAGATTTCCAACGTTCCGGGAAACGTGGTTCCGTGAGGGTGTGTGAACTCGAGGTTCTTAGGGGCGATGCCGATGCAAGGGCAATTCCTATAGTGCTCGGATAAAAAGGTTTGTATAGCATCTGGATCCTATCACAGAATCTCAGAATGGTTCCATGGAACCTAAATACTATGCGTTTCGGAGGTGATTGGACAACCCAATCATCTGAGAGTATGACTGGATGCCTCGGGATAATTAAATGAGAAAGTTCCATGAATCATTACAAACAACCTGCAAACATAATTATGGACAATTTTTCCCGGCAGAATAAGACAGAATCACAGAACATCTAGATCTAAGGTTTTTTCCCAAAAAAATGGAGGACATGTGAATTATGAACGTGTCGATGTCTCTGCCACATCTGCAAATTGCCAAAAAATCAACAAGTTTTGGAAGAATGGCTTGCTGTAACTATGCTCCAAGAAAAACACCGGGCAGTTTGTCACCGGCCATTAGTTTTCAAACACATTCTGCGTTTAAGTAATCACACCTTGAAAGGGT
>Ga0126337_10000839_pt1 | contig 17085 bp, 6 predicted proteins | sample DipCmetagenome_FD_92527 | JGI IMG/M metagenome (GOLD analysis project Ga0126337, IMG submission 92527) | Coral microbial communities from La Bocana,Puerto Morelos, Mexico - Diploria C A metagenome | ecosystem: Host-associated > Invertebrates > Cnidaria > Coral | place: La Bocana,Puerto Morelos... | reverse complement strand
GTGTATTAATCTGTTGTCTGTAAAACGGGTCTTCTGAATTTCACTAGTGTTATCTGTGTTGACTCGTCTTCGGCTCGCGCAATCGGATGATCGCTCTTTTCCCAGAAATGTGGTGTAGAGCTTCCTGTCACATGAGGAGGCAGCGTGGACGAGTGGTCAGCACGTCGTACTCGCAATCCAGCGGTCCCGAGTTCGAGTCCCGCTCTGACCACTAGCTGGATTTGTTTCACGGTGGCCCTGATTTCAAATCCTCGGCCACTCTTGTAAATAGCCAACTGGTTTGCCCCCGGCCAGTTGTGATTCTTAACAATGTTATGTTCAATTTGAATTCCTTGTTTCAGTTGTTTGATCGGCCCCACTAGCCTTCGTGCTATAAATACTGCCGAGGGCAAGAGACCATGCTTGCCGAGGGTAATAAAGTAATTCCCGTGAAGCTCTGTGGATTTTCTCCGGGTTCCTGTTTTTGCGAGGAAAACGAAGAAAACGAGGAAGTACAATAGTGTGCTTCCTAATGAAGCATGTCACTAAAGAGACAAACGTGTTTCTAATACAAGGCCCTTCTGGATACCAGCTTTGTTTATAAACGAATACCACCCAGTATAAATTTCTATGATTAATATAAATCCGAACATATGTGACAGAGTGTAAATAAAGAACCATTCTCTGTGAAGCCATCCATTTCAAGCTTGTGTATATCCAAAACATTTTGGGGAGAGATGTGTTTGTGGGGAGGGGGTGGCTGTATGCAGGTTACACATTTCAAGTTAAAGATAGATGGCGCAGGGCATGGGGCGAGTTGCCATAGTTGTTTAATGTTACGGGCGTTTGGATTTAATTGATTTAATTGATCCTTTTTCTTACTAAAAGTAAAACGAACCAAAAATACGAACAGATAGCTACTATCACAGTTAACTCTACTCCGTTGTTCTAATTAGAAAGGGGCAAAATTATCTAGAAAAAAATACTTGGCAACGGGCGGGTAGGCTGATTAGGAAGTACGAGTGACTAATGACAAGAACAGAAACATATCACAATGTGTTCATGCTAAACAACTCAACATGGGTCGTGTCCATTTAGACTCGGGATTCTTTTTAGGCCTAAAATTTACTTTCTTATCTTTCTTACCTGTCAGTTGGATTTCACGAAGCTGTTCGTTAAAATATGGGAGAACATTTCTGGTCTATACTATATTTGCGTAAATCCACGTTAAACGAGGCTTTCTTATGCAAAGTGAATATTAAAATCGCAGTTTCATGTGAGGTTACGTTGTAATGAGAGTACGGTGCTCTAATTGGTAAGGGTAAGGTAAGGTGACGTCTACATGCTGGCCAAGAGGTTTATCAGGCAGGCGCTGTTCTTTGGTTTCTGTAACACGAAGCGACTAAATGTTTTTTTTGTACTCCCCCTAGATGGGATGCTAGTCCATCCCAGGGTTTTCCCCGGCGAATTTATACACCTGAGTAGAGAGAGGCACTGTAAGAGGGAAGTGTCTTGCCCAGAAATCAACACAATGTCCCAGTCGAGCACACAAACCACGAGGCCACCACGCTTCACACCTAGTTGTAGGGGCTGTTCAGTAAAAAGTTTCCAGTTCCTGGTTACAATGACGATGTGTAGTACCTTCCACGTACACCAGCGGGTGGTAAGGGGTTATAACTGAGAGGTTAAAAATAGAAAAAAAAGTATTGAAAATGGGCAGAGAGGGAAATGTGAAGTCGACCATGAATGGGTATCTTGTAGAGATTTAGGTTTCAATTTTATTGCTACCCTTGTTACCATTGCATAATACCACACATTAAATTACAAATCAGCATCATGTTTATTCTTCAGTAGTTCGCAGCCTTGTTTGACCGAGGCAACTTGTTGCCAGATCATTGTAATACCGACAGTCCACCATGTGTATGTCACGACATTACCGCAATTCATATCATATGTTCTCAATTTTGTAGTAAGCTGGTTTTCGTATATCTACTCCAGACAACCATTTTCTACGGCTGTAAAACACACTTTGACCTCCCTCGCATGTTAAAAAGAATGGTCATGCATTTTCATCCGATACTATCTGTTCATTTCTTCCACCTTGATGTAACAAATGAAACCAGGACTTGGAGGAGATTGAACAGGGCTTTCTTTCGAATTTATGTACAGAGTACATAGTTCGGTAGAGACTGCATAGATTAAATAGTATAACACTATTTCCAATTAATACGCCTCTTATCATGATTAAGAAAGGTAGTTCGTGAGACCGTGAATCGCCATCTCTTCATTTGCCCTAAATAAGGAAGTGAAAATATTAGGGCCATAGATTGTTTGCCATGTACAAAGAAAAAAATGTTATGTCACCAGTTAGTAATTCTTTTTTTTTCGACACAAAATCAGAAAATAATTGTTAGAAAGCCGAGTCATTGCGACGTTTGCGGACAACCCGCCATGTGTAAGTCACGATTTTATCCTAATTTTAATTAGGATTTGAAGTCATATGTTTTTAATTTGTGGTAATCTAGACTCTTATGCCCTTTGGCGTAATATGGAAATAAAAATACTTTAGATCAACATACTCTCAGTCTGGTTAGTCTTCCATCAGCTGCTTTCAAGAACAATTCAGGAGTTTTAATTTCCTCCTTGTAACACTTAAATGTGATTTGAAAAAAAATAAAGTTGTAGCGGAGACAATTTACAATTTATATACAGTTACTAGAGTATGGAAAATAGTCTAACGCAAATGGAGGTAAACGGCTTGTCTTCTACGAAACTGAATATTGAATTATTAGCTCAATAACATGAAACTAATATTACCTGCAACTGAAAAAATCTGCATAGGTTTGTTGAAAAGATTTTATAGAATATTTAAGGGTCACTTAAGCCTGAGTTGTTGACGATATAGACAGCCTTATGTTCAACATCTTACGGTAACTATTAATACCCTATCTTTCCGCAGAAAAGATCGAATCCGGCGCCTCCTTTGGTAGTATAAAATAGTAAGAGCTTTGACTTGCTCAATTTTGAATTTCCTGCCGCAGCTCATTTCTGCTACAGTACTTGTTGACCATTATCTTTTCAAAGAATTATTTCATTGACCCTCATTTATGGAAATACTAACCAAAGGTGTCAGTAAAACACGGCAGATGGTCGGTGTAATCTTCTGAACGCTATCCCGGCTGGCCAGGTGATGACAGAAGTCACCCCACAAGAATTTGTGATCCTTAATCTCTAATCCAGTCCGTCTATTATCGATAATTGTTGATATTTAGTAATCACATTGTTTCTTTTGTGTTATTATTGGTCACTGTGCAGATGTTGGGAACACTGGTAGCTCCGTTCTTCATCGAAATTTCTGTGTCCCTTCGGTTGATGGTTACACGGTGAGTTATTTCCCGTTGTGGTAACCTTCGTGTTCCTGTCAGCTCTCCGAAGTGGCCTCATCTTTGAGGAGGGCTGGTCATCTGAATTTATCCAGTTTTCTAAACTAGGCCTGCTTTCATACCCATTATTGTTAACATCTGATAACGGGCTTACTGGCTAGGTCTATTGACAAATATGGAGTGTAAATTAAAAAAAAGAAGTTCAAATTGGCACAAATATTGTGATTGTTTGATTAAAATTGCCCTGCTGACTACATGTCGAATATAATGTTTTTTTTGTTTTTTTTTTTTATTTGAAAAGCTCTTTAGATGTTGAGGAAACCCAATGCAGACTTAGGGAGCGATAAGGTTAGATACCAAAAATTTAGGTCACATGTCAAGTGGAATATCGATATCTATCACACTTTTGTAGTGGTCACTGTTGTTTATCCCCAAGACATTATTACACTGCTGTCCATAAATTTGAGAAAAACCAGCACCCAAGTGATGTTCCATCGGGCTTAAGCCCTTTTTCGAGAGTAAACCATTGCTATTTCTAGTGATTAAGAAGTAATCTTTAGATTGATTTAAAGATACCAATTGCGTGTCTAGTCCACATAACTTAAGCCAAGCTCTGCATTCCAGCTGACTATAGCTACTACCGTAAACTCGGAATAATGATCGTTCAAAGTTCAGCTAAATCCACTTCTCACCCACTTTAATTTGAAAAGGGTCAAGATTTTTATGTCGAGTTGAAAAGAGATTCACGGGTGAAATTGTCCAGAAGAAAAAATCAACAACAACATCCGTGCGGCAAAGGCCCAGTAATGTTGAAATTTCATTTCCTGTTGACAGTGTAGACAGGAAAAAGATGCAAGCCCCGTTTCCGAATCTAGGGTCACGCGAAAAATTCTTCACCAATAAGAAACACATGGTAAATTTAAGCATCCGATAATTGTAAATAAACTAAATCGCCAGAGCTTTTTGCTTATTGCTTTTCAATGGCTCTAGCTCCGGACCACGTTTTGGAGCGTCACCTCCGTAATTGTGCAATTTTGGAAAAACATGTTGAACATTGGTTTTGAAGAAGAACGCTAAATTCCCACTATGGGAGATAATGGGAAGGTGTCAACTTAACAGTAAGACCTCTTCAAACCTCGTGCCTTAGTTACCCCCTACCAAAGACGCCGCGCCACGAAACCGTACCCCCATCCTATATATGGTCGTTGTTGCATTAAAGCATCCCACTCGAATTAGTGACTCTTTGTATACAGCTGCAGTGATACGTTGAAAGTTTACTGCGATCTCGATAACGAAAATGTGGCATAGCGACTTTGGAACAAATTGGCCCGGTATGGTTCAGCCACAGATGCTTCCATCGACTTACCTTGAAGACGACGACGACTCGCATGTGAAGAGGCCAATGAATTCGTTCATGATCTGGGCTAAAATTATGAGGCGAAAATTTGCTGAGGAGAATCCAAAATTGCACAATGCAGAGATCAGCAAACTGCTAGGCAAGGCATGGAATGAGCTCACCACGAAGGAAAAGCGTCCTTTTGTCGAGAAAGCAGAAAGGCTTCGAATTCGCCACATGAAAGAACATCCAAATTACCGTTACACACCAAAGAGGCGCTCGCAGGAGCGACGACCAGGCCAGCGAACAAACTCAACGTATATCAATCCAACCTTCATCAGCAGTATTTCTAATGTTGTCATGAGCAGCCAGGTGTTCGGAATGCCTCCTTCTCCAGATCTAAGTTCTAAGGAAAGACATTTTGCCTCAACTCAGTACGCCGACCCTGCACAGCAATATTATTCCGCAGGAACTGAAGACCGCGACTGGAACTACAATTTTTTCAGAGAATCTCTAAGCAATCAGCACGATTACCATGGGTACCCAGCGACAAGATGGGAAAAGGAACACGGCAGATCGCATTTTATTGCATCAGCTACCCCTGATAGCCATAATTCCCGATTCAAAGCAGGAGTATGCTTTGCATCAGATCGAAACACTACTAATTATGAAGATGCCAGATATGGTACAAATGCTGAGCGTGCTTTTTACCCCGTCGAAGCTGGAAGGAAAGATGTTCTGTTTTCACCCTATGCCTATCAGCCCGGAGAGATAAAATCATCTGAACATTATTATCCTAATAGACCTCGTTCATCAGTTGTCAAAAGCGCGGTACATCCCGCAGGAAGTAGTGCATCTACAATACCCAAAGAAGATCGGCAACCACACAAAATAGTAGGCAGAACGAGACTGAGTTCTTGCAGATTTGCCCAGCCACAAGCTTTTGAAAATGAAGACAACGATGGCGAGGAGTATACTGAACGAATGAGAGGAAACTCGGGGACTGTGCTACAAAACTTTACAGAACTTTTATGCGACGACTTGGACAGAGAGGAATTCAGTATGTACCTCGCCGAAGCATACTAAAATATGTACTTTTTCCTCCCAATGCCTTTTTATGCATTGTTCATTATTCAGCTGGATTCAATATGGTTAGTAGAATCTACACCGTGTTGATTGTGGACAGATTAAGTTATTATATGATTATTGGTAGATGGCCAAAATGGCTAACGAGTTTCAAATGGGTTTCCATCATGCTAATCCAACACGATATTTTCGTAGATAAACCGCACTGTAAGTGTGCTTGGAATCTTTTTTTCTCACTGAAAGGGTAGCTCGAGAACTTGTTAACAACATATTTGCAGTCTGATGATAGAGTCCTGCTATTATCCGAAACGTTTTCCAGAAAAACTTTGTTTACGATGTGACGAAAGCCACGCGGAGTTCTCGTGCGTTGATGCTATAATGATAAGGCGATGAAAAAAACTGAGGTTATCTCTTTCAATTAATAGCTTTCTTATAGCAAGGGTGTATTGTGTAAATAGTAATAATAGAGAAAGGAATTCAAAATAGCAAATGTTATGATTTCACGTACATCTTTTCTTAAATTCGGCGCAAAGTGGCGCCTTTTTAATTGTAAAATACCCCATAGTGTAAGTGCAATTAAGCATGATAGCTTGGTCTAGATGGAGGCAAATGTTCATGTGTACAAGCAGACCTTCTTCCGTCGAATTGTACAAAAAAAAGCTTGGCTGTTTTTGGCGAGCAGTTGACAACTCGCCGTGTGTTGTTTGAATGACCCAGCTTTTAAGAAATGATGAGGAACATTTCTTTTAACTAAATATGATCAACATTTTAAATGGTCTATATCTTTTCGTTCTTTGAGGTGTGCGGCTGACCCCGAAAATACCGAACGAATTTACGATACTGCTCGCCAAGAACTGAAACGCCTTCACTGCAGGTTATACAAAAAAACACCATTGAGATAAATGCTCCAAATTGTCGGAGGATCTATCAACATAGGAATTTTAAAACCACACTTAGTAACACCTTTAAGCGTAATGGAGAGCTCTACGAATGCCTACTTGAGAACTATGTGTAGCAATACGCCTGCTTAGGAAGGGTTCTCTTCTTTCGAAGGGTAAAAGTCCGGCCTTTGTTAGTTCTCTTCAACTCTCGGACTCTCCAATAACACAAGCTCAACTTCATTTGACTCTCGAGGAGGCTCGAAATCCGTTCAGAGTTTTTGGTACCAAACTAGACTACAAAAAGTTTTAACACTTGTCTAGTTGTCGTTATCTTGCAATCCCTACTTTAATATTCAAAAGTCCGAAGCAATTATCTAAAGTGAATCTTTCCTGCATAAATCGCGGCTAATCAATCCTGGACTAATATAATCATGTCTTTAAAGCAAAAAAAAAAAAAACAATAAGTTCTTAAAGGCCCTGCCTAAAATATTTTTGAACTGTTCATAGCGGATCACCTACAGAAAGGAATTAGTGGCGACTGCCATTCCCCTTGAAGGTAATTTCACTTCTCTCGAAGGAAAGTTGGCCCAAAAGAAGAGCTTGAGACAGCCCCTTCTTTCATCAGGCTTGAAGGATAAGTTCTGAAAACTGATGGAATCTCTTTTTTATGCCTTGACGTGCACTCTAATGAAAAGTCGTTTTCGGAGGTATTCATAATGCCTTTTGGCAGTGTTCAGTGAATAAAGTGTTTTTCGTGTTGGGCTTATTGTTTCCTTAGAACAAATGCCGATTTTAAGATATTTTTCAATTAAAAAAATGGAGAAATCCTACATCCACCTTGATAGTACATTTTTGGCGCCGCTTAATGTGGCCTCGTCCTCCTAATAGAGGTATTATTTACAGTAATTATATAAGATCAACATAGGGACCCTAAACCACTGTTCGCTAAATAGAGAGTTTCCGCTAAGTTAAGGACCGCTTAAGGCATGTCCCTCTAAAAATGTCTTTACATTGTGGTGGTGTCCTTTCGAGGTATACCCCGAGCAGAAAATTCCGTCATTATTGACACATTTATATATCTTCCCTCCAGCAAAATTCTTCATCTTTTCACCACAGGAAATAGTTGTCTGGATTAAACCATTTTCAGATTTCGTAACGAAAGACGATCTATTTTAACAGTTAAATGCATTTGTAGAAGTATTTGGAAAGTAATACTCCGTTTACATAACTCTCCAATTATCACCTTGAAAAAGAGTGACATGTTTGGAATCAGTATGACGGCTGGATTTTCACTTGGAAAAAGAAACTTTGTCACTCTCTAAATATCTACCACTGAAAATAAAATTTCGATAGAGTTAAAATACCAACGACCAAACTTTTCTCAGTGATTAAAGCGTTTTTGAATGTGTATGAATTTTAGATATACATTTCTCCTAGAAATTTTTGATTTTTGTACCCTTTCGGAATTGAAGATTAACATAATTGCATGCTACTTTTTTATGGCATTCAGCCATAGCACCCAACCTCATGCTGACTAGTAATAAATCCTTATAATTCTGCTGATGTCTGATCGGCTTCCCAACGAAACACGATACGGTAGAACAAACTCAAGCCAGCTAACCGGAATCTCTTTTCTATCCCCAGTCAAATAGGCGTCGAAGAAAACGAAGTCAACACAAGAGACCATTTTTCAGTTCTGTGGTTTCAACTTGGGCCGGCTAAGCGATTGTTCGTATTTACGATGACACTCAGGTTCACTCATTTTGGAACAGAAAGCATATTTTTCGGTAAATTTTTCCCTGATGTTGTTGATCACTTTTGACTACCACATAGTTTCCTTCGTATTTGTCCAGAGTTACATGAAAAACCCGACGACGGTGTGGTTCTTTATTGTCCCATTTTTTTTTCTGTCGATGCAAATTGGTTGAAAGCATCTATCCTAGACACGAGACCATGATTACTTCTCTTTGCCATGGACGAACTCACTTCTCTAATTTCTCAGATCCAGAGTTTGAGGTGCTCATTTCATTTACCGATTAGCGTAATTACCTAGTTTCGTTTAAGAGTGTTTTTTATCACAACGCAATCGCTTTCTAGTTGATGAATGGTTTCCATTTCATCATTTCTGTCTCCTATCTGCTTGAAAGAGTTTTAGTTCTTGTTGAAGTAAATAAAGGTATAATGGACCAACTAGGCCCAAAAAGGTCATTTTAGTGGTTGTTTTAGGAACCCCGTTCATTATAACCGCCGTTTTCTGAATAATTTTACAAACTTCTTCTGGGTACTTCCACGCTTTTATTTGGGTAAAGATTGCCGACTGACTGTTGTAAAGGGGCAGTCTAACCTTTTGCCTTATATGTGTTGCTAGACTGAATTTCTTTATAAGTCTTCGAAATTACAGAAGGAAGAATACATGAATATGTAAATTCTGTACAATTATGGAAATCTGTTTTGTAAACTTTGACTAGTGATGATAAACCATCGACGAAAGGGATTGACTGACCCTTTTAATGTGGATCTACAACAAAATCATTTTGTGTACGAGATCCACATGAATAGGATCGATAAGTTATCGAGACACATCCAAAATGACGTTTCGAAAACTAACGGTAAATTACATATGTATTTGATTTAACTTCGCTCCAGTGGAACATTATCCTCATGTGAAAAGATGGTTGCATGTAAAATGACGATCAATTCCAAAAACATAACATTACCCACGAAACGCTATATGCATTCTTTAGTTTTTGATATCACCAGCTGTGCTCTTTGTAATTAAATGAAAAGTTTGAAATTGAGATGTTCTTGTGCTACTTCCTGTATCAAATCCGTTGCTGTTTTGTATGAGGCAACTTAAGATGTATGGTTTGGGTTAGAAACCACATTTCCCATCTTTCCGTTGAGAAACTGCAATTTGGCTAGGGAAATAAACAGAGCTTTTCTTAAAAAGAAATGTGTAGCAGTGTAAAAATGAGAGTACAAAGTACGCCGCGACATGCCCTTTTGAACTAGACGTTTATAAAAATCTGCTCAACTGCTTTGCTAAACACGACCAGATTGCTACCGCGGCCATACAAAGGATATTCACGCCCACACCAGTCCATTCTTTAACAAGTAAACGAAGTTTATACTGGTGATGAAATGGTCCGATTCTGCTACGTAAGATAATCTATAGTATATAAAACAGACGATGATCGACTGTGTTACTAAAATATAGACGTTATTGCTGTCTAATCTGTTCAACTGAGTTTTTTCTTTAGAAATTTACCGAGAAACGAGGCTTATAAACCATAGTTGCCATTACCCGTTCGATTAAAGCTTTTTAAAACCACAGTACTTTCTAGTTCATAGTTAGATATTTTTTTGAGGAATTTTGCCGAAGGCACTTTAGAGTAACAGATAAATAAACCTCCGGGATCAAACAGTGAACATAGCCGGCTAAGGAACACAAAACCTTCCCAGTTGGCTTTCAATGTTTGGCTTACATCAAGAAACTAAGTGAAATGCGTGCATGACAAATTGTACGTTTTCTTCGTTATCGTAAGTCGTTCTCAGAAGATGGTTTAAAGGAGGCCAATTACGAAATAGTCCCGCCTCGTCATTAAATATAGTTTAAACTAAATCGAGCCGCTACCAGATGAGCTAAAGCTCTAATTCATTATGGACTATCACTCATGTACGCTTCCACTAACTTTACCTTTCTCTCTCCTGTTTTTATTTTGTTCCTTCATCGTTTAGTTTGCTGAATTTGCCTTTCATCTTCCTTAGTCGTGTAGCGAGGTTAAATTTGACTAGCAACTTAACATGAGAATACTTATTAGCATCAGCTTCTATGCTGAGATGCTATCATTTTAAATGCTTCCGGAATAAAGTCTATTAAAAATAGATAAACACAGACAAAAAGATATTTTGTAATCGCTACAGATCCCTGTAAGTTTTCGCTGTGATAACCCAAAGGCTAAGGCTATTATTGGACCTTCCTAATTTTTAGCCTCCAGCTGCCCAATGTCAGAGAAAGGTAAGTCAAGTTCGTTCTTAAACCACACCTATTTTCCATTTGCAACCCTGCAAAGACATAACAACTGAGTATACTTTTTCAAGTTGAGAAGGAACTCCGAGGTGATATCGAGATGCATGGGAAAATAAGCTAACAAAGTAACGTAATCGAAAGTACATGTAAACATATATATGAGTTTCGAAAATACTACTCTCTTGTTTTTTTTTTTCCTACTCATTCATTTCAGTTTCGTCTGGTCCATGAACTTGTCGCTATTCGACTTACAAATTAATAGAAATATGGTTCTGAATGTGAGCTAGTACTGTACAGCTCTGTAATCGGGTAGGCGAAACCGAGAAATAAGAGTGGTTTCAATCACAGATCGTCAGGGAATTCAAATGTAAGTGAGGTTTTAAATGTTGAAAATATATTGCAAAACATTTATTGAACTTGTTACCAAATTATACAAGGGAAAGAAGATAAAGAACAGGATACAAATCTATATAACTGGTATTTAAGTTTCTACTTTCTTGTTTGAAGTGTCACTAAATGTTATACGCTTGTTTTTTTTGGAAATTAAGAAAAGAGAAAAACATGAGCTTTAAAAGTGACGGCAATTGGGGTCACAACTTTCTTAATTATGAAATATGTCAAAAAATAATATAGGGCTAACATAGTGCCAATCGATTAAAAACTAGCAGGACTCGCATTTAAAACCACTGATTTTTGTACCTTTAGAGTGTTTTACTTGCAAGCGTCAAGTTACTTTCCACTATCATTGAGCTTTGAAAAAAAAGGTTTCCAGTGAAGTTTCATCAAAAGAGCAGTCTTAGGATAATAGCTTGGCGCACGCGTGGTGTAATATAGAAAGTGGTTATTTTCTTCTTTCTTTGACTTTCTGCATAGTTAACTTTGTAAGTACGTACGTTGCCATTGGAAGAAGAAGTGAGCAGGTTGGGGAATGGCTGGTTGCCAGTGTATTTATTTTTTTTGTTCCTCTATGAAATATTTCTAACAATTCCATCATTTGTGGGGGAACTGAAAAAGGACTAGTCGGTCATTTTCTATTTTTCCTCTGTCTTTGGCTGAATGGAAGTCATTGTAAACTCGTTCTATACACTCGTTATACGAATAGTATCTTTTGGTTGCTGCACAATCTTTAAATCGTCACTCCGATAATCATTGTTATCGGCAGCTGTATACTTGAACTTTCTTGGGGATGGAAACACCAGTGTTTCACGTCTACCACTCTGATTGCAGGATATCGTTATTTTGATGGGAGATGACGAAATTACGCAGCGATCTATTGCCGCCGACTTACCACAAAGGATAGCCACTATTGCTTTACGGAAGTTAGGCATTCTCCAAGCGTATAAGAACTGATTCATCGAGCAATTGACCAAAGTCAGAAGGAACTGGAGATCTCGCAGCCAGTGGATGACTGTGCAGTCACATGCATCACAGAGATTTATAATGTATATCATTATGCACGATGGTATCAGACACAAAATGAAAAATATTATAATAAAGTTAAATGCTCTTGTTACTTGCTTTTCCATGGCCATCGCCTTTGACGCAACTTGGTCGTGACAAAATGAACGCCATCGAGTGATTTGTACCCTTAGTTTGTGATAGATCCGACAGTACGAAAATGTTACGATCACAAAGGACATTATAACAGCAGTATTGGCGAATATAAACACAAACAAGTAAAATCCGGTGGCGAAGTAAACGAAAGGTATTGTCAGAGAAAAAAGCCATATCATTCCGGAGATACGAGCCACAGAACGAGAGGAGAGCTTCCTTCTGATGGACACAACTGTTAGATGTCTGTCTAAGGTAAGAGCTGAAAGGCTAAGAAGTGAGGCTGTGCACGAGATGAAATACGTAAGGTGGACAATCCATATTGTTTCCATGACACCATAGTTAAGAGCCTCACGAATATGCCACACCACAAAAGCAGGCTCGGTGAAGATGCCGACAATGACGTCACTCAGAGCCAACTGAAGAACAAAGTAGTTGAATGAAGAGCATAGTTCATGATACGGATCCTTTAAGATGGCGATACAGATCAGAATGTTACCGGGTACAGTTATGAGACAGAGCACCAGGGAAACAGCTGCAGTCATTACTGAGGTAGCAAATGGCGAGTGCACTTCCTCGCACAAGTTTTTCATAAAAACCATCTTGTCGAGTCTCTTCTTAATGAAATGCAATGTCAATTTAGATATGTCTGTATTCAAGTACCAGACACTATGGTTCACACTACAGGGGTGTACAGATTGAATCTGTTTCTCGTTGTTAAATATATTTCAATTTCCTTTTCCGGCACTGAACTTTGATCAGATGTACCAATTTCTCAAGACGTTGCAGGTTTTCTCAGCAACTCAGATTCTTTAGTTGTGGTTCACGTATGAACCTTTGGATACCTGTAATCGTAAGGTTTTGTGTTATTTTTTTAAATAATATTTTTTTTGGCAATAAAAGGCACCCAGATTATACTTTGTACAACGAAGAACCATAGCAACCAGCTTCGCGTTCGCCTTCTAGCCAAGACGCCCTGTTCATGCGTTGCCTGTTTCCCGCTCTTTCAAGTAGCGATCAGATATCGTTGGGCCTGGTCACCAGGAGCAAGGTTGATGTGATCATGTCAAGTTTTACACCAGGTGCAAAACTTGACATCACCAGTTTCTGCTAGAGAGATTATCCCATGGCTGTGAACAACGATACACACTTGTACAGTCCAAAATTACTGTGCGTGTATCTCATGACTATGGAGAGACGCCTGGGGATGAAGCAGGTATATTCTTCGCAACAGGGTATGACTTTTTTCCTATTACGACAACGTATAGTGATAATAGTAATCCAAAAATTTACATTCAGGTGGCTCGAAACAGTTTTAAGTACTTTCCAAGACTTAGACTTTGATGGGTCATTAGAACCACTTTATGTCTGTTGATGCCAAAAAACTGCCCAATCATTGGTGAACATGTTGCTGTCAATTTTAGCACAATAGCTAGGTTACGCGCTTGTGACTAAAAACGAGCTGGGTGAACTCCCCTTTTTTATTATCAAATTGTAATCAGCACGATAAGATGCAACTTTCTGCAAAATTTTTAACCTTACATTTTAATAGCAAAACATAGGGGTCATTGGACTCGGTTTTGAGTAATGAGCGCTCAATCTCAAATTAAGGGTATTTTTAGCAGGTCATATTATTACTATGGTAACCTGTTATATAAAAAAGATGACCGCAACTTGCTTATCGATGATTGGGCATTTTTATGATAACATTAATGTAGCATCACGTGTTAGACAGTGGTAGTATTCATCCTTCAAAGTACAGCTGTAAGAAAAGTGCGGGAAACTGTTGCCAACTTCCTTAAGCTGTCAGGCAAGACTCTATTATGCAATCCTCTAAGACATCGCAAAAATCGTAATCCGATAATTTAAATAATGTTAAACCGTGCTAACAACTGGTAGCTTGAATGAGTCAAAATCACAACTGCACGAACCGAGGGAAGGAGACCCAAATGACATCAGTCGATATCGACAAAAAACAGTGTGTCTGCTTGAATCTTTGCACCTCAGTTTTATTGGGCCTCAGGGCGATCATCTGACATTCAAATACTCAGAAGGATTCGGCTAATAGGGAGAACGTGCGAGAGGCTAAAAATCAAAATAAAGACATGTATTATTTTTAGTGCCTGGCTTATGAGAAACTTTTCCTTGGATTAGAAGGGTTATTTTGCTTCAAACAACGCAACTTACTCTATGGACTGTCTGGTCATGGTTCGTTGCAGTGCCAATCTATTGTCTTTATTCAAAAGAAAACCTTCACAAGATGTCAAACTAAAACTATTATACTCATGATGAGCTTTCGTGATAAGTTTCTTGAGAAAAGCAGAAAATGTGTGTGCCTTTGATGGGCAGCTTTCGCAACGATACCGAGCATGTCAAGGAGTAATCCTACGAGACTAAGTAAGTAAATAGTACCTGCAATTTCGCATTTCATGCTTCAAAACGCTCCAAAAAATCCCTCAACTAAAGAATATCTGAAACGTGCAGGTGAAACAAACACTTACAACGAAGACTTCATGTTTATATTTTAAGTACATCGTACTAGGGAGCCTGATTTAGACAGCGAAAAAACAGTACTTATCAGGGTATTATGAATTAAATATTCTAATCACAGATTGCAGTGATTGAAGCCACGTTCGTTAGCAAGATAACTGCTACATCGTAAAAGCTAGGTCTTTTTGATACAGAATCATACTTATGCAAAGTTATAAATAATATAATATTTCTTACCTATGTGTTGACCTAATTTTTGATGATGAATAGGATGCGTCGTTGTCATTCAGCCGATAACGAAATGATGCAGTGATGCACTTGAAGTTGAAGAGTGACTTGTCTGAGGTGACTGGGCCTACATCTAGTTTTGTTTCATAGGGATAAAAAATATTTGTTTCTACAGGGGGTCTGGTGTAGCCATGATTTGTCGCACTAGAGGGCTCAGTAGTCTCTAATGTCTTATCTCAGAGATAAAGTTAAAACACTCAACTTAAATCCAATAAATAAGTATTTATCCAATCAGTCATCCTAACAACATGAACAATAAAGAATTCTGTTCTTCTTGACTGATATTCAAATCAAATGAATCACTCCAAACTATTTTTATCAAACAATAACTTTCTATAAAGTTGCTGCCAGTGCTTGGAGCTACAGCATTCCTATTTAAAAGATACGGGATTTCAGTCTTGGGGTACAAACCTTCAGCAATCATATTTTAAGTGATCGTGCACAAAGAAGATAGTTTTTGTCAGTACTAGAGGATTCGAAAGGCAGAAGCGAACGTGGAGGAGACAAGCTTGAACGAACTTATAAGACGTGACAACTCTCAGAATGTTCAAGAGTAGCGCTTTGAACTGACTAACTGGAACCTTGACAAGTATTGTAATTTTCTCGTCAAGGGTAAGCTAACACCAATTTAACAGCAATAAAAAGCAGCTTGTTATATGCAGCAGTTGCTTAGCAGAATCATAGCACTCAAAATTAATTTCTTTCCCAGGGCTTTTTGGTTGGAAATCAAAAAAAAGGCCTAGGAACGACTTAGAAGATAATCTGTTGTTACATCATTAGTATTAAATCGGTATGTGGCAGCCAATGAGAAGCGAATTCAAACTGATTTCATATGTTTACGCGCGGTGCATTACGGTAAGCGATAAAGGGTCTTTTATTGACAAGACCTCCATCTAGCTTGTTCGTGGTATTTCAATTTCCGTTTTAAAACAGGGGTCGCAGTGAGTCCGTTAAGCTATTTTAAAAGTAACTCAGTTCCTTTGAATATCCGTAACTTACAAGAACAAACCCCATCAACAAACCCCATCAGGAGCCCATCTCTAACTACTTAGTAACCGAGAGTGAGGTTTTTACGGAAAAATCTCAAACTGAGGCCTCGCTATCGCTCGGTCCGATACAGTAGGCCGAACGGTCGAGGTTATTAAGTTGTTATATGGCACACAAAAATAAAGCAAAAAGCCAAAGCTAGCGCAGCGGAAGTGATCACTTTACATCCGATAGTGCGCGCGAAAGCCCGTCATCGCCCCGTGGGCATTACGGGAGAATAATGCTCTACAATTCAGTGACAATTAGCCAATCAGAGCGCGCGTTATATCGCCTACAAACACAAGCCATATAATAATATGGTGGGAGATAATATTTTCAGTGCTTTAGAATTGGACTCTCTTACGACAGAAACATATGCCGAGCCTAGACCACAAAACACTATCTTGGTACCTCTTAGGGTTTTTGTTTTCAACATTTCTTACGAGCCCCCCCCCCCCCGTTCTTTTAAATATGGGAGACCCCCCACAGGCGCGACTTTACCACCCAGGTTCTATTATGGTTTCCAATATAATCATGCTTTCTACCCTACGTAAAAAACCAGACGGAAATTAAATCTTTCAAGGAACTCTAACTTCCAACAATTTTCGGAATTCATTACTGGCATACCACAGGCTTCCCACGCTCTCGAGTTATCGTTAGCAATAACACCTTAGAAAAAGCGGCTTCAAATGATATTCTTTCCTATATGTGTAATCCTTCTGTGTTTGGACTTAGACCATATCAACTGAGTGTCGTTGAAGCAATTTCGAGAGAAGCGTGAAGCTCGCCTTTCCTCCTTAGTACACGAGGCTGTCGTGTAGCGCAATAAACGCGAGCGCACTGTTTCATCATGGACTTCGTGCTTCACACATCAATATTTATTTTACCTTTTTAAAAATGTCTCTTTTATCATGCTATAAAAATAAACTTTTTCTCGCCCTGACACAGTTTCCCCCCCCCCCCCCCCCCCGCACAAATCAAACTTTTTTTTAACAGAAAAAAAAGCTCTCCCCCCCCACCCAAAACACGAGACGC
>Ga0126337_10000838_pt1 | contig 17086 bp, 10 predicted proteins | sample DipCmetagenome_FD_92527 | JGI IMG/M metagenome (GOLD analysis project Ga0126337, IMG submission 92527) | Coral microbial communities from La Bocana,Puerto Morelos, Mexico - Diploria C A metagenome | ecosystem: Host-associated > Invertebrates > Cnidaria > Coral | place: La Bocana,Puerto Morelos... | reverse complement strand
TTGGGTAAAACCTCAGTACATTGGACCCCCTTTAAACCGGACATTTCCTCCAGTCCAAGGGTGTCTGGTTTAGAAGGGTTCCACTGTATAGAAGTTTTAGTTCTCCATGCACTAACCTACAGGATGATGCCAGTGTTTATAGAAAGAGTTACAGACAACGGAAAACTTTGCTGCATCTTCCACAGCATAGTTTACAAATTTGATTAGTGAAATTATTTACCAGATATTATGGAGAAGGTTGATAATTATTGTTCCATTTTGGAGGTTATTTTGCATCAAATATATGGTAGTCATCAAATACATGTAATTCCCATGCTTTTAATCTTTCTTTTAGTATCAAATTGTTTCTTACCTGAATGAAATGGACAGAGCAGAACGTGCCAGGGATGAAGAAGGGAATGTTATAGACCCCACCATGCTCCCAAAGAAACATCAAGAAAATAAGAACATAAACACAACAACAAAACAACGACAACAACACCAAGAACAAACTTCAGTTGAGTGACGATTCATGATTCTTACATGGTGGACTTATCAGCTGACTGTAATGTCTGCAGGCTTAATTTGAACAGACAGTAGTTGGAAAAGGGGCAACCAGAAATAACTGGATGATGTGAGAGTCACATGATAATTTTCAGATGCTTGTGTTATTCTGATTAAGTGACAAGAATCAATAACTCTTTGGATATTTTGAGTCATTTTGAGACAATTTGCTCTGAAAGGCTTGTTTTCCCAAATAGTTTAATATGACAATTGAACTGTTCGTTTCTGTGCAACTTTACTTATAAACTCGGGCTCAACTGTAATATTTGTGGCTCTCCTTTAGATTCTACTCATTCTTGCTACTTATTTTAGTCCCCATTTCATTGGCTTATCAGGCTCAAAATGTTTATACTGTCATTATCTTATTTACACTCGGAGCGTTGGGCTCAAACCTTTAAACTCGCAATGCTTACCTCTTAGTATAGACAGGTCAGTATAGAACATGATGATGTTTTTTATCTGTCTGTTACGCCCACCTTAGAACGTGCTGACTTCCCGCTGTTAGCCTCTTCAAGGCGTTCAGTTAGTTTTTGACAAGGACGAAAATCCGAGCTCGGAAATATGAAAAAGAGCGTCGAGAGAAAGGTTTGAACACTGCGCGAGTTGTCGAAAGATCCACCATATTGCATATCTCATCTCTGTCGGTAACGATCGAGTGTTGACAGAACCTGACAAAAATTACAAATCAAAGGGTATACCAGAACCCGGAACGACCTTTTTGTTGGAAGAGGCTTCTTTCACTTGTGTTACCGCTGTTCGCGTTCTCCCCGAAGTCTCGGGAAGGAACGCGGACAGGACACGAATCGAGCCTGAGACCGAGCATTGTTCTCGACCGGACGTATTCGGAAACATTCAATACACTAGTGTAACTGAGTTTATCAATTAAATGAAGTACGCTTGCTATAAATTGTTTTTGTTTTTGTTTCTGTTACTTTTGTTTCTATGTTTGTCTGTTTCTCGGCCAGTATTGCACAAAGCACGCGCTCGGAAATCCCGCCAGTTACGCAGGCTAAATTACTGCTTGACCCCTCAGTGTGGATATTTTAATCATTCGCTCGCTGACAGACAGTGGTAAACCGTATTCTAGAACTGACATAATCGGGCCTCTGTGTTCTGTCTTAGCAAATCTCATAGCAAGTGTCTTTAATAGTTTCGACCGTAGAGTTTCTAAAAGTGGTTTCCAATAATTCTTCCCTGGCCTGCTGGTTTTGCCGTCACTTCGTCGCTGGAAGAATGCCCTCTCGCTTCGCTTCAAGGGAGATGAGTGTGTCTCTATCGTGACACAAAAGTCGACTTGTGATAATTCTATCATTCTAGTTCGATCTCAACTAGCTGAGCTTCCGCTCTCTCTCGTACATGTGTATTGAAACGGCTGCTATAATTCCGGAAGGATCTCTGTTAAAACCTGCCTATTTGTGGTCCCCAATCTCGGTATTTCGGAAAATCACGTATGAAAAGAGTTACAAATTCCAATGACAATATCGCTTTACTTTCTAGAAACAAAAGTACGCTATGTTATGTAACACAAACTGAAAAGAACTGATTTGAAAAAAGAGACCGTAGGGATTTTTTAAAGGACTTTTCTTGGTTTTTGTCAATTAACCTTGATTCCTCTATATATACATGTGTACCTTGTTAATTTGGAGTGGATTATTTGAGTGGTCGAGACCTATTCAAAATTGCTTCTTATAACATTCAAATATTCGTCCCCTTGTTTGTCCTTTTTTGCTGCAAGTATGTATGCGTTCATATCGTGTTCTTGCCTTGCTTTGACACGGAATTTGGAATCTGGCGGAATTAGAGTTCTACTGACGTCAAATTCAACCACAACCGGTAGTCGGTCGGCGCAATACACGTTATGCAACTCAGGCTTTGCCCGGGGGAGGGGGGGGGGTACTCCCAGAACAATTGGGTAGGGGTGAGAGGCCCGCTTCCCTAAACCCTCACCCTGTCTTTTTTTCCAGAATCAGTGATTTTTCTACCCTATTTATGACCTGACCAAAAGTTCTATACCTTACTTATGCCGGTTGCGGCTGGCAAAGGTCCTGGACGTGATATATGAAGGGCTTTTGTTGGAAGTGCTATCGATTTACGATTAAAAACACACACAATTTAAGACTAGAGTGCAAAAACTATCCTTATTTAAAAGGCCAAAATGGCCGAAATAGATACCTTATTTATGACCAAAACGACTGAAAACCATACCCTTTGAGGCCGCGTAGCTACATCACCCATATTAGGGAGTAACACCCCCCCCCCGGAGAATTTGTCTCTTTACAAAACGTGTTATCCTAAGCATGCAGAATCCTTTCTGCCTTTCTCAACTAGGTTCAAGGATGGCGGATTAAACCCTTGACACAGGACTTCATTCCAGGCAACAATGTTTCTATAACTTCTTGAGATTAGCCTCTTCACGCTCTCAATCAACAGCCTCGACCTTGGCCATTTTTTGTTATTCAATATCTGTCACTGATAGCTCGTAATTCTACAAGAACTGTCCTGCCTGGATGATTCTCTGGTTAATGCCAAACTCTCTGTGACCCTTTTTTTCAGTATCAACATGTTATATTATTTGCGCTTCTGGAAACCCTGTGCTGAACAAGAGGGCTATTAAATGAGGAAGAAACTTCCCAGAAGTTCTTATGAGTCTGTGCCGCTCTGTTAGTGTAAACCTTATTATATTTCAGGTCAAAAACATGCGGCTCGCTACTCTGTTCTCAGCAGAATATATTTAATTTAATTTTACCGACCCATTTCTGTTTTCTGTTTTTTTTGTTAGTTCTTTTCAAGGATCACCTTGTTCAGGACTAAATTTTCCAAAACCTGACAGCGGCAAGCATCTTTGAGCCAGTATAATAAGTTTTCTTCCCTCTGGCTGATAGGATTTATATTGCCGACAAAAGGATGATAACGAGGCACAATGACTTGGCTTATTGATAATTTCGCTACTTATTCAAAATAGAAAGATTAACAAAGCTGGGTCTTTCTTATTCCAGTCCGCATTTTTGATTTCTCTACTTCCGTTCCCGTTTTTTCTTTTGTTAGTCCGCGGTGCACTTTGTTACGGTTTTTTGCTCGTTCGAAATGTGATAATCGTCCTTGATTTTTTTCTTACAAAGAGTCCGGCGGCACAAAATAGGTGTCTCCGAAACACAGACATCAGACCTGAAAAACTCCGACCCAGAACCAGTGTCGGTTTCTCAAATATCAAATGACCCTAAAAGCTCAGACCCCTTATGGTGTCTCGAAAACGCAGACCTTAAAAATTTAGACCCTCTGGATGTTTCTTAAATGCATTCCCTAGAAAAAAGACAATCAAATTTACATTGCGTGTTTGCCGCGGTTGCTGCAAGCCATCTTGTTTACTGTTCGTCGACGCAATGTCAAAGCAAAACTTGCAGAAAAGGAAGTTGATTGTCACATTCCTTACTAGGTAACTGTAAAAAGATCCACCTTATTTTAAAATCAGAAACTGAAACTGTTGGATTGAAGACCACACAGATTGCAATCGACAAAAGCGTGTCTTGTGTCGATCTTAAGTCGACTGACGATGAAATCGATTGAAATCAACGCATGGGGAACCTCCTGTCTGGGCCTCATGGGGAGATGAATACCAAAAAAAACCAGTTTCCCTAGCCCATTTATCACCGCGGACGGTTCAATTTCCTTTCATTCTCGGCATTCTACCCTTGACGGTTAAAACACATCGTATTTGTCGGTTTTACGTTTAACAGGCGCTGATTGAAGCTTATGAGGAGCTCGTAGACCCCTGACACGAGTGCCACCAGGAAACACGTCTTTCCTCATGTTTCGTGCACTCATCTGTCACGTACCAGAGTACACCCTCGCCCTCTACCCCTCAGTAGCCGAGAGGGAGCGATTCAGAGAGCTTCCGTCAATTTAGCAAGACTTCTGTTCGAGTTGCAACCTTTAGAGAAACTAAGCAGCTAGAAATACCTTGTGTTATTAGCTTAAAGATATCTCTGTTTGTAATCCATCATGATATGATTGTCGTGACTTGTATATTTTAGGTATTGATAAGATCACTGGTTCTGGGTTAAGAGTTTCCTTTTTCACTCCTTTTTAATCCTTCAACATATTTGACCTCCCCACCTATACCGTCGATTATCAGTTCTTTAACTGCTATTCTCACAAAGATTCGTATCTTAAAGGATTATCTATTTTCCCCAAAGCAGATTTGCGTACGGATATTTGCGGTAGCGGCGGAAGCTCAAAAACATCACTTTTCACAGAAGAATCGTGGAGTCCAGTTGCTGATACTGTCCGGTTTTCCGGAAGCCTCTCTTGAGCCGAGGGACATAGGAACCGTGGCACACCCTTCAATTGACGATAGAGGTCAAGGAATGGTTTTTCCGTGTCAGCACGTTTTGATCTCTATTAAAAAGTGCTCGCGCATGAAATAGCTCGTGATTATGTTTAATGCTTCAAGTACTAACAATCTTTTAAACATGCCAATCTCTTAGTTTTGCTTCTCCGTTCGCGTTTGATACAATTCAAGCAAGAGGTGAGTGGTGAATGAAATATTAAGTGATATAGTCGTTATATTTGTAACGTAGCATTCACATGTGAACTTAAAAAACTCTACTTGGAGTATAACAAACAGGACTTCCTTGATTGCGAGCGTGCAAATGGTGTCGACTTTGTTGTGTTGGACCCATTGGCATAAGTCATCAATCTTTTCTGATGATTAGGGCAGCTTCGTCAATATGGGTGGTTGTGCTCATATAAGACTTTGAGTCATTAAGCGAGGAATGAGAGAGACTAAAAAAGCTGGAAACGTCCCAAAATTCTGACGATTCTTTAAGTGGTTCTTACTGCATGGTCATTGCGCAGTTCTCGCTTGTCTCAAAGAACACTCAATCGGAACTCATGCAACATCGATGCATTTTCTATAACCTTAGACCTATTATGAGCTCTTGGTGAAATAAACTCAGGAAGATCCACTGACAAGCTTGCATGCAGCTTTTCAGACCTTTTTTTGGAAAGAAATCCGCGAAACAACAGCTGAAGACAAGCTCACAGGGTTTGTAGACCTGCGGCAGCCCCGTCAAAGGTCTTCCGCTGCGTGTCGGCCACGCCGGCTGAATTCAATACAATTAGTCAAACCTTAACTTTATATATAACAACTTGAAGTTTTAAAACAAGAAAGAAAGATAGTAATTCAAGACAATTCACATCTGTTTTATTTGATACATAAAAGAACTGAAAAGATTTGAACTAATTATTCAAAGAAAAACTGCATCATGAAAGATGTGGGTTATCGATTGACTCAAAACTGAAAGAAAAGTCAGCTCCGCCTAGTCGCCAAGTTCATACTCTGTACACTAAAATTAAATACGGTTATTTAATATATTTCTTCAATTCTTTACTAAAGAGAACCAAAAATATGTTTAGTTCAATTTTCCTTGGTGTGAGTGTTCTACTTTATTGTCAGGAAGTCGTGCGAATATCGCCGGCATATCGCAGGCCATTTTTTTTTTGTGCGATATTGTTAAATTAATTTCCTTAAGAAAAGCCGCCTCTGAAATGATCTCAGCTACGAGTACGATATCAGGTAGATTTCAGTTGAACAGGAATCATCATTAATATATTGGAATCATTAAATTATAGTATCGTTCTTTCTACATATTTCTTTCCGGCTGATTTCACATTCTTTAGAACCAAGATACTTTCTTTCAGATTTTCCGAGACGTTAATTCCAGTTTCGAGGCCGATGGTTTTCTATTCTTTACTTCTGTGCTGTTTGGCAAGATCTAAGTGTCCCTTGATACCGCAGACCAGTGTTTACTGACCGTTTTTCTAGTAGATTCCCTTAGCGTTCTTTACAATAACTATTTGTGCTACGTTGTCCCGGCAAAACTTGGTGCATGCATACATTCCTTGGTTCGCTAAACAAGGCCTCGCATGTAATCCTCCAAAAGGTTCAACCTTAGTGTTACGTAAGTGATTAAAACGTTAAATTCTTATTTGACATTTGTGTTGTATCAGTGCGATATGGGCTGTGAAAGTGATGTCGTTCGGATATCGTTCTTTAGCCGTACATCCTGAGTTTGTAGTTGTCAATTAGCATAAATTTGGATCTTTGTGAACAATACAAACTTTTGGAGTGTTTTTTGACGCAATTTGTATGTCACTAGTGATAACTTCGTGAGGAACAGACCAGCTCGTGTTTTTTGGCTAAAGGTCCGGAAGACTGGTCATCGCGAACGGTAAGATGGCATTGCATTCTTGTTAATTTTAAAGCACTTTACCATCGTTGAAAGAAATGTACCCCCATAGAATTACAATCACACGTAATATAATGACCATATCGATTTTAGGATTTTAGCTCCTTGCCGTGCCATACCTCAAAGTCCTCAAACAGACCCTAAGTTTACAAGTCAGTTAACAGGCTTTTTGTGTGTTTTGAAAACGGTATTGATATAGTGATAATAGATTTAACAATAAACATTAGAGAATCAAAGCATGGTAATGAAATGGGGGACTCGAAGATTCTGAATTGTTTCCGTCAAAGTAACAACAATGCGGCGACGCGCAAACGATCAACAAGAACCGCTTTAGTTATCTTTGTTGTTAAACAAATCACGAAACCACAAAACAGAGGTCATAACTAACGGGGTCTTCCTTGCTTCATTAGGTTTTTTTCGGCCCTGCTTGCCATCGTAAGACAGCGCGCGACAGGCTATACGCTCATTCGTCACTGCCACATCAGTAAAAATTTATCGTCAATTAAACAATAGACTTGAGCTTAACAAGCGCTTTCACTTGTCAATGAAATGTCAAGTTAATCCATAACAAATATCGAAGGGTACACGCGCACAAATTGTTTCGATACGTTAAATTGTAGCACTGGAGGATTAAACTTTGCAGCGGGAAAAAGTTTCAAAACATTTTACTCGAGATAAATTCAGCGAAACGCGCGCTCGAGGATTAAAGAAATTCACGTGTATTTCCATCGTAAACAAAACAAGTTTTAAAGTTTTAACAAAGTCACCCGAAATATAGCCAGAGCTGTGCATAAAATCCTGAATTGTCGCACGAGTACAACTTTCATTGTTTGAAAATCGTATCAGTATATTAACAACGATAAAGGGTCGTGAGAGCAGAATCACAACGGAACGAGGCCTAGCTCTTCAAACTACCCACTCAAACATTATCAGGGAAGTTTTGAATGTGCCCACAACTTCCTACGGTTTTACACTTGAGTCGTGTATGAGTTCTTCCTTTTGATGATGTCGCAGTTGAGAAATGTGAAAAATGCCATGTTAAACTTGACTAAAAAAACGAACCTAGAGAGAAATCGTTTATATGAAGGAATTTTATGGACACTTGAACTGTTCGGTGTAACACTTAACTCAGTTGCACAGTGAAATCGCGATTGTTCTGATCTGCGAGCTCTAAAAAAAAAAGCCCGAGCATGTTCGCGAATTCGTGTCCCGTCTTTAACCGGAAATGGCAGGCTAATTGCCAACCGCATTGATGTTTTTATTTATTCACTATAAAAACGCCTGGCCGCGTCCTTTATGAATAGGATGACCGACCCCCTAAATTGTGATCATAACGCCTTCGAACCCCGCTGTTTTTGATTACGTCAACTTCTATATTGTTAACTATTACCCTATTTAATAGTCGGTGTATCTTTGACGCAGGGAAAGATCAAAGGAATTCAGAGAGATTCTTTCTTTCATTTGCTCATCAAATCCTACTCCAGTACAAAACAGTAAAGGTATGTAGCGCTGTCAGTGACGTCTCATGTCTATCGAGTTTTCAAGTCATACCGGTCGCGAGCTATTTTATCGCATTTAATTACCAAATTTTACCTTGTTTTTTTTTTTTTGCCACGGTGTTTGGAAGAATGTATCTCAGAGACTGAATACAAACCGGTTTTGTTTGTCGAATTGAATTTGTTTTGAACGTTGTTTATCATGGCATCTTGGCACTAAAGCCCTAAAGTTGTTATATAACTTTGTATTTTGTTATATAAATCTTATCAGGTCTAATATTATCGTCGTAGATCAGATCGTAAATAGCAAGTATTGCCGCGAAAACTCTGGTTCGAAAAGTAAGTCAGCGTAGATAAGTTATTAAGCGTTCCGTTAAGTGTGAAAAGATTTCATTTTGAAAACTTCCTTTCATGTTTGACGAAATTTTACGGCGTTTAAGTTGATATTAATTCTACCTTCCTTCTAGTTTCTTCTCTGTCGAGATAAATTAAGTGGTTTCAAGAGGAGCAGACTCGTTTTGTTGTTCTGTTGCGTTGCTTAATGCGAATTATCCGGGTGTGGACAATCAGAGAAGACCATAAAACGCCTCCGCGGTTACTGTAATTGAGAATGACGAGATAATCGTGCAGTAAATTAAAAGTACGATAGCCTACGGGCACTGCTCGTCCTTCAGCAGGGCTCTTGGTATATATCTGCTTGGTAGGTCGAATTGCCGGCAACATGAAGCGAATGCAGTCACGCGAGGCGAAAGTTGGAAGAAATTTTTATTTCATGCGCACTGAGATTTACACACGAAAATCGTTGGAAAGAGGAAGTGTGTTAAGTCAAAGCTTGACTAATAGAACTAATGGAACGCCAAGACCAAAAAAAATTTAACATGATAGAGCATTCCCTTCGTTGATGTGAACGATTAAATTTCACCAGTGCTGAATGAATGTAAAACGTCGCACGGACACACAGCATAGGCAGACGGCATTACAACATTTTAAGAAATGACGAATATTCAGACAACATTTAATTAGTTCTTCTTGCTTTTACATTTTATAATTACTTAAAGTATGCTACTTCCATCATTGCTTTCGATACATAGTCAACACGTCATTTAATAACTCACAGCACACTACTTACAGACAACAAGCTGCCTTGTTTCACATTTTCATTATTTGCACAATCTTTCATGCTTTCAATTTCTCACTTTATTTTACTAATAAAGTAACAGGTTTATTTCTAACTAATTGCGATTGCATCAAAGTAAAAAGAATTAGACTCTGTCCAAAACTCAACGGCATGTAACACTGCTAAAGCTTGGCGCCGAAGTTAACTTCCATCTGTAAAATCAAGAACGATATAACGTTGTACAAAGGATGGCAATGAATGCGAGCCGACTTCAGTTCGACGTTTTGTGGAAAACGTATTGACGCGGTATAACTATATTCAACACAAATAAGTACGAAAAATTACTCGTCCACTGAAATTCATCAAAATTGACTCGTCATTTTCTGGTGGATTCTCGAATTGCTTGAACCTCCACGATATCAGCACAATACAGGTAGGAAATTCAAACCTTACTCGCCTTGCGGACCTGGCGACACCTGGTGAAAGTTACAGAACGCGTTTGTCTTACAAACTGCTGGCACCGCGGCCAAGTAAACATATTTTAATTTTTGTTGTTTGTTGTTACATCCTGATGGTTTTATTAGCATAAGTGGCTTATTTTCAGTAAAATTAAGAAACATTGCAACTACAAAATAGAAAACGTCGACTCTGTTACCTCTAACTCATAATCAAAAGGCATTCAAAAATTATAGCTCTGCCATATCCAGCACTAACAACAAAGAAGTTTTTTTTCTGCGATTTCGTTAGTACATTGATTAGACTAAAGAACTTAATTTTAATTTGCTTTACTCCTAACGAATATTTAATTAGTATAGCACGTATTTTTTTTTTACAGGCAAAAATTGTTACAGAGAAACAAGTACTTTTCTTTACATGAAACTTTCCGAAAAAGGTTCAACAGACAACGCAAACAAGCGAATCTGAACAAAATAGAAGTAAAAAAACTTCCCGTTAAGTTTTTAATTTGTTGTATAGACTATTATTGCTATTGATTACTTCATTATTACGCTATTTCGCCATATTAGGCCAAGAAAACGCGCATAACATGAGTTCTGTTTTTTTTTCACTGAAGAGTCGTCATTCGGACGCGCACTGATTACCGTACTATCAATATTCGGATGATGCAAAAGCTGGAAGCAGAAATACTAGAAAATGACACAAGAATGGAATAATCCCTTATTCGATGGTTTAACATATAATACGCGCGGACATTTCGTTCATTGCTCGTATTTTTCCCCGGAAAGGGAATGCCTAAACAAGAAATTACAAGTGAAAAGTGAGATATGCCATTATACTGGAATAGAATATCACTGTGTGCCACTCGAAAGTGTTACATAACTTGCACATATTTGTAGACCGAAAGACTGAAATCACTGAAGTCGTGCAATCAAAGTGTTGTTCAAAGTAATGTACTGCAGGTGAAAAGCGTGATCAAAGGGCTGCGCTAACATATGCGGAAGGTCTAAAAATAGACACTGAAGTTGAATAAATTATGAGTTCCTTCACTCAAAACTTTCATTTCTGCGTACGACATAAATGCTACATAGTTCCAAAAGCGTTACAAACTGGACAAACATCACTTCTATTACAGTTTTAAGCTTTGAAGCGCGCCAATTTTTGTATTGTAGTTCCTTTTTTGAAGGGCCGTGAAAGAATTCTTTAATAATTTAATAAATACGCGCATGAGATGCATGTGTGCGACAAGTTGATTAAAACTTCCTTAAATATCGAGTTCTATTTATATACACGTATTTGCAGCGTCCTCATCCATTAAAGAAGAAAACCGATGGACATACTGTTATTTACAGGGAGTTGCGTGTCTCAATTTGAATAAAAAACAAAAATTTGACTGATAAAAGTAAGTCCAAAATGCCACAACTACTACCAGAAAGACAAGAAAGAGAAAGTCACATTTTCGAAATCAACAGTTTAGGTTCACAGGTGAACCACTGACGCTATTAGTTAGCTTAAATATCGTGAATGGTGCTGCTTATATTTGTTGCGGTTTTACGTGGCTGTATTCTTAAGTACTGCCATAGTAGAAATTACTTCCTTGTTCTTTCATTCGCAGATTTTCCTCTTCCCGTGCTTAGAAAATAACGCGCCTCGCAGCAAGAGCACATTGAAAGCAACGTCGCCAAAATAAGAAGATATCAACAATTATGGGTTTGGCCGAGATTATTGCTGTTGCGAGTTTCGTATCCTGGGCTTTCCAGCTTTCTACTTTTGTTTGTCCGTCGCATGGTACGCCTATAAAAGTTGCTAACTCGTTCGTAAACGGTAGTGATCCAAACTTGACACCGATTACAGCTGTGAGAACAACAGAGGACACCACCGAAGACGATTTCGCGCCTCTTAATTTCTACATCAAAGACGTTCTAACTACTCCACTGGATAAATCAAACCATACCGGCAACTTCACACCGAACAACTACTCCGCGGAGGTGCACATCGAAGACTTACTCAATGACACGCGGCAAGACAACTTGTCGCGCCTTAACTATGAAACGTTTTGGTCCAACGGCAGTCTTACGCTCACACTCGTGAACCTGGAGAAACTCGCCAACAGTACAATAAATGCCACACACGATGTATGGAGCAAGCTTTCAGAACTCGAACTTGAAGATCCAAACTTGCACCCAGATAAATTCCACTTGTACAAAGATCACCACAACACAGGGCGACATCGGCTAAGAAGACAAGTGTTTGGCTCAGACGATCGAAAAGAAGTCACTCTTGAGGAATCCAAGCACCTTCCCTATTCCGCAGTGGTGAGGATCTCCACGGGATGCACAGGAACTCTCATCTCCGAGTACCACGTTCTCACCGCGGCACACTGTGTTCACAGCGGGCTAAAGTGGAATTTTGACGATCCTAAGGAGCTGAAAGTATTCATCTTGCGCCATCAGGGCAAGGTGATACAGATTGGCGTAGATTACGTTAAAGTCCCGCGAGGTTGGACTCTGTCTCGGGATTTCCGCTACGATTACTCCGTGATAAGACTCCGTCGACCGCACAAGAATGAGTACTTAGGCTTGTATGAAATCCCCGCCGAATTCTCCTTTGAGCTGAAGATCCAGTTTGCCTCATTTCCCGCTGACAAACCCCTAGACAGCGTCTGGTATTCTTACTGCAATTCTTATTGCGTCAATCACGCCATACTGAACCGCTGTGACTCGTTCTACGGTAGTTCTGGTGCGGGCGTCTTCGGCAAAAAAGGTAAAGGAAACAAAGCGGAACGATTCGTCATGGGTGTGTTCTCTGGCTCGCTGCGAGTAAAGTACCGAGGGCGACAAAAGAAGCGTCGCATGAACGTGGCCACGAAGATCACGCCGCTTAAGTTGGCCCAGATACGCGCCTGGATGGATTCGCCTCCAAGCAAATCCAGAAGCGCTTACTTGCACGAAACCCTTGCTATGATGCCAGCTCATCCCAAACACTAGAATACAATGGAGGCTCTGATCAACTCGAAAGCAAAATGTGCTACTCACCCGGTAACATCCCAAAGACTCAACTAATATGGAATAATGCGATGACATAATTGCCGAGACTACAGAGCTGGTAGTCATGTGACCTATACTATCAAAATAATTTTAGATCGTAGCATTTATTTCAAGAAAACTGTCATATTTAATAATCTTTTTCTCCAGTCAATCTTGTCTTTACATTCAGAAACTTCTTATCTTCGCTATTTAACATTTAGAGAGCGTATAATCCCATTGTTTTAGTAGAATTATTACTAAATTTCTTCCGAATAACGAATTCCAATTAGTTTTCTTCATATTGCAAATTAGTTTCGCGCTTCGGCGAAAGCTCGCGCGTGCGCACCTCGCCACTTTGTAGACGACTACTGAACCATTTGGCGCAAAAATATGCTGGGATATTTGTCCTCGCCTTGACGTACGGTGGAAGTCAAAACGAAGCTGTCCCCGGCCGAAACGACACGATAATAGTCTTTTTCTTCGTAGTTAACAAAAAATAAAGGCAATACTCAAATTGCTTGGGCCGAGAATTCTGGTTTTATATTTTTCAAAATGAGACAATACTTTATTACCAAGTGATAGTACTAGTAAATTGGAAAGTAAGTTGCCAGACGTGGTTGACACATTTTTGGCGCCAAATTAAACGTTTGGTCACACAATGTTTTCGCTGTTTTAAATCTGATGTCGTTTTTGAAATTACAAATCTCTTTCCTGGATATTTTAATATGCTGTCTCCAGTGAGAAAAGCCGCCCGACTTCAATGCTTTTCCTGATATCACGTATTGGACGTCAGGACAGCGCAATTTTTTCCGCCGGCTGAATCCTGACTGATCTACTCAAATTCTAGGCACACCCGCCGTATGCAAGGCCACTTGCTAAAGGTTTCTATTATCATTTCCGAGAGTGAAGTTCGAGGAAAATTGTGAGCTTCGAGGAGCAGATAATGTCCAAGGACAAATATCCGAGCATATCCTCAAATGTTTTTCCCAACAGGAGGCATATTCAACCACGTGACGTGTTTAGACCAATCGCATGCGAGCGAAAATATTTCATGGATTACAATGACTGGTTATGTACGATTGCTTAGCCACTCCGATTGCACAATTTTAATTAGTATATTAGTATTTCTCTATTATTCTCTAAGTATTTAGACAAAACCAATTAAAAGGCTGCTTTTTTCTACGAGGTGGCGTGTAGCTTTCGAATTGACCAGGGCACCATGTAGTGGAATATTAGCTTATTTAACTAAATTTAACCAGGTCAAAATAAGTTGCAAAATGTTGTATTTAAGATACTATCTACTCTGCTTGGACATGCAGTTCAACTCCAAGATGACTGTATAAATACATATTACTGGAAAATCCTTCTATGTTCACAATGCTGTAATTATTCCTACCCATCTATGACACATATGTACAACTTTATTGAAGTAAAGAGACTTTAAAGACAAGTTCAACAATGTCGTATTCAGTGCTAAATTTTTCATTAGTAGCTATGAGCCCGTTATTGTGTGATTGGCACTTGGTAGAATATGTATTCACCCGAGGTCTTGACAGTACGGACAGTGAGGCCCGTAAATGAAGGGCCGATGATATCCAAGACTAGTCAAGGCAGAGGAAATATGTGATTTACATGACCAAAAATAAAACACTCTGATGATGATCAAATAGATCGAAAACGTTTAGATTCATAATTTTAACAGCTTTTTACCTTAAATTTTATATTTTACTTTTACCGGCGAAATGTATATATGACCAAAAATGTTTAGAGAAAAAATTTTCCCGATCACAGACTGGCACCGTAAACCTCCATCGCAAAATTCTGATTGAGAGAAAAGAAAGTTCAAAAACCGGAAATACGAAAACACCAGAACACCTTTTTAAGTGATTCCGCGGGATCATTTGGGACAGTGTCGGGTCGAATACTCGAAAACACGCTGGGAACGTGACCGCAGCGCTTGGTCACGTGACTTTCAGGGGTTTGTCGTTCGCGCTGAAATGCGTGGTGCTAAAGGTCACTAATTCGTCGATAAACGTCCGACACAGTTTGACGGTATATGTAAAGCTAAAGAGGCTTCCTCGCTGAGTATTGTAATTTTCAAATGATACCACATGTCTACAGACTTTAAGTAGCCATTGTAATCACAACGTATTAGCTCTTTAATAAGGAGACTAAGTACCATCTCTGAGCACAATGATCTCTGGGCTTGTTTAATCCGTAGCGCGATGTTACTCTCCAAAGTCAACCATACAGCATGTCACTTAGCGGTGCTAGTTTTTGAAGTGCGGTTATTACGTACGGTACTTTGCGGCCTCTTTATTCTCAGCCTTGACCGCGTGAACATTGATCTATTTTAAATTTTTTTAATTAAAGAGAAATAAAGCTGGCTTTGGGATAATATCGAAAAATGCCGAGCATAAGCCCATCCAAAAATAAGCTCCTCAAGTATTAGATGTAACAATCCTTGCTATTAGGCCTTCCGAAAATAAAGCTCTAGGGATAATCTTCAGGTTGCCTATTGAAGGACAGTAAATTATCATCCGAGTGAAATCCCCTAAATGCTTTGGCTGTTTTTGTATTTTATATCCTTACAATATTACGGAGACTATTACAATGTAACATTTACCTGATTATCAGTGTAGAATGTGTTTTGAATCTCACTTTGTCGTCGTTTATTGAAGATATTTTACCACGCCAGTTTTTATGTGTACTAGAATATTTTGGATACCAAGTCGCTTCTATATATAAGCCAAGCTATTTCTGAAACGCGAAATCCTTCCAATAAGCCCCTTAATTCGGTAATATAAGCCCTCCCAAAAAGTAAAACCTATTTCAAAAGATATCTCTAATAAAAAAATGGGCGTAAGCCTTTTGATAGGATGCCGTGCGAAATCAGCCATTAACACCTGGAGTGGCGGAATATTTCTGCAAGGCCAAGAGTTTAGACTTCAATTCGACAACTTATTTGATGTTCTAAAATACGAAAAAGGTTATGTAAAAAATTATTAAAGAAAAAAAAAACCTAAACGCTATTACGCGCATGTGAAGGACTTATTGCTTGCTCTGCAACTTACTTGATCTGACCAGTGTCCCAAATGTATGTTGTTTACGATTTGAGATCAGACAGCAGCGTCTTTTCGCTTCTGAGCATGTGCAAGATGTCGCAGAAGTGTCGTCGTAGCATGAAAGGAAAAGGGAACTGTCACAAAAGACAAATCTTTGTTTGTGGGGGGCTTGGAAATTTTCCCAAATCTTCGCACAGAGAAAATTCCTAGACTTTTAATCTTTATATAAATAAAAGTCCTCGAAATATGTTTCTCTTTATTTAAAGCGTTCTTCACAATGGAACTTTTCAGCTTACTATTCACGATTCAACTCAAACGAATCGAAAATCAATCATAACAACTGGCTAAAGTTTTCTCTTTCCTTTAGAAAAAGCATTCATTCACCATTTTCACTTAATTTCATTACAGGGCTTAATCTTCGCACAGCCAGACCAATTAATGATGATCACTGCAAACTTGAAAAAAAAATTCGCATTAAGGCCTCTAGGCCTCTTGTCTTTTTAAAAAAGTAATATACAACCAAATAAAAACCAACTCTGGGATTTTTCATGAAATTTATTTCAGTTAGAATAATTTAGTAGTTCAAAACCTGGTGTTCAATATTGCGACAGGAACTGTATTTTAAAATTTTGAATTTTCCAGCAGCTTATACGTTTTTTCGCCTTTCCTGCTGCAGTTTTCACCTGTTTTAGAACATTGAACATCCTCTTATAAGTTTTGTTCACTATTACACCAGGTGTGGTAGGTTTCTAGTATCGTAGGAAAATGCCAAGAAATCCAAAATGGCGGCCTTTTTGAACTTAAATGACGTAATCGTGTCAAACGAAAAACACTTTGGACGGCCTTTAGTCTCGTCAACTGTCACCTCATTGAAATGTCGAGCTAAAAATAGCAGCTTTATTCGTTGAAAGGAAGATTCAGTTAAAGCACTTGAGAGAGCAATTCTCAAGAAAACTAACTAGTAAAGAGACGAATACAACGTCACCTTTGTGCCAACTCAAAACTTAAACATTATTTAAATGTACTGTTACGAATACACAGCTACAAGTTTGAAAAGAAAATCTAGTTCGTGTGCTAGTCCACCAAAGTGGAACTGATTTGTAATAGTTAGTCAAGAAGCTTTGTTTGAATTTAT
>Ga0126337_10000836_pt1 | contig 17111 bp, 7 predicted proteins | sample DipCmetagenome_FD_92527 | JGI IMG/M metagenome (GOLD analysis project Ga0126337, IMG submission 92527) | Coral microbial communities from La Bocana,Puerto Morelos, Mexico - Diploria C A metagenome | ecosystem: Host-associated > Invertebrates > Cnidaria > Coral | place: La Bocana,Puerto Morelos... | reverse complement strand
TTAAAATGTTAGGGTGGGTGGATTTGGAAACCCAAAGAAAAGCCCACAAATGCATTTTAGTTTTTAAATGTTTAAATAATTTAGCTCCTCCATATTTGTCGGATTATTTTATTAGAAATTGCAGCGTTCATTCTTACAACACGAGGAAAAGGAACGACATGCACTTGCCGAAACCCAAGTTAACGCTAGGGAAAAGGACTTTCAGATACTCTGGTGCGCTTCATTTTAATAATTTACCCACCACAATAAAAGAAGCAACATCGCTCCCCATTTTTAAAAATATTCTTAGACTTTATTTTAGAGAGTAGTTTTTATTTTTAATTTTTTATAATTGTAAATGTTAATCTCTATATATAGAAATTTAATGTAGTCTTAATTTACGCAGGGCCCCTTGGCTACTAACAGCCAAGTGCTGTTTGGGCCACCCTGCCTAAATAAAGTTGACCTTACCCTTACCCACGTTTTTACTTCTTCCTCAGTACTTATTTCAAATTGAAAACCCTGAACAGGGCTTATATTTTTCGACCACAAGGAGAGGCGGGCCCCCTCCTAGATTTGCAGGAGCAACAATGCAGACTGTAGACTTTTCAACTGAATTGTGTTACCATCATTGAGAGCCAACTAAATAGACTAACCAGAGGCATATTTAGACTAACCAGTGTTCAGGACAATAAGATTAATATTCAGGCTAACCAGAGTGCATATTTTCACTGCGATTAGCCTGAGTAACCCTGTTTACAGTTAGCACTCGATGATGAAATTAACATGATATATACTTAAAAAGTCTGTAATCTACATTTCATCCCTTGTCTGCGGTCTGCATTTTACTCCCAGTCTGCAGTCTGCAGTCCACAGTCTGCGTTTCACACTGCACATTTTTTTTTACCGTTTCCAAATGGTACGAGGTTTGTGGTGTATAAGCGTGTCTTTCTTTTTTGCACAAGACTTCCATAGATTCTTGCCGATCTATTCGATCACGTAGGCTTACCTCTTCGTAATTGCAAATGTCCGCTCGTCTGTAGCTCAGTTTTCCTCCCTGAGCATTCTGAAGGAAGAAAGATGGCTCGCTACGACAAATATCAATTCCTCGAATTTCCTGAATATTTACACCTCGCGTATTCAACAACTCAACTATTTTAAGTCCTAAAAATCCTGCTGCACCCGTCACTACCACTATTTCGCTATCTGGAGAACTTGGATGAAGAGACATACTGCGAGGGACCTCTGAGCTTCCGCCACACGAGGAAGCGCGGGCTCGTTCCGATCAGCGGCTGGAAGAAAGCAGGTTACACAGCAGAAAGGCCAGGCTACTAATTACACCATCGATGATATGTACAGGTCACAGCTAAAGAAGATGCAGCAAAGTATCAGAACGCCGCTTACACTTTACAGACATCTGCTAAGATGCATAAGAAAATTACCAGAAGAGATGCAAAGCCACTACAAGCATCATGTGAGGCAGGTAATTATATGACATTGGGGAGTCATTTTCCTGGGTAAACCATTTTAGTAAGCTTATGTATGGTGTAAAATGGTCAATACATGTGCATTGTGTCGTTCTTTTGTCTCAAGTTCTATTGTCTCAGGTGGGATCATTGTTTTTTTTGTTTTATTCTTTATGACGTAACTGGTGACCATTTTAAACTGAACATGAGCACAGGCGGCCCAAGCGCGAGATGTGAGTAAATAATTAAAATGTAAATGAAACGTACGCGAACGTGACTCTTGACTACGAGCGGTGTTGTGTTACAAAGATACGATTTACAAGGGTTTGTATGGGAACTTTACCGATTTGCTTTGAATAAAACTGACTGGGCTAGCATCCCAATCAAGGGGGAGTAGAAATTCTCTAAGTCACCTCATGCCACTATATGGACCACTTACCCTGATGCAGACTTCACCTCTTTTTATTATGACTCTTAGAGTTATGCAAGTCATTGTGATGAAACTGACCCAAAAAGAGTACAACAAATCATTGATAGAGCTATTCAGGATGCAGACTGGCTTATGAAAAAGGTCAGTGCTTTGACTCATAAGAAAAACTGAGGCAGCATTTATAATGATAACAAGAAATGGATATTATTGTTAAAATCTTGAAACACTGTTCACAATGACATTAGGATGATTTACTGTGATAAATTAGTTTATACGTTTTTCACCTTGGGGTGGGAGGGGGGTGCTCCCATGTTAAAAGGTCAGGGATGCTTGTTGTTTTATTTAGGAGTATAAAATCAAGGATTCTGGTCTTACTTGGGGTACACAGTACCACTACTAGTAGCCATTAAGGGTTGCACTAAAAGAAAAAATAAAATACACTGAAAGAATGTTATGGTATCAGAAACTTTTAATTTGAACTCCAAATCTTAGTTGAGTCACCAAGTCCCCTTTCTGTGTTTTTTTCTGCCTCTGGCTTTAAAATCTCAGAGTTATATTGGTGTGTGTCCTATTTTACTGGGAGGCTCAGTGGCCTCATGGTTAGTGCACTCAACTCTGGAATGAACAGTCTAGGTTCGAGCCCTAGCAAGGGACATTGTGTTGTGTTCTTTGGGAAGAACCTTTACTCTCACAGTGCCTCTCTCCACCCAGGTGTATAAATGGATACCGGGGAATTTATTGCTGGGGGGTAATCCTGCGATGGACCAGCATTCCATCTGGGGGGGGATTAGATATACTCCTAGTTGCTTCATCCTATAGAAACAAGCTACAGCCTGATGTATGCGGAGTTTATCTACCTATTTTACCATTCAGCATTACAACCTGAACTGTTAAATTTAAGCAATATGTAACATGTACCGTTGTTAGAAAAGACCACAGTAATTTGCTACTAATGTTTCTTTGCAGTACCAGCAGTGATGACTGAAGTGCATTGTATCATTTGGTAAAAGGAAGGAAAGATGAAGACACTTGTCTCAGAGAAGAATTTATTGCAGCTTCTTTGTTGCTTTGGACAAAAGAAAAGCATCAAGAAAAACAGAGCAATTCCGTGATGATGCATCTCTACCTAAACAAAACAATTGTACAAAGTTTAAGTTTGGTTTTTTGACTACACATAAAGGTGTTGATTGATGCTCCAGTGTGCATGCATGTGCAAAGTCTGAAGAGCTCGAAAGAAAGAGTTGCTCAAGGTGCTGCCTAGATCAACTCTAGCTCTTGAGTGCTCTTTACACTTGTCAAGTGCATCCATAACTGGGTGATGTACAGCTACTCACTGTAAAAGTGTGAATTAATTGTTTTGTAGCATTGTCAATTGAAATGGCATGGCAAAATTAACTTTGCTTGCATCATGAGCTTGCACCATTAGATTATGACCATGCTTATGCATACGGAGTTTGATAGTGTGCATAAACAAAGCCAGCAATGTTCACATGAATTCTTCAATGAATTCTGCTGGGCTGGGTGAAATTAAAAGCCTGACCCTTAATTAAAGCAGGGACTAAAAGTCCTATAAGCATATGCAGAGATGCAGTGCAGGCATTATTTAGGAATGGAACACTAGATAAATTGGTTCAATGCTGCCATCTTGGATTGTAAATGGCTGCTTGACAGGTAGAGGGTTGGTGCAGAGGCAGGGTAGAGGCCCATTTTTTTTCCACTTAGCCCCTACTCCCTCAGCAAATATCTTCTTATCCCAATCCTCCATAGATACTGAATCCAAGATGTCAGGCTAATGCGAAAATGTGCACGTGTGTGTGTGCACTGCAGGCTAATTCAGAGAACAATTTCCCATTTAAAAACAAACTAAATGATATACAAAAGTCATAAGTGGAAAGAACGCTGAGTACTTCAAGGAATATTCTATTTTCAACACAGTCAGTCACAGTCAGTCAGAATTACCTGTCAACGATTGACAAGTGATTACCAACATGCTGCATAATTTAGGGCTTCATTCATTTCATGTGTGTGGAGAAAGTCTTAGTAGTAAAGCAAGATGTATTAATAGACTATGTAAGTTTTGTCAAAGAATTCCTTGTTGGACCATTTTTTTAATCAAGATAACTTGTTTATTTGTATGCTGTACTTTCCCTTGATTGTGTTATTCCGTTTTTGTCTCTTAAGGAACGATTTTATATGAAGATTCTTAAACGTTTTCTTTTTTTTTTTTCTGTTTTTGTGTCTGCTTCAAAAAATATTCTCTTTGTGTAACTAGCTATCTAGGCGTGTTTAGGCAGGCCTGGGCGAATTTGAATAAATCGGATATTTCGCGTTAGTGATATATTATTTGATTCTGAACAATTCGCAAGCTGTCCAATATTTATTGTTCCCTCGTTTTGTTTTCAATGTCGGGAAGAATAAAAAGCAAAGCATTCGAAAATAGGCAAGTTGAGACAGGTAACGCAAAAATCCCAACTGATTGGTCCGCAAATCGCCAAGAAAAAGTAAGTAAACATTAATTTCCAGATTCAAGATGAGATAACGAAGAAGTACAGAGGCAGATTGGTCAAATGTTCCAAGTGCATCTCCAAAACCGAAGAGACTTCACTTGGAAGAAGACGATGTAGATGGCTTGTGTCATTGTCCAGTGAAAGATTGTAACCATGATGGATTCGTGTCTCAGAGAGGTTGCAGAAAACACATTAAGGAAAAACACGGTTCATTTATTTTGATGAAAAACCCCAACACGTTCCCAATCAAGAAGAAACGAGTCCCAGAAAGGAAGAAAACGAGACAAATCCAACCCAGCAAGATCTGTACGTACATTTGATCGCTCAAGTGTAATCATGGAAGACCTTCTGTCATGGCTAACAGGGAGTGGTAGAGGATGCAAGAGTGACAGACAAGCGCAACAAATCGTTAGCAAATGTCTTAAGTTTCTAAAATTCTGAGGACGAAGAAGAACCTTTTCTGGACATAATTGACTTAAGTTTGTGCTCACCTAATCTACTTTTCTTGGTACAATGCAGGACGAATGGAAACTTGGGCACGCAGGGCGCATTGGTTATTTGGACGCCATTGCCGAACTGATGGATTTCAGAAAAATAAACGGAGCATCCATGGTCGTATTGAGGGATTTGTCGTCTACAGAAACGTATCTGAAAGTCTGAAAAACGTCCGTAAAACTGTTTCAAAAATGATGCCTTTGCAATGGACAAATGAACTCGACATCGACACCTTAGAATCCACTAGAAGAGCTTCTGGATGTTGTTAAGCGCTACTTGCCACGCTACGAGAACGTTTTCAAAAACATACAAGGATAAACCGTGTACAGTATCTCCACTAGAGTTGTCCTTTGCAACAAAATTTCTTGCGGTATATTTGTTTAGCAAGGTTAAAGGCTCACGCACAATGACCTACCAGTATTTAACTGTCGAAATGGTGCGCTCAGCAAAGAACAATGTGGCTTCGACTCTCTTTTCCTTACGGACACAGGCATGCAGGTGTTAGAGGTGTTAGAGGGCTACATCGACCACATTCAGCCTAACCTAACCAACTTGTCACAAGAAATGGTGGCGAGCTGATGAGCAAATTGGTGTTTGACGCGATCGGAAAATACGTTCACCCAACTCGTTACCGACAAAGAGTGGAGACGGCCAGCTCCAAGAAACTTAGTAGTCAAGCGCAGGGCACGATCTCCGAGGATCAGAGGCATAGTTCTGTTGTGGCGAGAGTGCATTATCAAAAGCAACTATCCAGAGAACTGTCAGAGAGGTGGCGACCGAGGCGCACGAATATCTGGAATCACTTCACGGCGGGAAGGGCTCTGAGTTAGAGAGGGATCTCCGATCAAGACTTTCCGACAAATCCGTGTCCTCGCCAGAAAAAGAAGAAAATAACGATGGGTCGACCCATTTTCATCACGCCCACTAAGTTCAAAAGCCAGAACCAGGCTTGGAAAACGCCCTATTCTTCGAGAGGAAGGAAAATCTACTATTCACTCCTGAAGAGGATAAACATTTGAGGATGGGACTAGATCGCCATGGGTTCGGAAATTGGACAGCTATTCCAAGAGATCCAGATTTTCATTTTCCAACACCAAACCAGCTTTCTTAAGAGCCAGGATGACTCTGTTTTTCAAATCCAATGAAAATATTGGACTTGTATCTTGTAGGCGGACCACCCGTTCGCTGCCGTGGATTGAGGGAACGGGCTCTTCCAAAATCCCGGACTCCAGTGACTCTAAACAATGCTCAAATGACTTGTCTACTTTTCTTTGCAGGAAGCTGTTATTGTGGTCTTTTAGTGTCGTACATAAAGGAGCTATTGCACTGTCTTCCTTTCCTCTCATATATTCTTGAACAGATTTTGCATACACTTCCATACCAGTGTCCAGGAGCACAGAATGAACAGGAATAGTTGACACTCTCAGGCCATCTCTGGATTGGAGAGCTACCCAATGTGATATCGCAGGCCAATATATCTTTTTCTTACCATGATAACTTTTATTCGCCATTTCTTCGTTATCTCTACTTCGTCTTGTTGGCATTTGTTGTCGTCGACTTTTTTTTCGACAACTGCAATTGAAGAAAAGAAAAATGCAACTTCTTTGATTTTCTTCATAGCCTTGTCGCACTCGTCTCGCTTGACGCAGACTTTTAAGGTATTTTAACCACAGGTCGTTTGGGTCTCTTGTATCTTGCAAGGAGTTGTAGGTCACTTTGGCTGAGATCAAAGAACATATAAAACTTTACTCACAAGTGCACTTCGAGTATTCTGCAGCAGAGTAAAAAAAGCAACTTCAGTATTCTTACTCAGTTTAAATGCATTTACTACACAATTCACTCTCAGACTAAAGACAAGACAAAGCACAGGATACATACCTTACTGTTGAGTTGTCGAGCAGGAGCAGTCGCTATCATGGTTTCACCTTGTAACTTGTGAGAGCAACTTAGCCTTTCACATGAGTTTTATAGCATTTTCAGCTATTAGCTGATCTAAATTCTGTCACCCTTTTTTGTTTTCTTGGAGTATTCGTACTATTTGAACGTTTAAAATTCTTTAATGAAATAACAGCCAAATATAGTATTTGTTTCTTTGTAACAGCATTGATCCCGCTGTATGTCGATCAACTGCCGCTTTTGTTTTTCAAGCAATGTCTCTTAGGCAAGAAACTTTATTTTCCAATTGATAAAATCGCATTTTTGTTTTTATTTTTATTAGATGTCTTTATAATTTCTTAAGTGTAATTAGGTAATGCCATGTATTTTTTATGTAAATACCTTAATAAATTGTTGGTGTTGTTGTTGTTGTTGTTGAACGAAATAGCGGCTGTAAAATGCATTTGGTATTCCATTCATACGCTTCAAAGTTAGTTTTTAATAGATAGCTAATACTCCACATGCATAGTAAACAATTTATCGCAATCAGTTTTTCTGAATATGGAAACTGTTGTTTGACATTCCAGGACTTAAGATCTTTGAAAGTATGCCTGCTTTGAAAGCCATGCAAAAGTATTCCGATAGAGAACAATCATATGCTGCGTCCGTTTTTTGGCATGACTAATTTTCGAGGAATTCAACATGTTCTATGCTCCCTTGTTAACGTTTTTTTTAAAAAAATAAAATGTTCCTTTAATAGGACGTCGGGATATTTAGTGAATGTAGCACATTAGAATGCCCTATTGCAAACAAGTGCGAAAAGCATGAAGCTCAGTGCGCTGGCAGATGTCCTATCCGAACTCCTTCCCTCCCTGGTTCTCATCCGCTTCATCTTCTTTTTCCTCTTCTTCCTAGAATGAGAGTTGAACTGTAATATTAAATAACCACTTGAATTTAACGTAGATAAAACCTTTGCGTGCGTTACTAGGATGATGTCAGTCTCAAGTCTATAAAATCTTTCTTTCGGGGTCCAAATACTATTTCGCAGAATGCGAAATAGGAGTTAAAGACCTTTTATCACTTACCGTAATGCACCGCGCATTGTTTATTATGAAATGTGAGTATTGACCGGAACGCCTTGTCTACAGCGACGATCGCGCATGGAGAGTAACATGGCTTCTGACCTCGAAGAAGAAATGCAAATTGAATCCGAAAGTTCCGAAGACACCCGCGAATTATTACCTAGAGACGGCCCTATAACTTACGGCCGCTACGATTCCCCGTAATCGCCGAGGACGAAAATGTTGACGAAGCCGACAAACATGTTGAAACTGATGTCCGGAATCACGTGATATGTAAATGAAAGACCTCGTGAGAAACTTTCCGGTGAGGTTTTTTTTGTGTGTGAGAGATGTTTTATTGTTTTGGGACGTGACGAAGTGATCAATAAATCTAGGAAAAGTGATAAGTATTTGGTGTACTGGGTAAAAGTTTCCCCACACTGAAGTGGCGAGAGAACATTTTACTTTTTGACCGGTTTGCTGTATAGCACATTTCTATTTTTCTTGCGTTTACCAAAATATAATTGGCTCTTTATCTGTAGTGTTAGTCGTGTAAAACAAAATGTAGTAGAAAGAAACCGGCAAGAAGTGAAGGCTGTCCCTGCAGAAATGCAGACAGGAAATGCTTTTTACGTTGCGGATATGGGCAAAAACTTCAGTGTAAGAATGGCAAAAACGAGGCCACCGAACGAGAGAATGCACAGAGATAACCCGGTAGTGCATTTGACCATCACAGAGCAGAAATTCAGCAGTCAGAGGAGGAGATCAAGGTAAATAATGCAGTCGATTGAACTGAGAAATGTTCGACTTCATGATAATTACTCGTTCCTATTTTGCCTTTAATACGTTTGTGGACAGTCTATCATTCATGGTAGTGAAAAACTCTTTATCGAACTGCTTTCTAACGGAAAAGGCAGTTTAGACCACGGCAGGAATGTTGCTAAAAATTTTGATGAACCCGAACCGGATTATCCATTATCCAACTCTCTCTTCGCGTCGCTTCATGCTTGAATTTCCATCACGCGGACTCGGAACGGAGTTCCCACGATAAAGAAGAAACTCGGCAAACTCACTGTTTGTGTTCTTTCAGTGTCCTGCGAGGTCCTTCTTGCTTTTCCACACAGAGTAGAAACTCGCAACCAGACATTCACCAATTTTTCTTTTCGTTTTGGCCGCGGCATTAATCTATAAATATTATCAAAACGAAATCGCAACTAAACATACAGAAATATTAAAAAAAAATTGCAAAAGGGCCAGAAAATAAACTGTAGAGTTGTAAAACACTTGAACACGACCTCATAACAACAATAAATAACACGATGGACTTGGATTTTCTCTCGAATCAAGGGTTCGCATGAAAATGGCGGTTTCGTGGTCCATGATTCAGATGTTTAAGTGCGGTGCATCACGGCATAGTTAGTAGTTACTAGTTACTAACTATGATCACGGTAAGTGATAAAGGGTCTTGGAAGTGAGCGAGCGCGAATTCACTCGCTGGTCTTTCGGTCGGTCAATCCTTCCCGTGGTCGTAATTGTATTGCGGAGTCAGGGCAGTGATTATTTTGAAGAGCCGGACAATAAGTTTATTTATTATACGCGCTGCGCCTGACTGGAAGAGGCTACTGACTCACAAACTAAGAGCTATGCAACCGCCCTTTGTACAACCCAGCTGCTATGCAACGGCGCTATACACAACTAATTAAGGATTTGTGGGTTCTCATCGCGAGAGAGACACAGCTGGCAATGTGTTGAGGTAAGGGTAATAATGATTGCCTGTTAATGATCGTCTAGTTTATAGTTTTCCGCAGCTTTTCTCTGACCAGTTCAAACAAATAATTCGTTCTCTCTCCCGTTTGTCTGATAATCCGAATTTAGCTTTTTGGGATTTTCAATAATTTAACGTTCCAGAGTTTCGTCTCCTAGAGGAGTGTTAAATGGCACTAGAATTTTAACGGTAAAATTGTTGAACACATAGAACGGGCTCCTTTCAACGAGCACAATAAAATGAAATGCGCAACATTTCGATAAAATTTTCACCTAAAGGGCTCTCTTCGCCACAAAAACACTTTTAGAATCTATTTTTAATTTATTTTTCTTACCTTCGTTCTATTCGTGGGGATAATCTGGTACCCGTAGCTCACTTTCGCAATGGCTGGTCCATTTGTCGTTTCCTCACTGTGTATAAATTTAAAAGATCTCATTTTTTCACGCCTGTATTCTATCGCAAATGCTTGACAATCGAATTTTTTTCGTTACGTTCACTATCACCTGGGTGGCCTGAATCCTTTCCTCTGTTTCCGTGTTAATTGCACAACTTTTCCTTGTCATATGCACTCCGTCTAACATTATGGCGCTTTTGTCGCCCTTTCAAATTTCAAAATTCAAGCCGGGTCCTTCAAAGTCGCAACTGGTCAAACAAGACAATAGATACCATTGTTTCATCATCCGTTTGAAATACGTCATTTCTCCTGCTCTTGTTGCTGAAGTTGCGCGCGCAAAGTTTTGCTTTCAAGCGGCATCAAAATCTGCTCATTTCAATAACTAATGCACGGCCGGCAACTTAAGCATCCCAGTTTTACAAACGTTGTGTAAAACTGCACTCATTATGGTTTGTTTTAAAGCCATTCAAAATTTTAAGGTAAAAGTTGTCGCGAGCCAGTTGTCAACGTGACTCACACAGCACATGCTAACTGCTCATTGGCAGATTAATTCACCTTACATACTACCAATGCTGCAGAAACCACCCCCTCCCCGAAAGAAAGTACATCAAAAAATTGTTTCGGCTAATGAATCCTGAGAGCAGCAACCTCCAAAAAAAAGCGAGCCCACCCCCAGTTAGAGATCAGGGTTCAACAGTATATCTACTTTTGCAATCAGTATTCAAATTAAGTTGGGTACGGTCAATCGATAACGGCCCGAGCAAGACCAGAGGATAAACGTTGGAGCAAGTTCCACGTACAGGTTAGGATTACAACTTCTTCCTTCGTTATTTAGCGTGCATTCTTAGGGCTCATTATGGGCGTAGGGGCACCTTCGAAGTTGCGAGGGCGGTGGACTTATTACCGGAAAAAAGAGTTGTTCAAATGCAAGATGTCATTTAGTGGTCAATGCGCTTAGCTACACTAGTTTGCTACACTAGTTTGCAGGCATGTTAGTCAAACTGAAAAAAATATATATCAACTATCCCAACTGGCGGGAGGCAGACATGCTGGCTATTTACAATGATGACAGAGAAATTGAACAAAGGTCTACCGAGAAACAACTCCAATTTCGCCCTCACCACTCGTCCACACTGCCTCCCAAAAATATTACACAATGCCCGTTCACAATTCTCATATACACATACTGTAAATACATATACTTTTTCATATGGCAGGTCTGGATCATAGAACGTAACTAGCCTAATATTTTAAGACCAAAATTATTAAAAATATAACAGGGTTTTTTGATAATTAAACAAGCCTCTTTTTCAAATTGCCGGTCGAGCGTCCCTGAAGACTTTAGGGATGGCATTCCATACTATGGGGCCCCTATACCTTAAGCTGTTTTCGCCAAGTTCGCCGTTATGTCGGTTTAGTGAAAAGTTATTCATGCGTCTCAAATTGTACTTATTAGTAATGGTAATAGGACTGAGTGGAGTCCAATTCGGTCTGTAATCATACGAGTGATAACAAAATCGGACGACCGCGCAGTGGGAGTCCGATTTGTTTATCACGAGTATGATTACGAAATCTTAATACCAATTAATCATAAAAATTACAATTTCCGAGAAGAGAAGAATACCAAGGTATGAAAAGGGAAAATTTGCATTAAAAGTTTTGACACTCTTTCTATGATGATTGAAAGGTTCTGATGGGTTGATTTAAACTACAACTTACAATGTGATTGGTTGATTTAAACTACAACTTTGAATGTGATTGGCTTATTGAACTGTCCGATAACAACTTGACAAGTGTATTAGTGGAAAATAGGAGTTTTTTAAACCAATCACAATCAAGGAAATTGTAATTTTTATGATTAATAGTGTTACATATTCCAAGCAGGGATGTAAGTTGTTCAGTGTTATTGTACACCTAGTACATAATGGAGGCGACCCTTCCCCTGTAAATATATTTCTGAAATGAAGCTGTTGTTACACGAGACGATTTTTAACGCAACAGTCCAAATTCAGGCAACAATGTTGCAGGTTTTTTAATCACAACCTGAAGTTGATAAGATCTTGTAAGAAATACTGGATGTTAAAAGCATTAACGCGAGAGGCATGAATTGAACTTTATGGTAAATAATCCCTCATTTGTTTTGAAATCCATTTAATGTGTTGTGGTGGATTGATATCATGGCAAGCATGTTTTAGCTAAACCTTCGTTGCAACAATAAACATAATAGTTGTTCTGGTAACTACTCAAAGTAATATTATATAGTATTTAGAGATAGCTTATCCTAGGTAAATCTTGATGTTTATCAACATTTACTTTTATAAAAATTTATGTTTATTTTTTTGTAGAGCAAGATAAGTTATCATTTCACGAGTGTACAAAAACCTAGTCAGTACTTAGAACTCTGCAAAGGATGATTAAATCCAAAATTTCGTATTTGAGTTAACAGACCACTCAATCGACCCGGATCGTTCATTGACAAGTAGTACATCTTAGCAGTTTCTAGGAATCGTTTGTTCATTCTAAAACGTGTGCAGATCAAACTCCCGCGGAGAATTGTAAAAGACCAAATGATATGGCCGTTTCTCGAAGCGTTGCTCTTTGTCGTTTTCCTCGATTCTACTCTGTAGTATGACTACACAACAACGCTTTTATACGAAATAAATATCTCACTTTTCTGATAAAATTAATGTTTTAAGCTATAGCGTTATATAAGCATTAATCATTTTTAGTTCACTGCAACCTCAGCATTACATGCCTGCCGTATGCTTGATTCCTGTAGAAACAATAAAACATTTCAAAAGAGTCATTGATCCTTCACTCCTGTTTCAAAATAAAATAAACTAGTACAGCTAACTATAAGACATATACCCCGTAGACCATAACTTACCCAGGCATTCAGCACTGAAGTAACAGAATACATTTCAGGCATTCGCTGAAGTCTGGAAGAGAGCTGCTTCTGAACTTTTTGAAGGAAAGGATTGGCATCTATGACAGAAAAAGTGTAACGTTGAAAAGACCTAATTAATTGAACCATTTAACCTTTGTGTTAAAAAGTTAGGAAAATACCTAATTTGTGTACACTGCATTACTTTCGACCGAGCACAAACACCCAGTACAATGTATTATTAAATTAAAACATAGCACGCACCGTAATTTGCAGTTTTACACTCTGGACTAGAGTATGGGTAGTTCTGAGGAACGCTGATTACTATCGGCGGAACTGCTGGCAGATTCAGGTCATCTACAACATAAAGGCAAATGGACTCTTTAAATTTTAGACAAGTTTAATATTATGAGCAGATCAATATCCAACATACAAGTAAAACTTGAGTCCTTGAAGCTCTCTAGCATATGCTAATAGTTGGTTGGGAGCGACGCTTGTACTCAACTAGCTAATACAAGAGATCTGGGATCTCGTAGGTTCTTAACATGGTCCAGATTCTCCTATCTCCGTCCATGGTCACAGCAACGTTCGCGCAATTTCTGTGTGCAAAAAAGGTCAACAGTAATAAAAGTGACTAGCGAGAACAAGGAAAACAATAAATAAGTTATTTACCAGCTTACGGCCGCTCCGTATAATAAAAAAACTGTGACATCAGACTCCAATGCTCCAATCGGCTTGCGGTTTCAAGACTTTGGTCACGGATTTTCACTACACAAACTTCCCAGCCGGTAAATAACATAAATGTACCAACGGTTCAACTATTTACAATTGACAAAACAACTCTGAATAAGAGACTGAGTGTACTTGATGATTGTTCCTTACTTATTGAGCACTGCAGAAGTGTGTTGCTTTCTATCACTCCTGCCCGGGCTCCTGACTTCACTTGAAATCGATTGCATAATCTTGCCAGCTCGCCTTGCAATACATGTGGCACACTGCACTTCCTTTGACTGTTATCATCCAGTTTGACCCTCTTAGCTGGAGGGGGTAGAGGACTACAGAAAATAATGTACATAACAAGGTATACTTTGTAAAGTAAAAAAAATGATGGCAATATAATACTATGAGTATATTGCTATGTAAATGGATGATTTGAACAATAGAAAACGTTGTGATCTCAAATGGGAATTTCAGGCTAAATTATATTGAACACCTGGTACTTGTTTTTCCAGTGAAATAATATTCACCATCATAGTTTTTTTGCTTATTTAAATTTAAAGTATTATTTTGTTGTATGATAGTTTATGTATGAAGCAAAATAAAATGATTGTTGTAGTTGTTGTTGAAACACGTTTCTTGAATCAAATTGAAACTCAGTGTCTTGGAATCAGATATCAAATTTCTAATATTATTATTACACATGACTCTCTTTAATACAGACACTTCAGGTAAAGGTGTAAAATTGGGGTATCCATACAAAAGGGGTACAAAACCAAACTTACAGTTTGAATTCCCAAAATGTTTGGTAAATGCAATTCTCATTTCCTGGTTGACTTAACCAGAATTGAAAGTGATTCTAGGAATGGCTAATGTTTTAAAATTAATTTCTTCCTGATAATTTCTGTTCTATTGAATTTTAATCCCAGAATTCAGTTTAATTATTTCCATTTTTGAAACTTTCCCAGCAAAGTTCTCAAGCATTTGCTTCTGTTCCAAAATCCCCATAAAATCTGGGCTAATGGAAAATGCTACCAGGATGACTGTTTCCTTGTTATGAATGCATCCATAGCCAGAGGTTTAACTCTACTTACTTTACTAGCAACAGTATTTAACTTACAGTATAGGTGGACCTTCCATGGCTTGTAGTAGGGGTGAAAATGTCCTCTGTAAAGTGTGACTTAACATAGGAGACTTGGCATACTTTGTGACAGCATCATACAAAGGTTTATAAATAACATGGGGAAGGGTGGACCCCATGGAAGGAGCTAGTTGTACTGCTGGACCAGATGTAGCTGTTGTTGTTGTTATACTGGATGTGGCAGCAATACTGGATGATGTGTTACCTGATGGTGTTGAAGATGCTGGTGGGGTGGGTACAGATTGCTAAAAGAATAGAAGTGGACTGCATTACAAAAATACATAATACTTGGATAAGTGCTGATTCATCCTCGCAGACCCAAGGGAGCTAGTTGGGATGACATCATATTTTTGGATTTTGGATTTGTGATTTTTTACATCTCTGTTTCAGTTTTTAGCTGTTACATAGCAAAAAGCAAAGCGTAACAACTAAACACGTAAGTAACAACTAAACACTGATTGAAACAGTTAAATTTTACAGTATATAAAGATCGTTTTTGAATATTCTTTTAATAAAATCCCCTGATGAGTGAGCAATCACAAAACAGGCTTGTCGGGATGAACTTGTAGTTTATTTGTTTTTTTCCTCCCACATTATATACGCTGCTCTACTCTTATGTATTGAGCACTGTTTTGTGAAAACCAAATTTCACACTTTCTATCTATGGTTTTAGAGATAAATATGCTACAAAATTTTATGATATCAGCACTCTTTTATCCTTCTTTTACACTCACTGGTTTTATATTGATGAGTTTCTTTAGCACATTTCCACTGTTTTCTAAAGCTTGCAAAGGAAGCCTGTAAAAAATACAAGGTAGAACTAAGTTGAAGAAAATACACATCTACCCATTGGTACAAGTTTCTAAACAGTATTTATTACTGTGAAAGAGACATCTTGAACAGAATGAGAACACTATACCAAAATCCTACACAACAAGTAAACTACTGTATGTCTTATGACTCTGGTTATTATCACACAATAATCATATCATATTTATTGCACGTGTACAGTATACAATGATCCATACACTATACATCCCTCTCTTGTGCCCATCCTTGATGGTTCCTCCTTGAGGGTAAGATTTTTTATCCTTCTAAATAAGAGGGATTTTAATATGTTTTTTAGCAGGCAGGCATCAGGATATGGCAACCAAGTACAAAAAAATGCAAGGCAAAGAAGTGTCTTGCTAAGCTTGGGGGTCAGAGGAATTTTGAAATCCTAGACTTGCAGAGATGCATCTTTATGCAATCTGAAGTGCAGTGCAAAGTCTGTAAATTTGGGTGAATTTGCCTCACTACTTGAAGATACAAGGGAGATAATTTGTACTAATACCAGCAAAATTGTGTTTTCTATATCTTTAAATATGCTTTTTCTAAGACTGTTAGCTTCAGAGATATAGCATGGGACAGCAACAATTACTATTAATATTGAATTATCGATGAAGCAGCTGCGCTAAGTTCTATCCACAGCCTGTCAGAAATAGAGCCAGTTGTCATGCACAGTATCTTTGTAAGACGCATTACCTTTTTGCTGGGTTTGTCAGGATATCATACAGATGCTTTAGTTTGTACAGATCCCTGCTGCTATGTTCTGCAACAAATGTCAAGCACCTCACCCATTCAATAATAATTAAAGCCATTTTACAAAATTATCTCCCTTAGTTCTGTTTCTAATAGTGAAAACATAATGTATATTAATGATTTTAGAAAATAGCCCAAAGCAAATGTATGCACTTATTGGTTGAAAATCATGTTTCTATTAAACAATTAGATTATGAACTCGAGATTTCTATCACATGATAGGTGACGAAGGTGCAGCCTGAGTCAACTATTACGCATAGAAATCAAGAGTGAATAATCTAAGTGTAAAGCTGTATTAGTATACTAATGGGCAAGGGCACACTGCTATGCTACCTACTATCTAAAACAGACAAGGTCGTAAGTACATGTACAGTAGCGTAGCCAATCAGAGAATGGCATTTATGATAAAAAATACTAGTACAGTGTAGATGTATAGTAAAAAATGATAGAAACACAAAAGCAGCACAGGCTGTTGACATAATAATGGCTTGAGCAAAGTGAATTTACAAATTTGATGATCAAAGAAAACAATTTTTTTTCTTTTTTTCTATATTTTCTGAAAGAAATAGAAAACACGTATGAGTGTATATGACATGAAAATTTTTTCTGCTTATTTGAAAGGCCTTTTGAAATACAGAAGAATGGCGTTTTTCTTTTTGAAATATCTTTTTTCATTTCAGAGATATCGACATTTTTCTATTATGCAAATTAGTTCAGTGATGATGTCATTTGGTTTGCAACTAAAAACTGGTAAAATACTTAATAAACAATATCTCTAAAACTATTGAAGCAGTGCTCTTGAAACTTGGCACCACA